>Ga0172366_10001616_pt1 | contig 17553 bp, 9 predicted proteins | sample LakKivSesite69cm_FD_114533 | JGI IMG/M metagenome (GOLD analysis project Ga0172366, IMG submission 114533) | Sediment microbial communities from Lake Kivu, Rwanda - Sediment site 69cm | ecosystem: Environmental > Aquatic > Freshwater > Lake > Sediment | place: Rwanda: Western Province, Lake Kivu... | reverse complement strand
CAGATCATCGACTTTCCTGGATATGTCTTCGAGCTGGGCAAGGTCTGTTTTAGTCGGAGCAGAAGGATAATCGGCAATGGACGTTCCTAAGGTCAGGAGCATCTGATTCAAGGACCCTCCGCGTAGGGCGTCTTCGCGTGTCCGCTGGGCAGTGAGTTCTTTGGGGACGATCCCTTCTTCAAGGGGATGGAATTTTTCGTCAAAGCTCTTTAAGGCGAGGTCCAAGGCTTTGGACTTTTGCTCTTCCTTTTTGAGGTCGTCGGCAAGGCTTTCGACCTGCCTGCGGACGTTCGTGGCGGCTGTTATGGATAACCCAATTTTTTTCGAAAGGATCAGTACTTCGGCCAGGGCTTCGTGCTGCTCTTCTATCTCCTGCGGAGATACCTGAAACCTTGGGTCGGCCAGGACCAAGGCCGTTGAACTGAATTTCTGACCGTCCACGTTGAGCTCGACCGTGAATTCGCCCGGTTCGACGAGCGGTAAGGGAATAAACCCTGTTGCGGGTGGCGTGACTTTGTTCCCTTCTTTTGATTTGGGCACAGTCTGAAGATTCCAGTGCTCTCTCTGGATGCCTTCCTGGACAGTTAGGTTGAGCTCAAAGACCGTCTCCCCCTCTTTGTTGAAAATGGTTACCCTGGGTTTTTCCTTGGGCTTGGCCAGAATATAAGCGGTGATGGACATCCCGTAGGCTGGGTTTTTGGCGGCATAAGCGGGTTTGGTGAAGGATTCACGCCGCGAAGACATGAGATAAGTGAATGTCGGCCGGATGCTGAATATATGGACCGGAGCCGAAAGGATTTCTGCTCTCGTCTCCTGGAGGAAGGAAATGTCGTCCAAGATCCAGATCCCGCGGCCGTGGGTGCCGATAATCAGGTCATTATCGCGGGGGTGGATGGCGATGTCGTGAACGGCCACGGTCGGCAGGCCGTTCATCAAGGAAAACCAGGACGCCCCGCCGTCGAGAGAGGCGAAAATACCGAACTCGGTGCCGACAAAGAGGAGATTTTTATTCTTCACATCCTCGCGGATGACGTGGACCCAGCCGAAGGGAAGGTTGCTCTTGATGGATTTCCAGGTTTTGCCGAAGTCCGTCGTCTTGAAGACGTAAGTACCATAATCATCATGGCGGTGGCCGTCAAAGGCGGCGTAGGCCGTGCCCGCCTCGCAATGCGAAGCTTCCACTCTGGAGCACCAGGTTCCAGCCGGGAGTCCCGGGATGCGGCTAACGATGTTTTCCCAGGTTTTGCCGTTGTCCCGGGTGATCTGGAGGCTGCCGTCATCTGTGCCGCACCAGATCACGCCCCTCTTTGCCGGCGACTCGGAGATGGTCGTGATCGTGCAGTGGCTCTCCGCGCCGCTGTTGTCGAGGGTGATCGGCCCGCCGGAATCTTTCTGTTTGGCCGGGTCGTTGGTCGTTAGGTCTGGGCTGATGACCTCCCAGGAGTATCCCCTATCTTGTGACCTGAAAAGGTAATTTCCGCCTGCGTAGACGGTCGCGGAATCGTCAGGCGAGATGTGGATGGGCGAATTCCAATTAAAGCGGTAAGGAGGATCATCAAGTGCTCCGATCGGTTTTATAGTTTTACTCCTACCGATCCTCCAGTCATAACGATAAATATTGTTGACCTGCCAGTTGCTGTAAACCGTGTTCGGGTCCTTCGGGTCGGGCTGAGCAAAAAACCCGTCTCCGCCGCCGATACTTGTCCAGTCGTCATTGGCGATGCCGACGCGGTCCGTCGTGGCGCTGGGGCCGGCCCAGCTGCCGTTGTCCTGAAGACCACAGTAGACGTAGTAGGGTTGCCGCATGTCATACCCGACCTGGTAGACCTCGGCCAGGTCCATGCTCTGGACGGGAAGCCAGTTTTTTCCCCCGTCATAGGAGATGTCGATCCCACCGTCATTGCCCTCGATGAGATGGAGGGGGTTAGATGGGTCAATCCAGAGGGCATGGTGGTCTCCATGGATGCCGCCCCCGATAGCCCGGAATTTCTGGCCTCCGTCTGTGGAGACGTGGAGGCCCGTCGAGAGCACATAGACGACTTTATCGTTGGTCGGGTCAACCCTGATCTGGCTGTAATAGAACGGCCGCGTATTGACCCGCCTAAAAGTCTGAACATCGCACATCCTCTTCCAGGTCTCTCCGCAGTCCTCGGAGCGCCAGATTCCGCCGTCCTGGTGTTCGATGAGAGCATAGAGGATCCCGGGAGCGCTTCTGGCGACATCCAGCCCAATCCGGCCCATGATACCTTCAGGCAGATCTTTAGAGAGAAGCCTCCAGGTCTCGCCGCCATCCGTCGTTTTATAAATGCCGCTTCCCGGGCCGCCGCTGGAAAAATGATAAGGGAGCCTGCGGTGTTCGTAGGCGGCCGCGTAGAGCATGAGGCTATCGCCAGAGTCCATGGCCAGGTCGGCGAATCCCGTGTCGGCGTTGACATAGAGGACTTTCTTCCACGTTTTTCCGCCGTCGATGGTTTTATAAATTCCCCTCTCCTCGTTTGGCCCCCACAGATGACCCATGGCCGCAACATAAACGATGTTTGGGTCGCCGGGGTTGACGATGATGCGACTGATGTGCCGTGTCTCCTTGAGGCCCATGTTCTGCCAGGTCTTCCCGCCGTCTGTGGATTTGTAGACACCATCGCCGATCGTGACGCTGTTGCGGCAGCTGGCCTCCCCTGTCCCAACCCAGACGATGCCGGGATGGGATGGGGCGATGGTGACGTCGCCGACAGAGACAGTGGCTTCTTTATAGAAGACTGGGTTCCAGGTGACGCCGTTGTTCTCCGACTTCCAGACGCCGCTCGGGCCGATGGCGGCGTAAATGATCCACGGTTTTCCCCCGACAGCGTCGATATCGACCGTCCGGCCTCCCATCACGGCGGGACCAACAGCCCTCCAGGAGAATTTTTCGTAGAACTTTCCGATCCTGTTCGCGCTCTGCGCACGGACGAAGGAAGGGAAAATAATAAGAGAAATAAAAAGCAGAAGCCATTTTCTGGATCGCCTGGGAGATAATCTGGACATTTCGCCTCCTTCCGGCTTTAGATATTCAAATAAACTCGTTATAAAACAAGCCCTTAATATAAGAATAAAGCGTCCACGCCCTTTTCAAAGAGCTGGTTCATCTATTTTTCCGTAGCTGTGGCTGGCTTCGGCCTCCCTGCATCAAGGTTCTGGTAGTTCAAGGCGGCGTTGAAGAGAAGGCAGAAGCTTCCGAATGTCTGATACCGCCACATCGGGTGGATGGCGAAAAAGACAATATGGCCCTTCCCTAAAGGTACATCCACAACAGCAGGCTTGTTGGCCAGCTCCTCCCCTCCCTCGAGGAGGCCCGAGACCAGGAGTTTATCGGCCGTATCAAAGCGCATGACAACTCTGACCGTCTTCAGGTCAGCCGGCATGTAGAAGTCGAACATGTCCTTGTACTCGGCAGGGATACCTGTCCCGACGCCAACGATTTTTTCCGCCTTCTGAATCCTTCCCTGGATTACATCCGGGTCTTTGAGGCTGCCCCGGCCAGAAGCTCGCTCCCTCGCAGGAGCACCGCCAAAAAATTCTTCCATTTCCGTTCCACCAGTAACAGCTTTTATGCCAGTCTCAAGCACCGGGCCGCCGCTGAAATAAACGCCGAGGTTGCGGTCATACCCATAGCCGATTGGACTTGTGATATCCGTGAGATTGGCGCTGAGCACCGACCCGATAACTCGGAGCTTTTGAGGCTTTGCGACACTAACGCTTTCCACGAGCCCATAGCTCGCCGGAAGGTCGGCGTTTGAGGTGATCGGGATGAACAACCCGCCCTGCTCCACGAACTCCTTGAGGTGAAGGACACCCTTGAGCTCGAGCCCGCCGCGGATATCATCACGGGAGTCGGGTCCGCCGAGATGGGGATATTTCTCCGTCTTTTTCCAGGGGACGGGCGAATCCCCCCCGATCCCGTTGACGACCCTCTGGGCCTTCCCGAAATACCCGGTCGGCGGAAAAATAATCACATCATATTTCTCTCGGAGGTTCTCCTCATCCCTCACATCCTGGAGGCTAATGTAGGAATAGGGAATGTCGAGCTTATCAAAAGTCAGGCGGAACCATCCGTCGTCCTGGGTATTCATCCAGGAATGGAGAATGGCGATGCGCGGCGCAGGAAGGTCATGGGTCGTGACCTTGGGCAGAGCCGGCCATCCGTAGGCGGTAAACCCGAGTTCGCTGCAGGCCTTCTCCAGCATCTCTTCCAGGTTGGCTCCATTTCCTTCTCTGGGAATAAGAAAAGTCCCGGCGTTGAATTCGATTTCACCCTGGCTGAAGCTGTCCTCGGCTGCGAGCATCCGGAAATCTTCGAGCCGGTAGCGGAAAGTCATGAGCTCGGCCTCCGCCCTATGATTGACGGCAAAAACGATGGCCTTCTCCTTGTTCATGATTTTCCCGTCAATGGAGATGCCTTTCGCCAGGAGATTCATCGGCGCATCGAGGATTTTCGTGTCCGTGACCCTGACAGTTTTGACATTATAAAGCGGACCCAACGTCCATCCCGTATCATCATAGGGTCTAGGATCCTTGGGATTGTAGTACTGAGTGTCGAGGAGCATATCCGCGCAGCGGCTGTATGGCTGGTCCATGCGGATGATATAGCTTCCGGCTGGATATTTGTCTTTGCCGATCGTTAATTCAGTTGAGGCTAAATGGACTTCGACGCCGTTCTTGCGCAACAAGTTCACCAGCCGCGCCACGGCCAGAGTCCTCTTGTTGTCCGAAGGGATAATATAAGCGGCCGGGCCTTCCGTCCTTGCCTTGGCCATAGACCGCTTGCTCTTTAAGTAAAAGTTATGAAGAAATCTCGCCTTGTTATCCGCTGTATGCTTGAAAGCGATGAGCAGAGCACTCTGCTGATAATTGATGTTGTTGCGGAAGGACCATTTCACCGCCTCAAGCGGAGGGTCGGGGCGGTACCAGGCCCTTTTGGCCTCAGCTGAGACTGTCCTGACCATTGTGTCTGCTCCTGTCCCACCGAAAGTTTCGTAGAACCTTCCGGTAGAATTATGGAAGAGGGCAACATAGAAGGCATAGTTGGCTGCCCAGCCATCGAAAAAGCCATGGGTCCAGACGCCGGGCACTCCCCGCCTCGTCATCTCGCCGATCTCATGGAAGGCCAACTCCTCCCATTCGTTGATCGTGATGGGGTCGAGCCAGGCATTATACGGGCCTGTTCCCGTTGACGTGTAAAGGTAAGGGATGGATTCATGAAGGTCATGCATGATGATCGGGTGCCAATCAAAATAAGCAGTTAAAAGATTTTCGGTGAGCTTAAGCCCTAAACCGATGGCATCGCGGTTGTTGTCATGAAAAACATACTTTCCCCAGTAGACGGGGGGAAGTGTCTTTTTATCCTTGTTTTCTTTTTTATAGAGGTAGACATCGACGCTCCTATCCCAGCCATCGGCTTCAAGCACGGGCGTCATCAGGACGATCAGGTTTTTCCGGATGGCCTGAATGAATTCTGTCTCTTCGACGGCGAGCCGGTAGGCAAGCTCCATCATCATCTCCGGCGAGCCTGTCTCCATAGAATGGAGACCGCCGGTAATCCAGTAGATCGGGACACATTCAGCGATAAACTTTTCTGCTTCCTCATCCTTGAGCTGGCGGGGGTCAGAGAGCTTGGCCATGATTTCTTTATGCTTTTTGAGTGCAGCCATGTTTTCTTCCGAAGACACGGCGACGGCGATCATCTCCCGTCCCTCATCGCTTGAGCCGATGGAAAAAACTTCGACCCTGGGGCTAGCCGCATCCAGAGCGCGCATGTACGCATAAATAGCGCTGGTGTGGTCGAGGATGTCCGGCGCTCCGACGATATGGCCGAGTATGCGAAGAGGCGTCGGCACAGTATCAGATGCCGGCAGATGATCCACGAGCTCGGTCAGAAAAAATTTTTCGGTCGTCGACTCGAGGATTTTCGCCGTGTACTCCTTGTCTGCAGTCTGACCAGCAAAAACAAGAGAAAGAGAGATTACAAGTGAAATCATTAAAAGCACGATGCACGCTGGGAAGAAGAAATGAAAGCGTTTGGACATCAGATAACCTCCTTTTCGGCAGATGTTTCTGAAAACAGAATTATACTACGAAACCTGACCAAAGAAGTTAGGACCAGTCCCGGGTTTCCCGATAGACGGGCACAACAACATCCCGGGTCAACTTTCTCGCAAGATGATTCTTCAGGCTCGAGGAGACCTCTTTTTCTCCGTGGGTCAGAAAGACTTGAGGGTAAGGGATAGTGAACTTGCCCAGCCACTTCAGAAGGTCGCTTCTGTCGGCATGGCCTGAAAAAGCCTGGATTTGCCTGACTTTGGCCCGGATGAGATGCTGCTGGCCGAAGATTCGCACTTCCGCCTGACCTTCCAGGATCTGCCGTCCGAGAGTTCCCTTGGCCTGGTAGCCGACAAATAAGATGGTGGATTCAGGCCGCGAAATATTCTGGACCAGGTGATGCTTGATCCGGCCGCCCGTGCACATGCCCGACCCGGCCATGATTAGGCAGGAACCGCGGTAGGAATTAATAGCCTTGGATTCTTCTTGGGTCCGGGTGAATTTCAGGCCTGAGAACTTGAACGGCGATTGGCCGGAGCGGAAAAGGCTCAGAGTCTCCTCGTCCAGGCACTCGGGATGATGGAGAAAGACCTCGGTCACGTCTGTGGCCATTGGGCTGTCCAGGAATACAGGTAGGTGGGGAATTCGCTTCTCCCGGACTAGCCGACTCAGATGGAAGAGGAGTTCTTGGGCCCTTTCCACGGCGAAAACCGGAATGACCACGTTTCCCCCCGCCCTGGCTGTCTGGTTGATGATTTCAGCCAGCATGGTTTCCTCGTCGGCTGGGTCTTCGTGATCCCGGTCGCCGTACGTTGACTCCATGATCACGACCTCGGCTCGCTCGGATACAGAAGGATCACGGACCAGAGGTTTATTCCACTGGCCGATGTCCCCCGTGAAGATGATTTTGAGGTGTCGTTTTATCTCCTTGACCGTGAGCTCGATCATGCTCGAGCCGAGAATATGGCCGGCATCACGAAAACGGGCCAGAACAGACCTACCGAGAGGAATCGTCTTTTCGTACGGCGCCGTCCAGACGAGCTTCAGGGCTTCCTCCGCCTCGGCTTCAGTGTAAAGCGGAATCTCGGGATAAGGTCCACGGCGGCCTTCCTTCTTATGTCGCTTTTTCTTGTAAGCGGCGTCTTCTTCCTGGATTCGGGCTGCATCACAGAGGACGATCGAAAGAAGCTCGGCGGTGGCCGGAGTAGCGATGATTCTTCCGGAAAAACCCTCGCGGACAATTTTCGGGATGAGACCCGAATGATCCAGGTGGACATGAGTGAGAAGCAGGCAGTCGATGGTCTCGGGAGGAACGGGAAAGGCCGCCCAGTTCCGCTCGAGAAACGCCCTTTCCTGGTAGAGGCCGCAGTCGATGAGAAGCCGGATGTCCTCAGTTTCAAGGAAATAGCAGGAGCCCGTGACTTGCTGGTTGGCGCCGAGGAACTGGACTTTCAAAAGGCTGTCTTTCCGGAAGATAATATGGACAGCCAGTTTACCAATTATTAGAGCGGCCAGTCAATTTTTTCCGGGTCACGGGAAGCATCTCTAAATATCTGATCTTCAAGACGGGCGCCGGAGGCTGGCCTAAAGCCCCCCGGGGAAAGAGGCGAGGGTGTTGGGTGAGGAAGCCCGTCGAAGACTGAGCGGGCACAACCCCGCCTGAGACACCTAAGTATTTGCCCTAATAGCTATTAATCCCCCCGGCCCCCTTGAGCAATCAAGGGGGACACGGGTTTGTGTCTCCGCCAAGGTCGGAGGCAGGGAGCGAAGCGACCGTTGGAAGGGGGAAAGCGAAGCTTTCTCCCTCCAAGAAGTCGCTGGGGAAACGAGCGGGCTGACGATCCCAAACCCGAGCCTTGACGGGGGAAACTGACGGGATGGTTCCCCGGGGTCCGGGGGCAGAGGGCGGCTTCCGGCGCCCATCAGAATCACACCAAGGGAGGTGCTTAACGGGTCAGGTGGATGGAGCCGTTGACGGTCTCGACGCAGATTTCCGGGCCGCCTTTGCCTATCTGGCCTTCGAGCTTATGGCGGGTCTTGCTGAGGTTCTGGAAAGAGATGGGGAAATCCACTGAAATGGCGCCGTTGACCGTCTTAGCGGACAGGGTGGCGTCCAGGGATTCAGCAGAGGCCAGCCGCAGGGTTATCCCTCCGTTGACGGTTTTGGCCCTGATCCCCCCTTCGACGGTGCCGACTTCCAAGGTGATACTGCCGTTGACGGTATGGGCGTCGATTTTTCCTCTGATGTTCGCTGCTTCAACGTTCCCGTTAGTCGTGGAAAAAGAAAGGTCGCCGGAGGCGTTTTCCGCCGACATTCTGCCATTCACCGTCGAGGCTCGGACTCTACCGAACGGCCCCGTGAGACAGACTCTGCCGTTGACCGTGCCGACTTTGTCCAGGTTAACGCCCTCGGGGACTTTGATATCATAGCGGACAGTCACGCCCGTGTTGCTTTTTTTTGGGTAGATTGTGTCGACCGACACGGAATCTCCCGTGGACTGGACTTCGATCTTGACCTTCTCCAGGTTCTCGGCGCTGCGTTTTGTCTTTTTCAGGGCCTTGATTTCTACTTTCTCTTCTGTCCAGGTCGAGATGACAACGGAGCCGTTGACATTGCTGAGGCTGAACGTTCCTTCGGAGCTGAGGGGCAGGACTTTGGTGAATTCTTCCTGGTGTTCCGCCTGCAGAGCGGGGGGCACCAGAAACAGTGCAAGACAAACGGCTAGGATTGCTGAGGGGAGACGTTTTCGATGCATTTAGACCTCCATGCGTTGGGCTTTCACTTTATCAAGACGAAATTCGGCCGGAAAAGGTTGCTTCAGTCAGGGCGGAGAATATTTATGGGTCTTAAAAAACTCGCATTCAGTCGAGAAAAAGAGGACGGTTGTCCAGGACATGGCCAGGATATAAACCTGGTGCCAGACAAAGAGGATCACAAGCGGAATGACGCCGCTTTTAGGAATGAGCTTGGCCCCCAGGTAATAGCCGATGCTCAACCCGATAAACACTAACCCGACGATAAGAAAAAGTCCCCAGGCCCTGAAAAACCTCCTGCCCAGGAATTGAAAATTGGCTAACGTGGCTCTGATTGCCTTTTTGCCTTCCTCTATGACAAGGCTGACCTTGACGTAATCGAAGAACATCTTGACGATGGAGAAAAGAAGCAAAAAGACGAACAGTCGGAGAAAAGAGGCAGCCATGGTCGTCCACTGCGTCGCGGCGCTTTCGGTCCAGATCTTAAAGAGAGATGAAAGGCCGCGGCCGATGAAAACGAAGACAAGAACATAGCCGATGATAGAAATCAAAAAGACCCTGAAGAAACGCCAGAAATACTTGGCGCTGTCGCTGAGAAAGGCGGCCAGGTTCACTCTCTCGCCGACAGAGATTCTGCCGAGGATGCCGCCGTTCAGAAAAACCTGAAGGACAAGATAAAAGAGCGAGGGCACGACCAGCCAGCCAAAAAAAAGGGCAAGAACGTTTTGGTATTTATAGACCAGGTCTCCCAGCCAGAGGAGGTCCTGCCCCTGGAAAAGCTTCTCCCCGGCCAGCGAGCGCGCCAGATCCCTCTGGAGGAGGAAATAAAACGGCGCAACGAGGACCAGCGAGAAGAGAAAATTGGCCAGCCAGAGATAGATGGCCAGCCGCGCTTTTCTGCCGGCCATAAGAAATCCGCTGCCGAATATCTTGAAGGTGCCCATTTTCGCCTCCTTAGCTTAGACCCCGGAGGCTGCTGAGCCCGCACTGAAGCCAGAACATGACTTTGGCCGCTGCCCTGAAAATTCCACGCCGGCAGGGCTTTATCTTCAAGCTGTTATTGGCGATGTTGGAATCAATGAGCCAGATGAAGTCGGGGTCGATCTCGGCAGAAACGGCTTTAGCCGGCTTTTCTAAAACAAATTTTTCTCAGCGCTTCTGGCCGTCCCAGAACCTGACTTCCTCGGAGCCGTCCTCGAAGAAAACACGCAGCTTGACTGCCGCCTCTCCCCTCACCCTGGCCTCTCCGAACCGCCTGACCTTGACTTCTGTGGTGTAAATTTTCTGACCTTCTGCTTTTTCCCTCTTTTTCTTCATACCGGCCAGGTCCTTTTTAGTGATTTCTTCTTTTTTTCCGTCCGCGTCAAACATTCCCCGGAAGAATTCTTTCTTTTCAGAGGATTTGAGCGAGGCTATTCCGTAGTCGAAATTGAGGGTGGTGAAGAACAATTCTTCGAAAAACCAGCTCATGTCTCTGGCCGTCATTTCGTTGACGACGTCGATGAAATCCTGGGTGCGGGGATGTTTGAAGCGGAAACGCATCTGGAAGGTCTGGAGAATGCGGACCATCTGGTCCTCACCCAACAGCCGTTCCAGCGTATGGAGGCAGGTCGAAGCTCGGAAATAGACATTCAGGCCGTAGCTAACCCGCTTGTAGAAGCGCCAGGAGAAGGCCGTGATGGGGTCGATCTCGGCTATCATGATCGCCCCGATGCGATCGAACTCGCGATCATAATAAAAAGGGAAGTCGAAAAACCAGGATAGGGGCAACCCGAAAAGCGAGGTCGAAAACATGCCCGGGCCATAAGCTTTAGCCAGGACCTTCCCGGTGGAATACGTGTTGATCCCCTCATCCAGCCAGGCCTCTTCGAACTCATTGTTAGCAGCTAATCCGTACCAGTAGCCGTGCCCAAATTCATGGACGATGACGCTCTCGGGCGAAAGAACTTTCTTATCTCTGAGGACACCGGTGCCGGCCGTAAACAAAGTTGGGTACTCCATCCCACCGCTCGCCGTGCGAAAGGGCGGGTCGACCATGGTCACCGTCTCATAAGGATAGGGGCCGTACCAGAGGCCATAATACTTGATGGCCGCGCGCAAGGCCTTGAAATGCCGCTCAACCTGGGATTTATGCTCCGGCTTGATGAGGAGAATCATCCGGACATCGGGCAGTCTCACTTCTTCCAGGGGGAGGCTGAGCTTTTTAGCCACTTCCCGGTACTCCTCTTCCGAGACTTCCCGGTCGGCAATGAAATCCCGTTCCAGCTTGATAAAATCGGGCGCGGCTGTCCAGGCGAAGTCGTGGATGCTTCCTTGCTGGAAGGTGTAGGTGACCTTCTTTCCTTCCCGATCCGAGACAGCGCTGACCTGTTTTCCCGAGGCGCCGACGACAAACCTGGCCGGGACGGTGATGTGGACGATGAAATCCGCGAAATCGGCGAAGAATTCGCTGCTCAGATGGTATTCATAACAGTTCCACCCTTTTCCTTCCTCATAGACCCCCGGTTTGGGAAACCATTGGGCGATAAAATAAGAATCCTTATAAAATCCGCTGCGCAGCAGCCCGCGGGGGATCTTGGCCTCGAACTCAAGCTTCAGATGAACCTCTTCTCCTGGCAAAAGAGGCTGGGGGAACACAAGCCGAGCCACAGTCTGGTCGCCAGGATGGAGCGGTTCATCCTGGTTGATGAATTCGAGCGTCGGCAGGAGATCTGGGCCGTCGGCAAGATTTGCCTTCTTCAGGTCGATCCAGCTCCAGTGCCTGTCTTCTACCTGGATTCCCAGGAGGCTTTCTTCTCGCGACTCCTGGAGCAGTGTGCTCTTTTCATTCTTGAAGCCGTTCCAGTAGAGGTGGAGCCGGATATCCGGAATCTCTTCCCGGGTGTGGTTGAACCAGAAAATATCCTCTTTGCCTTTGAGCATCTTGGCCGCGTCGTCGAGCTCAACCCAGATTTCATAACGCGTAAAATTTTTCTTTCCTGAAGCTGGAGTGATCTGGGTCGCTTCCAAGAAAGGCAGACAAAACAGGATAGCCAGCAAACTCAAAGAGAGGATAAGGCAAGCCCGGTTGGGTGCTTTTTCCATCGTTCCTCCTTAGCTTGACTCGCCGGGAAAGTGCTCTCCGAGAACATCTTTCCATGTCTTCAGCCGGGGGAAGAAAATGAATTCCAGGATAAGAGAGACGAAAAGCAGATAATAGAAATTCTGGCGCGAGCCGGTCAGGAGAGAAAGGACAAAACCGAGCAGGGCCGGGATTTCGGCCACAACGGCTGTGATGACCGCTGCCCGGCTGAGTCGTTGAATGGTCATCTGAGGCGTATCAGCAGCTTTCTTTTTCGTCAAACTCCGGTTGAGAAACCTGATCAGGATAACAGCCGTGATGGCCAGCCCGTAAAACATAAAGAAAAGAGCTCGGGTCTCCGACGCCCGAACAAGGCCGGCGAAGAATCCGAATTGCGATTTCAAAATTTCCACGATCGCGGCGTAGATAAAAAGGCTAATAAAAACAGCGCCGCAAACCAAAACGGTTGTCTGAAAAGACTTTTTCAGATCTGTCAGGGATTCCATCTTAGCCGCCTCCTTTCTTTCGGCATTCGCTAATTTACTGGGCAATGGAGAACAGCATCTATGATAGGAATCCGGGTCGGGTTTGGCAAGCTGGATCAGGTATTCTCTTTTTCGACCACGTCCTGTAGCTGCTTCAAGAAATCGGGGATGGCCGAGGTGACGCGGTTCCAGTTTGGGATCAGCGGCGAGTAGAGGGGATTCTCCAGGAATTCCCGGCCGGCGATCTGAATGGCCTGCGTAAAGGCTTCAACGGTGATTGTTTCCTGGTGCCGGTCGAAGAAGAGACCGTTCAGGGCTGCGTCGTCATTATACCGTTTGATCGTATCCTGGGCGGTGCGCAGATAATTGATGACCAGGGTGTTGAGGATGCTCTCGCTGACGCAGGCGCCCTCAATGGCCAGGTTGCGTAAAACGGCTTTGGCGATATCGATGGACATCTTCATCAGCCCCGTTTTGGGGTTCTCGGCCGAGAGAGGCTGATGTTTGTGCTCGTAGGTTTCGCACAGCTCCACCTGGCAGATTCTTCGCTGGGAAACGTTTCGGTAGACTTCGGCCAGCGTTTCCACCTCGATCCCCCAGTCTCCGGGGATGCGGTTGATCCGGGCCAGGTCTGTGCTCATCGAGAACTCCCCGGCCAGAGGATAACGAAAGCTGTCTAAATAAATGAGAAGCGGCAGGTAGCCGAGCAGCTTTTGCAGGCTGCGCAAAAGCGGGGTGACGAAGAGTCGGGTCACGCGGCCGTGCATCCGGTCGGTGACGCGAGCGTAGTAGCCCTTGCAGAAAGCGTAATCGATGTTAGGAGAGGCTACGGGGTAGCAGAGCCGGCCGAGGAGTTCTCGAGAGTAGTTGACGATGTCGCAATCGTGGAGGGCGATGACTTTGCTCTGCTCGCGGGCCAGGATGTACCCGTAGGCCGTCCAGCAGGACCGACCTTTGCCGTCCTCGCCCACGGGAAGGTCGTTCTTGGCCAGGAGCTCGTAAAGGTTTCCTATTCCCGGGCCGGTGTTCCAGATAATCCGGGTACGCTGAGGAAAGACAGAAAAAAACTGCTTAGCTTTTTCAAACTGCTCTTTGTTCGTCCTCCCCATGGTCACGACAATTTCGTTAAGATAGGGAACCCGGGTGATTTCCTTGACGATGTTGGGAAGCGCCAGAGCTTCCAGTTCCGCATAGGTCGCTGGCAGGACCAGGGCGATGGGACGATGGCGATTGAAATCTGTCAATTCATTTTCCATCCTCTCCAGGTCCGCCTTCCCAAAGCGGTGGAAGGTGGTGACCACTCCCGTCTGGTAGAAGTCTGCCATAATAGCCTCCTTTCGTAGGTGTTGGCCTAAGCCAAAGCATCGATAAGTTTGGAAACGGACTCGCGAAACCCCGTCGGCCCTGGGGTTGATGCCAGGATGAGATTCGGCAATTTCACCGCAGGGTCGTAGCTTCGGTCCGGTTTCTGGACTAAGACGGGATAATTAACAGCCCTGAGCATGGGAAGGTCGTTTTGACTATCTCCGATTCCGATGGTGACTATCTCTCCGCTTTCCCGCTGGAATTGGTCGGTGAGGATGGAGACGGCGCGGCCTTTGTCGTTTCCTCCGGTAAGGTGGTGGAAACGGCCCCCCCTGGTGACCTGGCTGCCGCAAGCCTTGGCCTGCCTGACGATTTCCGGCTCGAGCGCCATGTCGCGAAGGACAAACGGTTCATCATACTCTCTCAGTTTGGCCAGGCGGGCCTCTTCGAGGGAAAGGCCGCAGAGACGGGCCACTTCCTCAGCCTCGAGATCGCCGAAGCCTCGGAGGGCATTTGGGTATTGCTCTTTAAATCCGGCGAGGAAAGCTCTCAGTTTCGAGTAAGGCGTGCCGAGCTCTCTAACTGCGTATGCCTGAGTCACTTTATCGTGTGGAAAATCACGATGGAAATAGCCGTGAGGAACAAAGATCGCGGCTCCGTTCTCGGTGATAAACGGATCGTTCAGGCGCAGTTGGGCGCGGAGCCGCTCCATCTCAGCTCTGGTTTTACTCGAACAGAGGACGAGCGGGATGTTCTTGTGTCTAAGCGAATGCAGTGCGGGCAGGGCCGCGTCAAAACGGTAGGTCGAGTGATCGAGCAGAGTTCCGTCGAGGTCGGTAAAGACGACGATTGCGCGGTTTTCGGGGAAAAAAGCAAAAAAAGTCATCCTTCATTTTTACAGCAAAATTTTTTAGCGGCTTTGCTGACTTTATGTTAGCCGATCTTCCCGCCGATGTCAAAGAGAAGTTTGGAAGCATCTCCAAATATGTGATCTTCAGTATGAGCGCCAGATGCCGCCCTCGGCCCCCGGGGAACCAGTCCCGTCGGTTCCCCCCGTCGAAGAAGCCGACCTGTTGTGCTATAATCAAAAAATTATGAAAATAGTCATGTTGAGCTCGGAAGTTGTGCCCTATGCCAAAACGGGCGGTCTGGCTGATGTCGCGGGTGCGTTGCCCAAGTCCCTGAGTCGGGCGGGGGCAGAAGTCAAGGTTTTTCTGCCGCTCTACCGGGAGACAAAGAAGAAGAATCTGCCGCTCGAAAAGGCGGCTGATGGCTTGATAATCAGCTGGGCCGGGAAAACAAAATCCTTTTCCGTCTGGGAGCATCGCCAGGGTTCGTTTTCTTTCTGTTTTATTGAAAAGGACGAGTATTTTGAGCGGGATTATATTTACGGCACACCGCAGGGCGACTATCCTGACAATGGCGAACGGTTCGCCTTTTTCTGCCGGGCTTCGCTCGAGGCTTCTAAAGCCTTAGGCTTTCGGCCGGACGTCCTTCACGTTCATGACTGGCAGGCAGCGATGACGCTGGCCTATCATAAATTCGAATATGCGGATGACCCGTTTTTTTCTTCCGCCCGTTCTCTCTTCACCATCCACAACCTGGCCTATCAGGGGATCTTCGAGCGTGAGGTGCTCGGCCGGATAGGTCTGCCTGATTTTCTTTTCAACATGGAGGACCTTGAGTTTTACGGTAAAGTCAACTTCCTCAAGGCCGGTATCCTCTATTCTTCCGCCATCAACGCGGTCAGCCCCCGTTACAGCCAAGAAATTCAGATGCCCGAATTCGGCTATCGCCTCGACGGCTTGCTGAGAAAACGCCACCAGGACCTCTACGGTATCCTGAACGGAGTGGATTATTCCGACTGGAACCCGGCTGCCGACAGGTTCATCGCCAGCAATTTTGAAGCCGATAACTTGGCTGGAAAGACAGGTTGCAAGAGAGACCTACTCCAATCTTTTTCCCTGCCGCCTGACGCCGAAGCGAAGCCGGTAGTGGGTATGGTATCGCGGCTGGCCGGCCAAAAAGGCTTTGACCTTCTCTCTAAGGCCGTCGAGGAGATCTTCGGCAGCGGAGCCAACCTTATCATTCTCGGGACGGGCGAAGAGGTTTTCCAAAACACTCTTCGATCAGTCCAGAAGAAACACCCCCAGCGTTTTGGCCTGATAATCGCCTTTGATGAAGTCCTAGCCCATAAGATCTATGCCGGCAGTGATATGTTCCTGATTCCTTCTCGGTATGAGTCCTGCGGCCTGACCCAGATGTATAGCCTTCGCTACGGGACAATCCCGGTGGGCAGGGCAACGGGCGGGCTGGAGGACACGATTCAGGAATTTGATTCTGATAATTTAACTGGAAACGGGTTTAAATTTCAGGAATACAGTGCTGCCGCGCTGGTAAGCGCCCTACGCAAGGCAGTGACCATTTATAACAACCGCGAGAAATGGCGGGTTCTCATGCGAAACGCCATGGCTTGTGATTTCTCCTGGGAGCGGTCAGCCCGCGAATATGTGCATCTCTACCAACGGATCATATCGCCCTAAGAGCAACTGAGCATCCCAAAGTCAGAGATCTTCAGGACGAACATAAGAGGATGGCGTGGTCAGGTGTCCCCCAGGGGGCTGAGGCGAGGGATGAGTGGTGAGAAGTCCGTATGAGCGAGGAGCGAATCGAGCAAGATTTCGATTTGCCCAAGCAAATCGGGGGGTTCCAAGGGGGTGTTATCCCTTGGTCGCAGGACCTCCCGGAGACACATAAAAAGATTTGTTTTTATCGCATTAATCCCCCCTGCCCCCTTGAGCAATCAAGGGGGACACAGGTTTGTGCCTCCGCCAAGGTCGGAGGCAGGGAGCGAAGCGACCGTTGGAAGGGGGAAAGCGAAACTGTTCCCCCTCCAAGGTGCCGATGTGGGAAATCGCAGCGTGACTTCGAGTTACTGCATCCCGAGAGTTTTCGGGGGTGAACCACGACAGCACCCGCCTCGAGCACAGAAATTAAGATGCCACAGAAAAGCGGCGTTCTCTGCTGCTATCCTGAGCCACGCAGAAAAGCGGCCGCCGTTTCGGGCGGAACGGGGTTGATGTAAAAACCCGTTCCCCACTCAAAGCCAGCCACCCGGGTGAGGATGGGGATGATTTCGAGGTGCCAGTGAAAGCTCTCTTTCAGGTTGGCCCAAGCTTCATGAGGCAAGTGGGGATTGGGCGCCTGATGGATGTAAAAATTGTAGGGCGGATTGGAGAGGATGGTTTTTAGCTTTCCTAAAGTCGTCTTTAATGTCCTGGCCAGCCAGAGAGACTCGACTTTAGTCAGGCTCGTATACCAGGCCGAATGTCTGAGCGGATAGACCCGCATCTCGAAGGGGAAGCGGGGGGCAAAAGGAGCGATGACGCAAAAATGTTCATTGCGCAGGATAAGCCGCTCACCCACCCTGGTCTCCTCGCGGATGATGCGGCAGACGATGCATTCGCCGCACTGGCGGTGGAGCCTTTCGCAACCGTACAATTCCTCATTGACTTTCTTGGGGATGATGGGAGTGGCCACAATCTGGGAATGAGGATGGCTGAGTGAGGCGCCGGCCTCGCGTCCCTTGTTCTTGAAAACATGGACGTACTTATACTGGAATTCCTCTTCGATGCTGATGACGCGCTTTTTGTAAGTTTCCAGCACGTGCTGGAGATGATAAAGGGGCAGGTCCGAAAGCTCCTTGTCGTGGTCGGGGGTTTCGATGACGACTTCATGCACACCGACTCCGTCCATCCAGCGGAAGATGCCGTTCTCGTGCTGGACAGGGGGGACTCCTCTCGTCAGGGCAGGGAACTTGTTGGGGACGACCCTGACCAACCAGCCCGGTTTGTCTTGACGTGTCCCCTTTTT
>Ga0172366_10001610_pt1 | contig 17593 bp, 19 predicted proteins | sample LakKivSesite69cm_FD_114533 | JGI IMG/M metagenome (GOLD analysis project Ga0172366, IMG submission 114533) | Sediment microbial communities from Lake Kivu, Rwanda - Sediment site 69cm | ecosystem: Environmental > Aquatic > Freshwater > Lake > Sediment | place: Rwanda: Western Province, Lake... | reverse complement strand
TTCATGGCCATGTTTTCGATAACACCGATAATTGACATATCTAATTCTTTTAATATCTTGAGGAGTTTACTCACTGAATTAAAGGCGACATTTGAGGGAGTTGTAACTATAAGGAATTCACTGTTCTTGACAAGATGAATGATATCAAGCGTTTCTTCACCTATACCTGGTGGCATATCGATGACGAGATAATCTAGTGAGCCCCACTGTGTAATAGCTAATAATTCTATAATGATATTTGAAATATCGATACCTCTAAAAGGAGCAGGTTTATCCTCTGTGAAGTATACTATTGACATAAATTTGATACCATAGATATTAGGAGGAATAATACCTTTTTCCTCTTTAGGGAACACATCTTGTACACCGAGGATAATATGCGAAGAAGGACCATAAAGATCAAGATCTAACAGACCGACTTTGTATCCTTTCTTTGAAAGATTCAATGCAAGACTTGATGCAAGGAGACTTTTTCCTACACCACCTTTGCCGCTAGCAACAGCAATAATACGTTTGATTTTTGACAATCTTTTACCGATTACACTAGCTCTAACATCCATATCATTCTATTTCTCCAAATTTATTTAGAAAAACTTTTGCAAATTTTTTTGTCTTAGGACTACTACTATTTAGCTGGTTTTTTACAAAATTAATAATTTCATCTTTTTTATCAGATTTTTCGAAAAACTCAGAGAAAGATTCAATAACAGCTGATTTTACAAGTTCAATTTGTTTACCAGGATGAATTTTTTCAACATTGAGTAGCAAATCAGTGACTTTTTCTGTTAGATGCGGTTTAAAATTAACAATTTTACCAGAAGATTTTACAACATATATTGGAACAATTGTTTTTTTACTTTTTAAATTGCTATAAAACTCATCAAAAATCTTCTCAAATTTTTTTTCTTTGTCAACTGCTGTTAAATTTGCAATAATTAAAACTGCAGACATTTTATGATAATTATTATCACTAATTAAGTGATTAATGAAAAAATCCCAATGAGGATACAATATGTCTGGTTTTTTTTCAGAAATGATATATAAAACTTTAAAACAATTATACCTGTAGGTTTCGTTTTTAGAAAGAAGACCATCAAGATATTCTGAAATCAAATCCGTGTTTTTAAATAATTCTTCAGCATAATAATTAGGGTCAATCTCTTTATTATTTTCGAGTTCAGAAATCATCTCATTTTTCCCCTTTAATGGCTTTTATCGATACACCTCTACCTGATGTTATTTCAAAATCAGGGCTACCGCAATTTGGGCACCGTGCATGAACAAAAACAACCTCTGGAATGAAATGTATCGCTTCTGATTCGTCTCCACTGAGTCTTTTCTTCATGTTTCGAAAACTCCATACATGTTCGCAGATTTTACATTTTAACTTACCTTTCTCGATTTTCATAAGAATTTTTACATTTTTCAACTTACCACTTTGTGCTTTAATAATTTCATTGAGAGCATATTCAAAAATATCTTGTTCTATCTGTTGTAGTTCGCCTATCTGGATGACAATTTCAGTAATTTTCTTTAATTTTTCTTTATCAGCTGCTTCCAGAGAGGTAGTAAGAACTGACTCAGCAAGTGCCCATTCATGCATATAGAAATCAGGTAGTTTTCCTTATGGTTTAAATGTTACTAATCATATCCAACAATAATTATACCTGCTAACTTTTTAAAATAAGATGTGTTTATCGTTGCAGGTGAAATAGAATGGATAAACTCTATGAAAATTCAGAAACCGGCTGCTGCCCACGATTTAACCCCGAACCATGGGATGAAAAAGAGATTACATGGAAGAACAAACTCTTTATTAAAGATCAAGTCAGAAGTTTTGCACACATTCCTCTTGGTTTCGGAAAAATCATAATCAAAAATATGGAGATGATAAAAGAAGCAGATGCACTCAATCCGCAACCACTTATGCTATCAGATGAATGTTCTCCTTGGAAAACAAATATTTTTATTGCTGTCAACAAAGAAGTACCTGGAGCTAATATGGAAAAAATATCAGGAACTTTTCTTTCCAAAGTATTCGAAGGCCACTACAAAAACATGAAACAGTGGATAGAAGAAATGAATAGCTATGTTAGTTCAAAAAATAAAGAGATGAAAAAACTATATTTTTTCTATACGACCTGCCCTCACTGTGCCAAGGAATATGGTAAAAACTACGTTGTTCTCTTAGCAGAAATATAAAACTAGCATATATGAGAAAAAAAGAAAAACTCATATGAATATCCCTAAATGGTTATTTAAATGAAATACGAAACAAAAGAATTATTGAAGCAAAAAATCCACCATATCGATATAAAGACATTCAACAGTGTTCCATTGATCAACGAGTTTGATCATATGGCTTTTCAGTCTCGGAACCTAGCAAATTCATGTAAGATATTTGATACAATGTTACGGGATACAAACTGTACAACGATTCTGTGTCTCGCAGGTTCATTGTTTAGCGCAGGGCTGAAAAATGTTGTTGTCGACATGATCAAATGCAATATGGTTGATACAATTGTTTCTACGGGCGCGATCCTAGTCGATCAGGACTTCTTCGAGGGTTTAGGATTCCACCATTACCGCGGTGAAGTACGGGTCGATGATAGCAAGTTACAGAGGCTTCATATCGATAGAATATATGATACCTTTATCGATGAGGATGACTTGCGCATCTGTGATATGGCTACAAAAAAAATCGCTGATGCCATGCCGCCGGGTGCATATTCATCACGAGAGTTCCTTTGGGAGATGGGAAAATACCTAGAGAAAAATGGGAAGAACCCTGAATCGGTTGTACTCGAAGCATATAAACACGACATCCCAATCTTCTGCCCAGCGTTCTCCGATTGTAGTGCAGGATTTGGATTGGTGTCACATCAAAAGAATCATAAAAAAAGCCATGTCGCAATTGATTCCGTGAAAGACTTCAGAGAATTAACTGAACTAAAGATACACTCTAAAGACACCGGTTTACTTATGATCGGTGGTGGTGTACCAAAAAACTTCGTCCAGGATACGGTTGTTGCTGCGGATGTTCTCGGTATCGATGCACCAATGCATAAATATGCTATTCAGTTGACTGTCGCAGATGAACGAGACGGTGGCCTCTCTGGTTCAACACTGAAAGAGGCGAACTCCTGGGGAAAAGTGGATACAGGGTATGAGCAGATGGTGTTTGCAGAAGCGACTATCACATTCCCCTTGCTTGTAAGCTATGTATATCATAAGGGGAGTTGGAAGAAGAGAAAACCAAAGAAATTGAACCACCTGTTTCAATAGAAAATTCTAGATAAACCATTATATATGTGATCCGTCTACTCTTTTATCCTGTGAAAACGAATATTTTTGAAAAACTAGAACGACTTCAAAAAACACTTAGAACAATGAAGCGTGTCGCTATTGCTTTTTCTGGTGGTGTTGATAGTGCTTTTCTAGTAAAAATAGCGTATGATGTTCTTGGGGCTAATGTACTAGCGATCACTGCTGTCTCTCCAACCTATCCGAAACGAGAACTCAGACAGGCAGAACACCTTGCACAAACCATCGGTGTTCCCCACATAATTATATCATCAGAGGAAATGAAAAATGAGCGGTTTTCAAGAAACCTTCCGAACAGGTGTTACTATTGTAAAAAAGAGTTATTCTCCAAAATACAAAAGATTGCATCTGAAAAAAAACTCGATTATATTCTTGATGGATCAACAGCTGATGATACGCTTGATTATCGACCTGGGGCGAAAGCATTAAAGGAGATGGATGTTCGTAGTCCATTGAAAGAGGTGGGGTTAACAAAACAAGAAATCAGAGAGCTATCACGCTCAATGCGCCTTGAAAGTTGGGATAAACCCGCCTCTGCATGTCTTGCCTCGCGATTTCCCTATGGGGTAGAAATCACGAGAGCACGACTAAAACAGGTTGAACAAGCAGAGGATTTTCTTCATTCACTTGGTATACGACAAGTTCGTGTTCGATACCATCATGAACTCGCAAGAATTGAAATAGCGAAAGATGAGTTTCAAAAAATCATACGATACTCTAATGATATTGTGAAAAATTTCAAAAAACTCGGGTTTGCCTATATCGCCTTGGATATCGAGGGATATAGAACCGGAAGTCTAAATGAGGTGTTGAAGGCATGAAAAAACTCTTGCAAGATTATAAGGCAGGGAAACGCAGTCTCAAAGAGGTACTTAATGCCTTGCAGAAATTACCATATCATAATGTGGGCTGTGCAAAAATTGACACACACCGAACCATGCGTAAGGGATTCCCTGAAACTGTGTTCTGTCAAGGAAAAACAACAAAACAGATTCTTAAGATCATTTCATCATTAATGGATAATCACCAGAATATCCTTGTAACAAAAGCAAACAAAGCAGTATATGCTGCAGTAAAAAAAATCTACCCTGACGCGAAATATAATCATCTTGCAAAAACTATTGCGATACAACGGGAACCGGTGAAGCGAAAAAAAGGGACGATTCTTGTGGTAACCGCAGGAACATCAGATATCCCTGTGGCAGAAGAGGCAGCAGCCACCGCAGAACTCATGGGAAACCATGTAGAAACAATCTACGATGTTGGGGTTGCAGGTGTGCATCGGGTTCTTGATGTGCGGGAGAAGTTGAGAACCGCATCGGTAGTAATCGTGGTCGCGGGGATGGAGGGCGCTCTTGCCAGTGTTGTTGGTGGATTAACTAGTAAACCCGTGATTGCGGTGCCGACTAGTGTTGGGTATGGTGCAAGTTTCAAAGGGGTCGCACCGTTACTCACAATGCTGAATTGTTGCGCGGAGGGAGTTGTGGTTGTGAATATCGATAACGGGTTTGGTGCAGGGTATTTCGCCAGCCTCATCAATAGGTGAGGAATGATGAAAATCGCATATTTTGATTGTTTTTCAGGAATTGCCGGCGACATGATTCTTGGAGCATTGATAGACAGCGGACCAAATATTTCATTTTTAAAAAAAGAGTTACAGAAACTGGATCTTCCGGGATACAAAATTTATACCAAACAGGTAAAATACAATGAGATAACTGGAACGGATGTCACTATCGACATCGAAGAAACTCACACTCATAGACATCTTTCAGATATAACTCACCTCATTGAGCAAAGTCGATTGGATGTTGATGTCAAAAAGCTGAGCAAACAAACTTTCTATAGTCTTGCAAAAGCAGAGAGCAAAGTACATAATACAGCTATTGAAAAAGTTCATTTCCACGAAGTAGGAGCAGTGGATGCAATAATAGACATAGTCGGTTCAATGATCTGCATAAAAAAGTTAGGTGTAGAAAAGATCTATTGTTCTCCTCTACCGATGGGAAAAGGCTTTGTTAAATGCTCCCATGGGATATTACCGATACCTGCCCCGGCTACAGTGGAATTAGTAAAAGGAATACCAGTATACTCCGATGAGAGAAAACAAGAACTTGTAACACCTACAGGTGCAGCGATCATTACTACAATTGCTTATAATTTTGGAAATATGCCTCTTATGAAAATTAGTAAAATAGGTTACGGTAGCGGAAAAACAAAAAGTGAATACCCAAATCTATTGAGACTTTACGTTGGAGATTTATATAAAAAAAATAAAAGAAAGAATGATTAGATTTTTTGCCTATGCTTTTATTGGTTTTTTGGTTTTTTGCGTTATTTTTTGTGAAACAAAAACCATCGTCAGCCATATACACACTATGGCTATTGTCATAGTTCCACCAACTGTAGCCATTTCTTGTAACATAACTGGGATCTCCGATGGAGTGTTCATTGCAGTCAAGAACGGTGGAAACAAAACAACTTCCCCATGAGCAATATGCTCTACTGCGAGCATTATTACTCCACCCCATATCATTATGTTTAACCAGCCTATTTTTAAATTTTCAGGTATTTTTTTCCTGAAAATTGTTGTTACAATTCCCAGACTCATTGGTGCTATAAAACATGCCATTTTATTTTCCTCCTAAAACATTTGCTTTTGGTTTCGAAACTATCAATATTATCTCCCAGATTACGAAGATTGGAATTAACATTACAATACCAAGTAATGTTCCATTTGTAATCAATCCCTCGGTTTCAAGTTCGATAAATTCTCCGCCCTCACAACCCAGTATATGGTCTACAAGTATCATTATAGATGTCCCCCATAACATTAAGCTGAGGATATCCAACTTATAGATCTTAGGTTTCACATACCATATTGCAGTCACAGCAATTGATGCAATTAACGTTGTTATCAGCCACATGATACGTCCTCCATATTTGAAAGAAGAATTAGAGATTGCTATTTAAAAGTTGTGGTAGCAAAAAATTTAAATTCGTGCTACGTTTTCCTGTAAAACGTGTTACTATGACTGAAAAAATAACTAGATTTGGAGTGTCGATTGAGCCTGATCTCTTAAAAAAATTTGACAGAGTCATTAAGAAAAAAGGATACTGCAATCGCTCTGAGGCAATAAGAGATATCGTAAGAGAAAATATATTGAAAGAAGACACAAGTGATCCAAACTCAGGAGTGATAGGTACCTTGACCATGATATACAATCATCACGAAGGGACACTAACTAACAAACTATTAGATTTGCAACATGACCACCACAATGAAATTCTGGCAACAACACACATACATATTGACCATCATAACTGTCTTGAGGTATTAGTCCTAAAGGGAAAATCTGGAGAAATAAAAAAATTGGCGGATAATATAAAAGCGCTTAAAGGAATAAAACATGGTGAACTAGTGCTAACCAACAGTTCACTTTAAGATCTATCTTTTCTGTACTGCCTGGTTCAGATCCTTCACCAATGCTTTGATGTCAATGCCATGAACAGTAGCGATATCTTTCACTTTTTCAAACGATGCAGCTAGACATCCAATGCACCCGACATTGTATTTCATGAATACCATCGCAGTCTCAGGGTAATTGTTAATAACTTCTTGTATTGTCATATCTTCTGTTATCTTGTCCTTCTTCATTATTTTCACCTACCAGGTAAAAGTCGTTATAAAAATATCCCATTATAATACTTATCCTTCCATTATATGAGGAGAAACCGGACGGGTATATTCCGGAAGGAGAAAAAAATGGCATTAGTCAAATTTAGAGGGGACCGTCCGGTTAATATTGCCAAATAAAACTAAGTTGTTATAAACTATTTAAATAAAGATATGGGTTCATTGAAACTATTAAAGGGCATTGTCTCAAAAGTAATATTACTTGGTTGTTTTCTTAGAAAAAATCGTGAGATTAAAAAGAACAATTAGATAGTTTTGGTTTGCTCCTTCCTATACATATCTATGAAATGACGCAGTGATATCTCACCTAACAACTTATCATTTTCATCAACAACAGGGAGTTGCTTAATTTTATGTTGTTTCATCTTCCATATAACATCCATGATTTTTTCTTCTAGAGATGTTGTTACTGGTTTCTTTGACATGATATCCTCTGCAGTAGACGAAAGCCCAAACTGAAATGATTGAATATTTGGCTTATCAAAAGATTGCAAAGGGGTATATGGCGGCGAAAAAAGCATAAGTGTATCATGTTCTGTAATTATTCCTATTATGCGCAGATTTTCTTTATTTTCAACCACCCAAGCGTGGTTATTTTTGCTCAAAATGGAAAAAATGCATTTAAGATCAGCATTCTTTTCAACAAATGGTATACCACTGCTAGTAGTTTTCATGAGATCCTTTACCCGGAACTCATAAAGCTCTGTAATAAATTTGTTCTTTTTACTCATGTTTATCTTTGATATAATCGATGTAAGATTATTTAAAATATATGAGTGGTATTTTTTCCATGATTTTAAATACACATAATATATACCCATTTTCACACGTTTTGCACAAGGGATGCACGATATGCTACTTGAAATTACAGTTGCAATTATTTTTGCAAAACTTTTCAACCTTCTTTTTGAAAAGATGAAACAACCAGGAGTCATAGGAGAGATACTCGCTGGCATTCTGCTTAGCCCTTATCTCATAGGCTCTCTTTCAGGCTCATCAATAAATCTCTTTGGCACATCGGTATTCAGGTTTAGCCTAGATTTAACCTCTCCTGAGTTTAAAGAAGTTGCATTTATTGGTGTTATTTTTCTCCTGTTCATCGTTGGATTAGAAACAAATATGGAAGATTTAAAAAGGACGAGAAGGGCGGGTTTTTTTGCAGGCGTCTTTGGAGTTATTGTTCCTTTTCTCATCGGCTGTTTCGTCGGGATAATGTTTCGCATGACAATTACGCAAAGTATGGCATTGGGAGCCATACTCTTAGCGACGTCTACTACGATAGCGATACGTATTCTCTCTGATATGAATATGTTATCAACAAATGTCGGATTAACCCTATACACAGCAGTTATTATCAATGATATTTTTGCGATGATTATTTTTGCTTTAGTGTTCGGGAATGGAAATTCTTTCATTCTCCTGTTTCAAATTCTCTTATTTTTCGCCTTTACTATTGGAACTGGATTTCTTATAGTTCGATATACCCGCAAAAAAAATGTAACAAGAAAAGCACCAATGATTATTCTCACAACCGGATTAGTAATTTGCTTTCTTTTCGCGGCATTCGCTGAGAATATGGGGATCACCGCAATAATTGGTGCTTTTATCGCTGGTCTTTTTATCAGAAGGACACCGCAAGCAGGCATAATCACTGATTACATCAAAACAATTGGTTACGCTTTCTTTATTCCTCTTTTCTTTGTATCAGTTGGAGCGAGCTTTAACTTTTTGTATCTCATACAATCAGAGCAAACTGTTATGCTATTGTTTTTCATTATTATTTTTGTAATATCTGGCCTCCTGGGAAATTTTCTTGGAGGATTTATGGGAGCAAGATTCTCAGGACTTAATAGAAGTGAATCTATAAGTGTAGGCATTGGAATGATGCCTATAATGGGAGTAGCATTGATTGTTGTAACTACAGGTATAGATAGAGGCATCTTTGGGGATCCAACAGGTCTATTGGCCAATAACATAAGAACAGCAACTCTTTTACTGATTGTTACAAGCTGCCTAATCACGCCGCCCATTTTAAAAAGAAGTACAACATCTTCTATTCTAAAACACATCGGAAAAACTAAAACAAAGTTATCTTTCTATTCTCATATCCGCTGTCCTGATTGTGATTACCCTCTTAGATTGATTGCTGATAAAAACGAATGGTATTGCGATATTTGTAAAAAATATGTTAAAATCCGTACAAAAATTCCATCTAGTATTCAACACGAAGGCAGAGAAAAAGCTGATAAGTATATACAGTATATAATTGGAGCTGTAACTATCTTAATGTGCGGTTTCGCAATTCAAAATTTGGAAAATACTACTTTATATGAGAAAATCTATGCGATGATAGGGATTTTTATAGGGACTACTTTAGGCTTTCTCACAATAAGATATCTTTTTTCTAATCAAAAATCTAAACAAAAAATTAGGATCTAGTCATTGTAGTACAAAATATTGATTCATTGAATTATATGTCAAAGAGAACTTGGACATGATATGGTTTTTTATTTTTCACTTCTAATATATGATATGTTACGGCTTTTATTTCAGTACCAATCTTATGTTTAGATATGTTATATTTTTCACCAAAAACATGGGCGATGAGATGTTTTTTCTTCTCATCAAGTTCCACTTTGAAAAAACCAAATACTAGGTTTTGAGAGGTGTTTAAAAACAACAGCTCAGATAGCCAATCAACCAAGAGTTGTTCGAGATCCGGTGCTTCGAGTTGGATGTCATACTGACCAATGGATTCTATTTCAGAGGAATTAGTTATAATATCGAACATCCCTTTCGCGGCGTTTTCGAACGTCTCTGAAAGAGTTTTACCGAATGCTTTTATTCCGATGTCCGCTGTATGTTCAATAATCTCATATGTCTTCATAGTGATGCCTTGGATAGAACATTTTTACAGTTACAGTTTCTTCTTTTATCGTCTAATGATTCAATGGTAGATTTTAATATTTTTGAGATAACTTGTTCTTTTTCCTTATACAACATGGATATTTCATCAGCTGTTAACTCACTCTGAAAGCCAGCGGCCATATTACATACAACACATATCGACGCATAGCACATCCTTTTTTCTCTTGCCAGAATGATCTCAGGAACCCCTGTCATACCTACGATATCAGCAAGCTGTGAAAAGAACCGGATTTCTGTAGCGGTCTCCAAACGAGGACCTTCTGTAGCAAGATACACACCCTTACCATATATCTTGGTAAAATCATCTATTTTCTTAGCGGTATTTATTAGGATGTTTCTCAGGAATGGACAATAAGGATTAGTCATATCGATATGGACTCGCCCATCATCAAAAAAAGTATACCTTCGTGATTTGGTAAAATCAATGAAATCATGTGGTATTACAAAATCACCAGGTTTTATGTTTTTTTTCAAGGAACCGACAGATCCTATGGCAATAATATACTCAGCATGACATGATGCCAGTGCCTGGATGTTTGCCAGATAGTTTATCTTGTGGGGTGGAATATCTGAGTTTTCTCCGTGGCGGTTGAGGAAGAATATCTCATTATCATGTAAACTGACTGTTTCAACAGACACATCTCCATAGGGAGTTTCAATCTTTAGAGATTCCCCATTTTGGATAAGATGTGGTATTCTATGCCCGCATATGATTCCGATCTTCATCATTATCTCCGTTTTTCTAAATACTTCATAGGTTTAAAGCGGTTTGTACAATAAATGTTTATGTGTTTAAAGACATACCTGCTCTTTGTATGAAGGTAGATGCACTATTCTCTGGTGGAAAGGATTCGATATTCTCTGTGTATATAGCCAAACAGTATGGTTGGGATGTAACGCATCTGGTGACGCTTCTGCCTGAAAATAAGGACTCCTGGATGTTTCATACGATAAATATCCATTTGGCAGACAAACTAGCGGAGGCGATAGAAATACCTCTTGCTAAGATGGTCACGAAAGGTGAAAAAGAAGATGAATTAGATGATTTGAAGAATATCCTTTCAGAGCTTGATATCGATGGTGTTATAAGCGGAGCCATAGCATCTGAATACCAAAGGACAGGGATCGAAAAAATCTGCTACGAATTAGGTATTAAATCATTTACACCACTATGGCATAAGGATCAAGAATTAATTCTTAGAGAGCAGGTTAATGCTGGTTTCGAAATAGTAATCGTCGGTGTGTTCGCACAGGGATTTACTGAGTCATGGCTAGGGAGAATAATAGATCTATCTTGTATTGATGAATTAGTAAAACTACGTGATAAACATGGTATAAATGTTGCTGGTGAAGGGGGAGAATTTGAAACACTGGTTTTAGATGGGCCATTATTTAAAAAGAAACTTGTGTTGGATGAAACAATAAGAGAATGGGAACGAGACAGCGGAACACTTTTAGTCAAAAAGGCACATCTGATAGACAAATAATGCTAATAGACTATATAGTTAAGACTTCCCATCTGCCGGATAAACAGAAAAAGACGTTGATCAATGTTTTCTTCTTTGGGAAACTCCTTTTTTAATATTTCTAAGATTTGCTTTACCGTATGTTTCCCATCACAATTTTTCCATATTAGAGACCCAATTTTATCAAGGTTGGCAGTAAATGTATTTTCTTTTTTTAGTATTTTACAAAAAGAGTTACCGAAGTTGCTATTGAACTTCGGTACTTTTATAATTACCAAGTCCTCTTCGTTAGTAGACCACTCATAGTCTAATCGCTGTGGTTTGAACCTTAGGAATTCATCGACCGTTGGTAATCTTGGTTGTGGTTGTTTATTCTTCTTTTTTAGCAAAGATTTCCCTCAGCGGGATATATGCTAGGAGAACCGCTATGAAGATGAATATGAGTAAACTGGGTAGTATCGGAGGATAGTCGAATAATGCAAATTTTATACCACCTATGTAGAGGAATGCCACTATAACTCCCATCAATGCTTCTCCTGCTATAAGCCCAGCAGTGAGAAGGAGCCCGGTTCTTATAATCTTTTCTTTTGGCTTCACGCCTGTTTGTTTGATGGCAAGCTCCCAATCACTTATCTCTTCTTCATCTGCACTTCCGTATTTCTTAGCTATTGCCCTGTTTGTAAAGTATCTCACAATACCGCCAAAGAATATAGGTACACTCAAGGTAAATGGCAGATAGATACCTATGGCAACAGGAAGTACTGGAAGATTAACCAGTATAAGAACAAATGCAAGTACCATTCCTGCAACAACAAATGGCCATACCATGCCTCCACCAAGAACGCCCTGCACTATCCCTTTCATGAGGAACGCCTGAGGAGCGGCTAAATTAGGACTGCCGATTTTATAGGCTTGATCAAGCGCCTGTACAACCAATGCTAGAATAGGTGCCGCTGCTGCCACTCCAACGATCTCCGCAATCTGTTGGTTTCGCGGCGTCGCCCCTACCATCTGACCGCAGGTCATGGACTGCAGAACGTCTCCAGAAATCGCTGCTGCACAACAAATAACCGCAGCAATGAGGATAGCAACACCATAAGCGCCAAGATTACCAGAGAGACCAAATCCAAGCAATATTAATGATGTAAGGAGAAGCACGGAGACAGTGACGCCCGAGATTGGATTATTTGATGATCCTAAAAGTCCCGCCATGTACCCTGCAATTGCACTTGCAACAAATGCAAAAAGTACAGCAAAAACAGCCATAACCGCAGAAACTGCCCATAAACTTGATATCCACACATAGACGAGAAAGATTGGAATGGTCATTGCACCAATCAATAGGAAAACAAATTTTATATTCAGATCCGTGTCGGTTCTCTTCTTTGCTTCTACTTTACCACCTTTAATCCCAATGATTGCCTCTCGTATTCCACTGGCAAGGTTAGATCGTAGTTTAAAGATTGTGTAGAGCCCACCGACAACCATAGCGCCGACACCAATGTATCGGATGTAATCTCCCCATATTTGGATAAAACCCCATATCTGACTGCCGATATCAAAATTACCGCCACCATATTCTAAGGCATCGGCTATCTGTTGTTTTGCCAAAACTGCATCCGCAACATTACCAGGCACTGGAAGACCAACTGCGAGAGCAATAAGCGGAGCGAGGATAACCCACCCAAGCAACCCGCCTACAAACACAAACGCTGCTATACGTGGACCGATAATCCAACCTACACCGAGCAAAGCAGGTGACGAAGCAGTTCCTCCATAGAAAACCGCTGGTTTTTCACCTCCGCCTATATCATATTTACCGATATTTACTATACCGTGGACTATTCCACTAAAAGTTTTAAGAGCGATCTGCCCAAATTTGAACAAACCTGCAATCAGAACACCGACAACAAGCCAGATACCACCCACACTACCCCCGGTTTTCTTTCCAGTTTCTGCAGTTTCTCCACCAACTGTTGTGGTTAACACTGCTGCAACAGCAACTCCTTCAGGGAAAGGTAAATCTGTTTTGATAATTAATGCCCTTCGCAGAGGAATCATCCAGAGAACACCAAGAACACCGCCTAAGAACGCTACGAGCGTGGTCTCAAGATAATGAATACTGGTCCATGTCTTAAGTAGGACAAGAGCAGGTATAGTAAATATCACACCAGCAGCAAGCGCTTCACCTGAAGCAGCACCCATCATACCAATGTTTACCTCTAAAATTGTTCCTTTAAAAGGTTTCAACATGGCAAAAGCCATAACCGCCCCAGGTATAACAGCAGAAACCGTCATACCTGCATAAAGCCCAAGATAAGCATTTGCTGCACCCAATATAACAGCAAGTATTGCCCCAACTAAAACAGCTTTCAACGTTAATTCAGGTATAATCTTCTTCTCAGGGATAAACGATTTGAAATCATCTCTCGAAGACATGGTAATTACCAATACTATTAATATATTTCATTATTTATAAAACCATCGGTTTAAATCTATATTAATAATCTATATAAACGATAATTCGCAGAGCTATACGCAATATATTATTCTCGTTATTATATATCTATTGGATACCGCAAAATACCAGCCATACCACCAAATGCCGAATACAAAGAATCTCCTTCCTCACTATCACGCGAAACAAGCCTAACACTACACCCCGTCCTCTCAGCAAGATCTGAAAGTTCATCGATGATATCGATCTTCTCAGACAGCTCCATAGAATTCGATGTCTCACATTTAGGACACTTTGGAAGAACAAAATCATCCATCACCTCCTCATCAATCGTCCGCTCCTCATTATAACCGCAAGATGAACATTTGAGTTTAATCCTATACTTTCTAAGATTCTCTGAAAGTAACAATGTATCGACAACGCCCAGCTCCAATGCTTTCCTTACCTGTTTTTCACCATAGACTGCAAGACTCTTTTCAGTTTTTGTTACCTCTTTAAGAAACCGTTTCATAACTTTTTTCTCTTGAGATATCTTAAGATCAGACATAGTTTCTGATGCTACAGAAACGAGCTCCTTTAATCCATATTCATCAGTATAACCAGTATCAAAAAGATCGATAATTTTATCTCGAATTTCATAGTGGAGATATCCTTCGTCGATAAAATATTGTTTCGTTGGGCCAGAGCCGCCAACTAGAATGCCCTTTAGCTTTTCTTCTGCTCGAAATATCTCGCTTGCTTTCTCACCACATTTCACAAACCATTCATGGGCAGCAATCTCAGTAGCCCGCTCAAATCTACGCTGGGATTGTCCACCTCGTCCATGCTTACCTGGGACCTGCGATGTCATATACTTCAATAAATCTGTTCTATTTCCTCGTAGCATCCCTATGGTACATTCTCTCCTGTCTATCAATAAAAGCCCGTAGATATCTTGTTCGGCAAACATCTGTTCCAATGGTTCGAGAAAAAACACCGAATCACAACGATACAAAAATATCGAAATAGGCATAGGAGGTTCTATCACATAGGCGACCATCTCGGTTTTATCACTCCCAACACTCCTATGACCAACAAAAAACACAACACCGTTTTCGGGTGGCTGCTTGAACTGTTTTAATCTACTCATAATTGATTCTATAGCCGATAGAACATTTTTCATCGTCGTCTTTGATTTAATATTTTGAGATTGCGAATATTCATTCCTAAGATATGAAGTAACATCAAAGATTTGCTTAGTGGGTGGAACATATAAAGAGATGAGCTCTGTGTGTTTACCTCTGCATGCTTTAAGCTCCTCAAGTTTTCGTTTAAGGTCATATTTTTGTCGTGGTGTCATCTCAGTCATGATATCTTCACATTTTGAGCAAATGTTTCGCCATTATTTTCCATTCGGCTGATTAATTTTTAATAGATCCTATAGAAAATATAAACCTTATTTGAAAGTTACAATGCAACTATCTCTCCATTGTTTGGGGTATAAACCTCTGCAAAATTCGATAGAGGTTCAATCAAAGGTTCTCTGTTATCACTATGGAAAATTACAACTTTTTCAGGTTTGCATGCCTTTGCAAACTTTATCAGTTCACTGTGGCCCGCATGGGCAGAGAAATCAAAATATTCTACTTCACATTCTACATTTTCTGCGACACCATAAAAATCGAGTTTGCCTTTATCCAACAAAAGTCTACCGTTAGTACCATCTACCTGATAGCCAGTTAAAAGGACTGCACTCTTTGGATCATTTTTTAAATTATTCATATACCATAGTACCGGTCCACCATCCATCATGCCACTAGATGTTAGTATAACTTCTGATTTTAACGCGAGTTTCCGACCATGATCAGAATGGACAAAATTTACATTATTTATAGCTTTTTTAAGGTCTTCTATAGATCTGAGATAGCTTGGATATTTTAGAAAAATCTTAGAAACTTTTTTGCCCATGCCATCAAACCATATGTTATACCCTGAGTTTTTTAATACAAGAGCGATCTCCTGAGATCTTGAAACAGCAAATGCAGGTACTATTGCTATACCGCCACGGCTTACAACCTCGTCAATCTTATCTAGAAACTGTTTTTCTAGTTCTTCTCGCTTAGGGTGTTCTCTTCCCGCATAGGTACCCTCTAAAAATAAAATATCACAGTATACTGGTTTTACTCCCTTTAAAAGCCTAGTGTCCGTAACATTCATATCACCAGTGAACAGGATTTTTTTAGAACCTGTTATCTCAAACATCAATGAACCTGGGATATGCCCAGCAGAATGAAAACTGATCTCATGATTTTCTCCCATTTCTTTTTTTTGTGACGGTGACACGGTTATAAAACTATGTTCAGCCTCTTTTATATCAGATCGGCTGAAAGGGATTGAATACCCGTCCATTTTAGCAATTTTTACGGAGTCTTTGAATAATAGGCTACTGATTTTATTTGTTAGATCAGTTGCCAGAATACTCTGGTTCTCTCTAGAACACAGCCATGGGATCATCCCTGAATGATCAAGATGTGCATGGGTGAGTAATGTGATATCAACTGGTGGTGGAGGAGGTGGATACTTCGGTGGTTTGCCCGGAGACATTCCATATTCAAAAAGAATACGCATCTCTTCATCCTCTAACACCATCGCTAGGTTACCTACTTCGTTACTTCCGCCAAGAAACTGAATTTTTACACCGTTATTATCCATTTTAAATCCGTTCGTGAAAAAAGAGAAGGGGTTGATTAATGTTTGGTTTCGTACTCTTTTGGTTTGACAATTGACAAACAACATGTTTTAAAAAGATACATCTTTAAGATACTGCGTTATATATCGTACAGGTGGAGTTGAGCGATGTCTAAAATCATTGGTATAAAAGCACGAGAGGTCTTGGATTCGAGAGGAAATCCAACTGTTGAAGTTGATGTGAAAACTGAGAATGGAATTTTTCGGGCGATGACACCCAGCGGAGCGAGTGCAGGACAACACGAAGCACTAGAATTGCGAGACAAAGATGAGGCAAGATATCTTGGAAAAGGGACATTGAAAGCTGTTGAAAATGTCAACAAGAAAATCACTCCAAAACTCATCGGATTGAATTGTCTTCATCAAGAAACAATCGACAATATCATGATAAAGTTAGATGGAACTGAAAATAAAGAAAAATTTGGAGCGAATGCAATACTCCCCATCTCAATGGCAGTGACGAAAGCTGGGGCCGCTGCTAAGAACATCCCTTTATACGATTATATTGGAGAATTATTCGGCGTTATGCCGCATAAATTGCCTGTTCCCATGTGTAATGTCATCAATGGGGGCAAACATGCGGGACAAGAAAATTCCATACAAGAGCATATGTTGATGCCTACTGGAGCAAAATCTTTTACTGAAGGCATTCGGATGGTTTCTGAAAGCTATCATTATCTCGCAAAACTCCTCAAAAAACGGTTCGGTGCCGGCGGGGTATTAATCGGGGATGAGGGTGGTTTTGCACCAGCTCAGATAACTAATGTAAACGAAAGACTCGAACTGATGCTCCAAGCAGTAAAAAATGCTGGATATGAAGGAATGATAGATATAGCAATGGATCCAGCTTCAAGCGAGTTTTTCTATGATGGAATATACAAAATAGGAGAGAACTCGTATTCCGGTGGAGAGCTAGTTGATTTTTACGCCGACCTTTGCAAAAAATATCCAATAGTTAGCATTGAAGACGGTCTTGCAGAAGATGATTGGGAT
>Ga0172366_10001607_pt1 | contig 17624 bp, 15 predicted proteins | sample LakKivSesite69cm_FD_114533 | JGI IMG/M metagenome (GOLD analysis project Ga0172366, IMG submission 114533) | Sediment microbial communities from Lake Kivu, Rwanda - Sediment site 69cm | ecosystem: Environmental > Aquatic > Freshwater > Lake > Sediment | place: Rwanda: Western Province, Lake... | reverse complement strand
TTTGCATTTTCATATTTGAATTTGCCCGTGGATAGGCAGCTACTGTATTAAAGGGATAAAGAATGAAGGGCATGACAGTCATTGTCAAGACCATTGCCAGTTGGGTCAAGGTGCTTATATTTTTATTTGGGATTAACATTATTCTTTTCGGCCATCTTACCCCGGGCGGTGGTTTCGCAGGCGGCGTGATTTTAGCAACCTCCTATGTGCTGCTTATGTTGGCATTCGGCAGAGAATTCGTTGAGAAAAATCTATCTTTGCCCGCTGCGTCAAGGTTGGACTGCCTGGGTGCGTTCCTTTTTGCCCTGATAGCTATCTTGGGCTTTGTTTTTGGCGGCGTATTCTTTGTCAATTTTCTGGCCAAGTACGGCCAGCCGTTAAAACTTTTCAGCGCCGGCATTATACCACTATCGAATATTGCTATCGGCCTGAAGGTAGGTGCGTCACTGTTTCTGGTTATTTTAACGCTTTCAATTTTCAGACCTTATGAATCGGGTCGCCGGCAGGAGTGAAATCGATGGCCTACGCACTATGCTTTTTGTTGTTTATGATTGGCCTGTACTGTGCCGTCGTCAAGAAGAATATGGTTAAGATTGCAATCGGCCTGGCGATTATGGAATACGCCGTGAACCTTTTCCTGATTATGCTCGGCTATCGCGCCGGTGGGATAGCGCCCATCATTGACAAAAGCTATCTGGATTCTGCAGCCGGTCAGGTCACCACCAACTTTATCAATACCTCGGTAGACCCACTGCCGCAAGCCCTTGTGCTTACCTCAATCGTTATCGGCTTGGGCTCTTTGGCACTTATGATTTCAGTGTGCATTAGAATCTACCAAAAATACGGTACATTTGACATTACAGAGATAAGGAGGCTGCGAGGATGAGTGTGCCGTTGCCTGCGTTCATAGCGATTCCTTTAGTGACGGCGTTTTTGCTCCCGATTTTCGGCAACAAAGGCAAATCTTTCGCAACGGCGTTGGCCAATCTGGCTGTTATCTCACTGCTGGTATTAGCCATCTGCTGCATTGGCCGTTATGATGTTTATGAGGTAGGCAAATGGTCTATCCCGCTGGGTATCAATCTTGTCCTTGATGGTTTAAGCTCTCTCCTACTTTTGGCGATCAGCGTAATCAGTACTGCTGCGATGCTGTTTAGCATCAGATATATGGAGCGCTACACCGCCAAGGCAAAATTCTTCAGCCTGTTTTTGCTTATGGTTGCGGGAATGAACGGGCTGGTTCTATCGGGTGACATCTTTAACATGTTTGTATTTTTGGAAATTGCCTCGCTGGCTTCTTATGCCTTGGTCGGCTTCGGCTGCGAGCACGAGGAGCTTGAAGCATCATTTAAGTATATGGTGCTGGGAAGCATCGGCTCTATATTTGTGCTTTTTGGGATTGCTCTGGTTTACGGCAACACCGGCACGTTAAATATGGCCTACATATCGAAGGCGATACAAGACTCGGGTCTAAATGCCGGTCTTGCCTTTGCGCTTGCTTTGTTTGTTACCGGTTTCAGTCTGAAAGCTGCCTTGGTGCCGTTCCACGCCTGGCTGCCGGACGCGCATCCATCGGCGCCGGCCCCGATTTCGGCGATGCTCTCAGGCATTCTCATAAAGACCCTCGGCATTTACGCTTTAATGCGTGTGATCTTCAATGTGTTCGGCATTTCCATTTCATTAGGCTGGCTGTTGGTTGTGCTCGGTCTTCTAAGCATGGTTTCCGGGGCATTTCTGGCAATTGGCCAGTGGGATTTCAAGCGGCTGTTGGCATATTCAAGCATTAGCCAAGCAGGCTATTGTGTCCTGGGCATCGGGCTGGGCGGCCTGATTATCGCCCGTGCCGGCAGCAACATAACCACTACAGAATTAGCCTGGGCTTCTCTGGCATTTCTTGGCGGATTGTTTCACCTGGTCAACCACGCCGTTTATAAGGCCCTGTTGTTTTTGACCAGCGGCTCAGTAGAAATGGCAACCGGCACCAGACAAATGAAGCAGATGGGAGGGCTGGCCGAGAGAATGCCTGTAACTCGCACTACCTGCACTGTGGCATCTGCTGCGATAGTCGGCATTCCACCTTTTAGCGGATTCTGGAGCAAGCTGATTCTGGTCTGGGCGGCAATTCAGGCTCACTATATATGGGTGGCGGCAATAATCGTATTTGTAAGTCTGTGTACGCTGATTATGTACTTGAAGGTTCAGCGATATGTCTTTCTCGGCGAGCTGCCGGAGAACTTACAAGAAATTAAGGAAAATAGATTCTCTATGCTCGTGCCGATGGTGGCGCTGGCCTGCCTATGTTTGCTTATGGGCTTGCTGGTACTGGTGCCGGACCTGAAGCAGAGCATTCTTGACCCTGCCGTCAAGGTGCTGACCGATGGTCTGGCCTATTCGAGTAGTATAATCCAAAAATGAAATTAAATATCAAAATGCAAAAATTAAAATTAAGGAAGTGGTTGCCGCTTAGCGGCAGCTCCGCAAATTTTATTTTTGATATTTGATTTTTTACTTTCTTAGGATGTGAGTATATGAGGCGCCTTATTTACTTTGTGCTGGCCTTTGTCATCTGGATACTCCTGACTTGGCCATTTGTCGAGGGCAAGATTGATCTGCAGGTAGTAGTTGCAGGATTGATAGCTTCGATTCTGGTTTCGGTTCTGTTCCACGAAGTGCTGCCCAAAGAGCATCACGTGTTTATTTCGCCGGTGCGGGTGTTTTGGTCTCTGGTTTATGTGCCGGTGTTTTTCTATTATGTAATAAAGGCCAATTTTGATGTGGTCTATCGCGCTTTACACCTTAGGATGCCGATAAGACCTGGAATTGTAAAAATAAAAACGAATCTGAAAACGGACTCCGCAATCACCGCCCTTGCTAACTCTATCACGTTGACTCCGGGCACTTTGACGGTGGATCTCACAGATGATGGGTATTTGTACATCCACTGGATCAACGTTAAGTCTGACGACGTCGAACAGGCAACTGAGTTTATCGCCAGCAGGTTCGAGTGGTTCATAAAAAGGATATTCGAATAGGAAAGTAACCATGATAGTGGTGTTTTATACCGGCTTGCTTATATGTTGCTTCCTGTGTTTGTACCGGATAGCCCGTGGCCCCAGCGCCCCCGACAGAACCGTGGCTATTGACATACTGGGCATAATTATCGTGGGCTTCTGCGCTCTTTATGGATTAGCTACCGGAAAGGACTTTTATCTAAACGTGGCTCTTGCCTGGGCGCTTTTGAGCTTTATAGGAACTATCGCGCTGGCAAAGTTTTTGGAGGGCAGAGGCTTCGATGAGTAATGTTATCGGATACGTGCTGATAATGGTCGGAATTCTGTTTGATATATTCGGGTGTATAGGCCTGGTCCGATTTCCAGATGTTTACAATCGCCTACAGGCCTCCACCAAGTGCGTGACTCTCGGCACAATTTTGCTTTTGATCGGCGTGGCTGTTCTTAGCGGATTGTCGGCTACGGCTGCCAAGGCAATAATCTGTGCCGTGTTTATATTGATAACGTCACCCACCGCTGCGCACGCTATCGCTAAAGGCTCGTACGCATCCGGCGTGAAGTTGTGGGAGAATAGTGTAGTGGATAAATATGGAGAAAGAGGGGGCCAGAAAAAAACTTGATATGTTTCTCGGCGCTCCTGCCAGTTGCAACGTCGGATAGAGGGCTGCAAAATGGTAATGAAACTGAGAGAGTTAAAGGAAGCTATCACGGCGGTTTTTTCGCCCCGTTTTACAACAAAATTTCCCTATGTGCCCTGTGAGGTGCCGCAGAGATATAGAGGAAAGCCCGAGTTTAACGACCAGACGTGCATCGGCTGCGGCGCCTGCGTAAATGTTTGTCCAACCAAAGCTCTGACGATGGTCGATGACACACAGGCAAGTCCACCTGTCAGGAGGATCACGCTCAGATACGATACGTGTATCTTCTGCGGAAACTGCGCAGACAACTGCACCACAGATGATAGTATAAAGTTATCGCGCAAATGGGATCTGGCAACGCTTAATAAGAGCGAGACAGTCGAAACACACGAATATGAACTTCAAATGTGCGAAAAGTGCGGATCGCTCATAGGCACCAAGAAACACCTTGTGTGGCTTTATGAGAAGCTTGGCCCGCTGGCGTACACCAATCCTTCGCTCTTAATCGCTAAGCATGGCCAGCTTGTCGGCACCGCGGGAGCGGAAGTTGCCCGAAAGAAGCAGACCGCCGTCGTTGAGATAAGCGATTCTATGCGTATCCTGTGCCCCAAATGCAAGTGTGAGATGAATATTCGATTATAGATAGTATCGCCATGAAGCATTTGCTTCAGGAACTAAGCAGGCTACGCGGCTTCAAGACGGTGATTTTGTGCGTTGGTAACATCCTCAAGGGTGATGATGGGGCAGGCCCCAGGCTCTGTGAGTTGCTGGAAGGCAGCACTTGCGTGGATGTCATCGATGGAGGAAGTGCACCGGAAAACTACATCGGGCCAATAGTCGCAAAGGACCCGGAGGTTCTGCTGATAGTAGACGCTATGGATTTTGGTGCCTTGCCTGGCACAATGAGGATTTTCGATCCCACGCAGCTCGGCAAATCTGCTTTGTCAACGCATTATCTATCGCCCCGCGTCCTCGCGGATATAATTAACGCTCAGATTGATGTTCAGGTCCTGCTCATAGGCATACAGCCGGCACAAGTGCATCTCGGTAAGCCGTTATCGCCTGAGGTTGCTCAGGCGGCCAGTTCCCTGGCAAACACAATTGTAAGTATATTCTCGCAAGAATAGCTGACCTGCTGATTAAAGTTTTTCAACTCTTTGCCTGCAAACATAGGTGAACTTCTGCTTACAAGTTGGCAGGGTCTTGCTGGTAAAAGTGTTTCAATTCCTCATACAGGTCAGGGTGAAGTCTCCGCAGCTCATTTGGTCTCTCGAAAAAATTCTCTGTAGCAACCGCAAAAAACTCGGCAGGACTTGTGGCGCCATACGCATCTAATAGCGTGTTACGACGGCAGTTAACATCACGCCGGAGCTTCTGGTAGTCTTTCTGTAAGATACGGGCCCAGGTCATATAGGCTGAACGCCGCTGAACGACCGGTGTGCTGTCGCCTTTGCCGCCGGTGCTATCCAACTGGTGAGCGAATTCGTGCAGTACAATGTTGTGCCCATTGTCAATATCAGCGGCACATCGCCGGACATCGTCCCACGACAGCACGACTGCGCCGCGATGCCAGGACTCACCCAAACGGATGTCAGGCCCTTCCACTAAAAGGTTGCCTACTATGTGTTGGGTTTTCTGGACCAGGTACGATTGAGGGTAAACGAGTATCGAATACAGCCCTGGATAATAATCGGTTTTGCGGTGGAGCAACAGGATGCAAGCCTGAGCTGCAATGGTGACTTTTATCTCATCGGTAATCTGTAGGCCGGCACAGCCTTCAAAATTCTTCTCTGCCATAAAGATCAGAATATGCCGCTGAAGCTCCTTTTTGTCTTCGGTCGGCAGTCGCCTGTACAATTGGACGTTTCTTTCGACAATTGCCAGCCACTGGTCGGGAAACAGCCGGTTGGCAAGCCGATTACGTCGCCATTTTTTCAGTCCTAACATCTGGTGCTATCCTTAATATCGCGAGAAACAGTATATTTACTCAAACTGACCGATTCGTCGTGTCATTCCTGCGGAAGCAGGAATCCATTAACATCACGCTTGAGTGGATTCCCGCTTGCGCTGGAACGACAAATGGCAGTGTCCTATCGAAAAATCGGTCAGTTTGAGATATTTATACCAATCCTGACAGCGGTAATAAATAAGCAGGGCCTATGCCGAATCAGTCAGCATAGGCCCCGAAATGGTGCACCTATTTAGCCCCGCAGTTTACTGCGGGGTCCGACGCCGTGCCGGCGTCGGCTAAACATTCGTAGTCGTACCGCGATTACGGCCACCAAATCTTCTCAAGCCAAGAATCAGCCAATACGGCAAAGTCCTTGAAGTTAATCACGTTGTCCTGGTGCAGGTCAGCCGGTATCGAGAACGGCGAAGTGTAGCCCGCAAGCCAGGCAATCTGAGCATCAGGCAACGTACGACTGTAGATGCGGAAATCATCGATCGCACCGGTATAGTATGCATCCGCACCATACTGCGATCTGCCGAGCCAGTTCTGAGTGGTCACACCGAGATCGCTTGGGCTGAGCGTCGCTTGCGTGTTCTGAGCAACGACCGAGCCGTCAAGATACAACTTAATAGTATCGTTGTCCGCGTTAATCGTCACTGCCACATGGTGCCAACCGCTGGCTAAGGTACTGGGTGCGGTCGCGAGCTGTTCCGGAGTCCCGCCGCCCTGGGTCGTAATGCCGAAGCGCATCGAGTTGGTCGTACCATTCCGCGGAGTGAGGAACATGTAGGTTGTCTCGCCGCTGCCGAAATCAAAAATGCGCTGCCACGATCCGCCAGCGTTCGAGAAGTTCGCCCATGTCGCGAAGGTGGAGTTAGTCAATGAAGCGATAAGCGAGCCGATGGGCAAGTCGACATAGTCATCGACGCCATCTAAGAAAATAGCCTGGCCAACCTTACCGGTCGTATAGCTGGCCATGCCGTTGGCGGTACCATTATGGCCACCGACAGCGTCATTGGCGTTGCCTTCGAACTGATAGTGCGCTATCAGACCAGTGCTGCCAGGGTCAGCCGGCGTAACCTGGAAACCAGTATCCAGCCACAGATTAGCCAGAATCTTCACATCAGCCGCGTCAACAATATAGTTGCCGCTCAAGTCAGCAGCGGGCTTGCCAATAGGTCTGCTGGTATACACCCGGATGTCATCAATGTATATCTTGCCCGTGCCGCCAGCCGTGGGATTGGTCCGGTTGCCCAGGCCAATATACATCTTCTTGATAGCAGCCAGATTGACGCCGGCGGCGCTGAATTGTGCCAGCTCAATGTTACACTCCTGCCAGGCGGCTGTCTGTACCGCCGCCAGATCAGGATGGTTCACCACTTTGATGTGGCCGGCATTATCTTCCAGCGCGACATAAAGCTGTTCAGCGACATTGGCAGGATCGCCATAGAAATACAGCCTCAATGCCTTAATGTTGTTTCTGGTCCAATTCTGCGTTGAGGTCCACTCCCGGAATGTCTCTGAGTAGCGGGCCTTGCCGCTTGCGCCGCTGTTGTCGTAAGCCAAAGGCATTGACTGGTAACTACTATCATGAGTAATAGTCTGCCCGGCATACGGAGGCACATTATTACCTACAGCCGAGCCAGTGCCGTTGCCTGCATAGCCCGGCGGCGGTTGGGTGTATCCCCATCCATCCTTCCAGGTCTGGAAGATTCTGCTGCCGACATCGTCTGTGTAGTCCTCAAAATCGTCCACAATCAGATAGTCGGCTACCGTAAAGCTCCAGACTCTGCCGGCGCTGATAGTAGCGTCGGTATTGTACTCATCTATCCGCCAATAATAAGGCCCGCCGCCCCACTGGATGCCTTCCGGTGGATTATAGCTGGCAGCAGCCTGCCGGCCTCGATATATGCCTGTTGAGGCGGTAGTAGCATTAGCCACCGCGGTCTGGTCGGTGCCGAAGTAGACATCGTGCTGGGATGCCTTTTCACCCGGCGACCAGGTAAGCGGCAATGCCCGGTCTATATCGGTTATTGCCTTGTCAGCCGGCTTCGGATTCCAGGCACGCAGCGGGTCGCCTCTCATCGTTTTGGGAATGTCAGCCTGCGACATGGCGTAATTATAGATTCGGAAATCATCAAGTGTCCCGTTGAAGTACCCGTCGGCGGCATACTGTGACCTGCCGAGCCAGTTGCTGCTGGTCTGCCCAAGCTGGCTTGGAATAACCGCCGTGGAACCACTGGCCACAACCGCACCGTCGAGGTATATCTGCATATTTCCAGATCCTATTACCACGGCTATATGGTGCCAGCCAGTGGGAAGTGTGTCGGGCGACTCTATCAGAGACTCACCTCCTCCGCCGGTCTGAATTGCCACTCGCATCGGACCATCCGTACCCGTGCGGGGACAAAGAAATATGTACGTGGATGTCCCGCTGCCAAAATCGAATATGCGCTGCCAGGAGCCACCCAGGTTGGAGAAATTCACCCAAGTCGTGAAGGTAGCGCTATTAAGCGAATTGATAAGCAAACCTATCGGCAAAGTCACATAACCATCGATGCCCTTGAGCTTCAGTGCGCCGCCATCGTAGCCATCTACCCATGCTGTATCGCCGTAAATGGTGCCGTGGTTGCTCTGGCCTGACCAGTCAATAGCGGTCGCGCCTTCGCCCTCGTCAAGCTTCCACCAGCCGACAAGATTGGGATCAGTGACGGTTATCACAGGCATAGTGCTGAATCGCCACACGTTGCCTGGGTGTTTAGTACCGGCTTGCTCGACCTCATCTATCCGCCAGTAATAGGTGGTTCCCAACTGCAAGGGTCCTGGAACGAAGGTTGTTGTTTTCTGCTGGCTGCTTTTCAACGTGCTGCCGGTGCCGTTAGCCACATCCTCTTCAACTGTGCCGAAATACACATCGTGTGATACTGCGGTTGAACCTGCCGTCCAGCTAAGTTCCACATCGGTACTTACATACTTGGCCCCGTCAGCTGGGTTGGGGTTGTAGGCAGTTAAAGGCGCAGCCGTAAAGCTCCAGACATCGCCAGGATAGATCGTTACCCCATCAACCTCGACCTCATCGACCCGCCAGTAATAAGTCGTTCCTGATGTAAGAGTGCCAGCCCAATAGATGGTCCAGCTCGTTCGGGTTTTGAACTCAGCCGCACCGGGCGTCGGATTAGTACCGAAATACACATCGTGATATTTGGCAGTAATCCCGATGCCCCACTGAAGTAAGGGCGTGATTACCCCCTCGGCGCCGTTAGCCGGGCTGGGGGTATTAGCTTTTCTCGGACCTCCCAATTTGAAGTTGTTTAGGATGTCTGCCGGTTTAAGCACTCCATCGTGGATGCGCACTTCCGCAATCGAGCCGGTAAACATAAATGTCGCCCCTGTACCGGTGTTGTTAGCTTGTGCGCCGACCCTAATTATGTTCCCGGCGTACGTGTTTAGGGTGAGTGATGTTCTGACGCTTTCTTCGACGCCGTTGACGTAGACGCGTGCAGCAGTGCCGTCGTAAGTGTAAGCCAGGTGCCACCACGTGTTGACAGCGGGGGCAGGAGAATGGCTGCCCCACCAACCCATGTCGCAGGTACCGCCGCCCCAATGCCCCACTGCGCCCCACATTGAGTTATCGCTGTAGTTGAAGGACATGTTCGTACCGTCCGGGCCACCGCGATGAGCCCAGGAGAGCATCGTTTCTTCTCCGGATGCAGGCAACGATGGATTGTATGCCCACACCTCGATTGAGCGTGTGCCTGCACCTTCGATGCCGGGTATGGATGTTGGCCCGTCGAACCAGCTACTACCGTCGAACGTCACGCATTTCAGGCCGGCCACATTCTCGACAACGGGCGTGCCGGAAGCCGTAAAGGCCCCCAGCGTTCCGCGGTTAGGCCAGTTTGTCGCAGCAGACCCATACGCCAGGTCATCGGCTCGTAAATCAACCAACAGTTTTTCAGCAATAATAAGGTCAGCTCCTTCGGCAAAGCCGACAAATGCAAAAATCAAAATGCAAAATGCAAAATTAAGGAGGTCTGCCCGCTTCGCGGGCATCCGCAATTTTGATTTTTGATTTTTAATCTTTGAGTTTTCTTTTTTTGTGCACATAGCCGTCCTCCCGATAAAAGAATGCAAAAAGTAAAGTTAAAAATACAAAGTTAAGGAATCTCGCTCGCTTTAGCGGGCGTCTTTAATCATTCGACCTCACTCAACACAGATTTTGATTTTTAATCTTTGGTTTTTTTCTGGTTATATTTTGCCAAATTCTACGGTGCCATTGCAAGGGTTTTTTGCGTTTTTTAACAATTTTATACGGATCTGACTCACGAAAAGCTGAAAATTGCCAATTTAATCCACCAGACGCAAGGCGGATAAAAATTTTTAATTGCCCGTTGCCTTCTTATTCGAAATGCAGATAATTTAGCGACAGGATGATTTGCCCCGTGTCCCGATGAATCAGGGCAGGAGCGGGGATTTCATTGTGTGTGATTAAGAAAGGGAGGCGAAGCATGTCGAGACAAAAACTAAGGTTATCCGCAGGTTTGGCGGCCTGCATAATGACCATTTTTTTGCTACAGACAGCGCAGTCCAGAGGTACGGCCTCCGCGGCAAAAAAAAAGGAGGTTAAGCAAGAAATGAGCGTTGAGGTTAAGTCGTTTGGCGAGATACCCGGCGGCCAAAAAGTGGACCTTTATACCCTGACCAATTCCAGCGGACTAAAGGCAGAAATAATGACGTATGGTGCGATTGTCGTGTCTCTGCAAGTGCCGGATCGTGGAGGTAAATTTGACGACATTGTGCTCGGATATAACGACCTCGATGATTATATAAAGAACAATCCGTATTTCGGGGCAATTGTCGGCAGATACGGAAACAGAATCGGCAAGGGCAAGTTTACGCTTGATGGGGTCCAGTACACTCTGGCTACCAACAACGGCGAAAACCACCTCCACGGGGGCGTCAAAGGATTCGATAAAATTGTATGGCAGGCTGAGCCTATCAAGCACAGAGAGGGGGTGGGCGTAAAGCTGACGTACCTGAGCAAAGATGGAGAAGAAGGTTATCCAGGGAATCTTAGCTGCACCGTTACCTATACTTTAACTGAGCGTAATGAGCTCAAGATTGAATATCTGGCCACAACCGATAAACCTACCGTTGTGAATCTCACGCATCATGGCTATTTCAACCTGACTGGATGCAAGCAGGACATACTGGGACACGAGTTAATGCTCAATGCCGACCAATTTACGCCTGTAGATGCAGGATTGATTCCGACCGGTGAGCTACGTCCCGTCAAGGGCACTGTAATGGACTTTACCAGGCCTACGCCCATCGGCGCCAGAATCGATAGTGACTATGAACAGCTAAAGTTCGGCGGCGGTTACGATCACAACTGGGTAGTGAACTGGGGCGGCCGATCTCTGACGCTGGCAGCGAGAGTGTACGAGCCGGCCACAGGCCGCGTGATGGAAGTCCTGACCACTGAGCCTGGCATTCAATTCTACTGCGGCAACTTCCTGGATGGGACAATTACGGGCAAGAATGGCATTGTGTATAAGCACCGTTACGGATTCTGCCTTGAGACGCAACACTATCCGGATTCTCCCAATAAGCCAGGTTTTCCCTCGACCGTGCTGCGGCCGGGCCAGGAATACCAGACGACAACGATATACCGGTTTTCAATAAGAAAGGCGGTCCGCAAGTAAAAGTAAATGTCAAAAATCAAAACTTGTCCTGAGCTAAGTCGAAGGATTGTGGAATCGCTGCACAGAAGCGATGACTTCCTTAAATTTGCACTTTGATTTTTAAAGGGACGGATTGATGCAAATGCCACAAATACTGTTAGGACAATCGGCACTCGGAGCGCTTGATTGGATCGCAATAGTCGCATACTTTAGTATCCTGCTGGGCATTGCCTGGTGGGTAATTCTCAAGGGTAAAGATACCGCCGACGACTATTTCCTTGCAGGACGAAACCTGGGCTGGTTTGTCGTCGGGGCGTCCATCTTCGCCTCCAATATCGGCTCGGAGCACCTGGTTGGCCTGGCCGGGTCAGGCTGCACCGATGGGGTGGCCATGGCCCACTACGAACTGCACGCCTGGTGTCTATTAGTGCTTGCGTGGGTGATGGTTCCATTCTATATGCGCTCCAAAGTCTTCACAATGCCGGAGTTCTTAGAGAGACGTTTTTCGCCGACCGCGCGATGGGTTCTGTCGCTCATATCACTGGTAGCCTACGTGTTGACCAAAATCGCGGTGGGGATATTTGCCGGCGGAATTGTTTTCAGCGTTCTGCTGCCGGATGTAACTTTCATGGGGCTTGATAGTTTCTGGATCGGCTCGGTTCTGGTGATTGTCCTAACAGGGATTTACACCATTATTGGCGGACTTCGCGCAGTGGCGTACACCGAGGCTTTACAGACAATAATTCTGATTTTTGGGTCAGTGTTGGTGACCTTATTTGGCCTACACGCTCTGGGCGGCTGGGGGCAATTGCGACACATAGCCGGTTCAGAGATGTTCAATCTCTGGAAACCGTTGGTGCCTGCGCACACAGTTGGTACGTGGGCGCCTGTACGTGAGACAGGTCGCATGGCCTGGTATTTCAATGATAATTATCCCTGGATAGGAATGCTTTTCTGTGCACCCATCATCGGCTTGTGGTACTGGTGCACCGACCAATATATTGTTCAGCGCGCCCTGGGGGCACCTGGTGAGCGTCAGGCGCGGCGCGGCTCTATATGTGCAGGCTTTCTTAAATTGCTGCCCGTGTTCATATTCATTATTCCGGGCATGATATGCTTTGCCTTAGCCAAGAGCGGCCAGTCACGGGCAATTCAGCAGACACTGTTCGACCAGCAAGGTGGGTTGATTCGCGACGAATGTCAGAAGGCCTTTCCGTTACTGGTGGCGACGGTCTTACCTGCTGGGGTGCGCGGGATTGTGGTGGCCGGGCTACTGGCGGCCCTGATGAGTTCTTTGGCGGGCTGTTTTAACGCATCCTCGACCCTCTTTACTATGGACTTTTACAACAAGCTGCGGCCCGGGGCATCTCAGCACCAATTAGTCTGGATGGGCCGAATCGCAACAACCGTGATGGTGGTAATTGGCCTGTTCTGGATACCTGTGATTCGGGGCGGCAAAGGACTCTATGACTACCTTCAAACTATCCAGGGCTATTTGGCTCCGCCGATTTTCGTTGTGTTTTTCTTGGGCGTATTTATAAAGCGTCTCAACAGCAAGGGCTGCCTGGCGGCGCTGATTGTCGGCTTTGCGATGGGCCTAGTGCGGCTGGCTATTGATACGCCCGTCAAGCTAAAGTATATCTCTTCCTATGCCCAAGGGTCATTCTTCTGGATTATGAATAACATATTCTTTCAGTATTACAGCTTGCTTATTTTCCTGGTGTGTGTGGCGGTTATGATTGTGGTCAGCTACTTGAGTGACGCGCCATCATACGAGAAAATCCGGGGACTGACTTATGGAACGCGCACCGCTGAGGACCGGACAAAATCGCGGGCGAGCTGGACATACGCAGATCTAATTGCCTCGGGAGTTGTCCTGGCGATTATCGCAGCGGCTTACATATACTTCAGAGGCTAACAGGGGATAAAAGTAAATATCAAAAATAAAAAATCAAAATTGTGGAATTGCTGCAAGGCAGCAATGACTTCCTTAATTTTGCACTTTGATTTTTGATATTTGATTTTGATACGGACCAGTTATGAGATGCACTATAGGTTTGGATTACGGGACTAACTCCGTACGGTGCGTCATCGTGGACACCGCCACGGGTCAAGAGGTGGCAACCTCCGTATATGAATACCAGAGCGGTCCCCGCCTGCGCGGGGACAGGCTTGCCCCTGCGGAGGCAGGGGCGGGGATTATTCTGGATCCGGCTGACCACAACCTGGCGCGGCAGGACCCGGCTGAATACATCAAGGGCCTGGAAGTAACTGTGACAAAAGCACTAGCCAGCGCCCGAATTGATGGGGGGCAAATTGTGGGTATCGGCGTGGATACGACCGGCTCAACTCCGCTTCCGGTAGATAAAAACGGTACGCCACTGGCAATGCTTAAGCAGTTCAAGGATAATCCAAACGCGATGGCCTGGCTGTGGAAAGATCATACCGCGCATGCTGAGGCAGCCCAGATCACGGAACTTGCTAAAAAAGAGCGTCCGCAATACCTGACTAAATGTGGCGGCACATACTCTTCGGAGTGGTTCTTCAGCAAGATTCTACACTGTTTGCGGGTCGATCCTAAGGTTTTTGACGCAGCTTATACCTGGGTGGAGCACGCTGACTGGCTGCCTGCTATCTTGACCGGCACAGAAGCGCCGCAGAAGCTGTTAAGATGCCGGTGTGCCGCCGGCCATAAAGCGATGTTCAACGATGACTGGGGCGGCTACCCGGATGCCCAGTTCTTGGGCAGACTTCACCCCAAACTCGGCAAGCTCCGCCAGACGCTCAGCCAGATGTCTTATGCTGTAGATAAAGCTGCGGGAAGGCTCACTAAGCAGTGGGCGGAGAAACTTGGTCTTCCCGCAGGCATACCCGTAGCGATGGGCGCATTTGACGCCCACCTGGGCGCTGTTGGGGCGGGCATTAAACAAGGCGTGCTGGTCAAGATAATCGGCACCAGCACTTGTGACATGGTCGTGACTGCCACGAGTAAGAAACTGCCTGATGTCCCTGGAATTTGCGGCATAGTCGATGGCTCAATCCTGCCGGGATATTTCGGTCTGGAAGCGGGCCAATCTGCGGTAGGGGACATATTCAATTGGTTTGTAAACTACATTGTGGTTAGCCCCCGCCTTTCGGCGGGGGCACCCCGGCCAATGGCCGGGGCTAACGGCCACGAGGCTCTGACTGAAAGGGCAGCCAAACTGGCGCCCGGCCAATCGGGTCTTTTGGCGCTGGACTGGAATAATGGCAATCGCACCATATTGGTTGACCAAAGATTGACGGGGCTGCTTTTGGGTCAGACTCTACATACCAGGCCTGAAGAAATCTACCGCGCCCTTATTGAGGCCACAGCCTTTGGAGCGCTGACGATTATCAACCGCTTCGAGGAGTACGGCGTAAAAATCAGCGAAATTGTCAATTGCGGAGGTATCGCCGAGAAAAACGCGCTGCTGATGCAGATTTATGCTGATGTTACTGGGCGTCAAATGAAGCTCTCTCGCTCGGCGCAGACGTGCGCTCTGGGCTCGGCTATTGCAGGCGCGGTTGTCGGCGGAGCGCACAGAAGTTTTGCCGAAGCCCAGTCCGCTATGTGCGGCATCAAAGACCTTACTTTTAAGCCCATTACGGAAAATCACAAGGTCTATCAGCGCCTATATAATCTTTATAAGCAACTGCATGACGGCTTCGGATTGGCAGGGCATGCTGTGCCTATGGGCAATGTGATGAAGGAACTGCTTGCGATCAAGGAACAAGATGTACGAAGAACTGCGACAGAAGGTTTGTCAGGCCAATCTTGACCTTGGGCGCTACGGTCTGATCGTGTTCACCTGGGGCAACGTCAGCGGCATAGACCGCTGCGTTGGTGTGGTGGCGATCAAGCCCAGCGGCGTAGCATACGGTGAACTTACGGCGGATAATATGGTTCTACTCGATTTGGATGGCAATGTGCTCGAAGGCAACTTTCGTCCTTCTTCTGACACTGCCACCCACTTGGAGCTGTATCGAAGCTTTGAACAGATCGGCGGGGTATGCCATACGCACTCACTTTACGCAACAATGTGGGCACAGGCTGAGCGAGAGATTCCATGCTTCGGAACCACCCACGCCGACAATTTCTACGGTCCCGTGCCGATTACAGATGTAATGACGGCTGACGAAATCCAGCAGGACTACGAGCGCAATACGGGCAAAGTGATTATTCGGCGATTTAAGTTCCCGATTAGCCCCCGGACCTGTGCCGGGGGCCGAGCCCTGCCCACAGGTGGCAGGGCTAATATTGACCCATTGCAGATGCCGGCGGTATTGGTAGCAAATCATGGGCCGTTTACATGGGGCAAAAGTCCCGCTGAAGCGGTGGAAAATGCCGTTGTGCTGGAGCGAGTGGCGCAGATGGCCTTTGGCACTTTACTGCTCAACGCGAGGCAGGATGCGATTTCACAGGCGCTGTTGGATAAGCATTATCTGCGAAAACATGGAGAAGATGCCTATTATGGTCAAAAGGAAAACCATATTTAGCCCTCGCTCTTGTCTTCGACAAGAAGACGCGGGGGTCCGTCGCCGTGCCGGCGACGGCTAAACAATCAGTGCTGGACTTGCATGTGGATTAGGAGACCTCCTATGGCAAAGATGACATTCGGAATCATCGTCGGCAACCGCGCATTCTTCCCGGATGTGCTGGCGAAAGAGGGGCGAAAAAACATTCTCAATACGCTGAAGAAAAATGGTTACGTCAGCGTTTGTCTATCGATGACCGAGACAAAATACGGGGTCGTCGAGACATTTGAGGATGCCAAAAAGTGTGCCGCGCTATTTGCCTCCAAGAGGGATAAGATTGACGGCGTCATAGTCACGCTTCCCAACTTCGGAGATGAAAGGGCCGTGGCTGAGACTATCAAACGCAGCGGATTAAATGTGCCCATATTGGTTCATGCTGAGCAGGATACACCGGACAAAATGGCGATGGGCCAGCGGCGTGATTCGTTCTGCGGCAAAATCAGCGTCTGCAATAACCTCCGGCAGGCAGGAATACCTTTTACATTGACCGGCTCGCACACGGTCAAAGTCGGCTCTGCTGAATTCGACAAAGAGCTCGACCAGTTTGCTGCCGTCTGCAGAATCGTTAAGGGGCTGAAGTCTGTGCGTTTTGGCGCCATCGGTACTCGGCCCGCAGCATTCAACACTGTTCGCTACAGCGAGAAGATTCTTGAGCTTGCTGACATCGCCGTCGAGCCAATAGATTTGTACGAGATACTCTGCAGGGTTGAGCGCGTTGGTGATAATGATCCGGGCGTAAGGGCTAAACTGGCGGCAATCAAGAATTATACCGCCACAGAAGCTATACCCGCCGCGAGCCTATTGAAAATGGCTAAGTTTGGCTACGTCATCGACAAATGGATCAGGCAGAACGAACTGGCCGGCACCGCTATTCAGTGCTGGACCGCTCTGCAGGAATTTTTCGGCATTGTGCCCTGTACGCTTATGAGCATGATGAGTGAGTCGTTGCTGCCAAGCGCCTGCGAAGTAGACGTGACCGGTCTTTTGAGCATGTACATTTTGCAACTGGCCAGTGGCAGGCCAAGCGCTATACTGGATTGGAACAACAACTTCGGCGACGACCCGGATAAGTGCGTGTTGTTCCACTGTAGTAATGTACCCAGGTCGTTCTTTGAGGCAGCTAAGATGGACTTTCAGGAAATTATCGCCGATACCGTCGGCAAGGATAATACTTATGGGACTTATGTTGGTCGCATTAAAGCCGGGCCCGCTACATTTTGTAGAGTGACTACTGACGACCTCGAGGGCATACTCAGGGCATACGTGGGCCAGGGCAAGTTCACCAACGATAAGCTGGACACGTTTGGCGGCTATGGCGTGATGAAGATAAATAACCTCCAGGCGCTAATGGCTTACGTATGCAACATGGGTTTCGAGCACCATGTGGCGGTGACGGCATCCCAGACAGCCGATGCGATTGCCGAGGCTCTGGGCAATTATATAGGCTGGGACCTATACAGGCACATATAGGGCTAATCGTTCATAGTTCATCGTTCGTTGTTGGTCGATAAACTACGAACAACGAACTATAAGCAATGAACTTGTTTATCGCACTGCGGAAAGCCCTTCATTTAGCCAGCCATCGGCCATAGCGGCAAAGTCCGCCAGGTCAATCACGCAATCGCCATTGATGTCGGCACGTAAATCTATTTGGCTGACATTGAAGCATCTGGGCGTGCAGAGCCTGATGTCGTCAATGTAGATAACGTCACGATCCTTCAATTCCTGGCCAGAATTGGTCCCGTTACCGACGCCGATAATGATTTTCTTGATAGCGGCCAGG
>Ga0172366_10001605_pt1 | contig 17626 bp, 12 predicted proteins | sample LakKivSesite69cm_FD_114533 | JGI IMG/M metagenome (GOLD analysis project Ga0172366, IMG submission 114533) | Sediment microbial communities from Lake Kivu, Rwanda - Sediment site 69cm | ecosystem: Environmental > Aquatic > Freshwater > Lake > Sediment | place: Rwanda: Western Province, Lake... | reverse complement strand
GGAGGATGTCGAGGCGCAGCTCGGTCTTCTGGCCGGGCTTGAACTTGTATGCGCCGTGGCTCGTGCCGATGGCGATGGCAAGCGAGTCGACGCCCGTGCCCTTCGCAAACATCTCGACGTCCTCGGGCCTCGTGTAGGTTGTCTTCTCGGCGGAAACGTTGTCCTCCTTGCCGGCAAGGATGCCCAGCTCGCCTTCCACCTGCACGCCGAACTCGTGCGCGTATTCAACGACCCTCTTGGTCTCCTCGATGTTTTTCTCGATCGGGTCGTGCGACCGATCGATCATGACCGAGCTGAAGCCGTTGTCGATGCATGCCTTGCAAATCTCGAAGTCCTCGCCGTGATCGAGGTGCAACGAGATCGGGACGTGCTTGAGCTTGAGCGAGTCCGCGAGCTCGTTCGCTAACTTGACGCCACCCTCGGCCATGTAACGCAATAACGTCCCATTCGCGTACTCGCGCGCTCCTTTCGATACTTGAAGGATGACGGGACTTTGACTTTTGACGCAACCTGTCAAAATCGCTTGTAATTGCTCCATGTTGTTGAAATTGTATCCCGGAACCGCGTAACCACCTTTCAGCGCGCTCTGCAGCATCTGCTTGTGGTCTGCGAGCCCGATTTCTTTCCACGTGACCATGTGCTCCAACCTTGTGTTCCTTGTAAGATATCCTTGGATAATGCGGCATTCGATGCTTAATGTTTTTTCGCAAGTCTATCAGCTTTGTTTTTGAAGCCAGACCGCGGTCATCCCGATCATGAATGCATCGAGCAACCATCCAACCCGTGTACGCAGCCTGGCGAGCGCGCAGCTCGCCGCCGCCATCGGTGTCCTCATCTCTCAAGCGCTCACGATGCAACGATCGTTGAAAAGCCCGGCCATCTCGGATTTCATCGGCATCGGGGTTTGCTGGGTGTTGCTCCCGATCCTCGTCACCCTGGCCTGGTTCAAGTGGCGGGACTCGAAGTTCACGGCGAGCGGTGACGCGTGGTGCCTCTCCATCGGCGCACTCTTGCAGTCGGTCATGCTCGTTGCCTGGCCGGCCACGACCATGCCGAGCACCTTGTTTTTCTGGATAAACGACACCCTCGTGACCCTCACGGGCGGGTGGATCCAGTCGGCGATCATCGGCATCGCGCTGTGCCTCGGGGTTCACGCCGTCGCGTTCTCAGGTACGGGGAAGGACTATAGCAGCGCGAATACCCCCGCCTGCTTCGCGCTCGCGATCGGGGCTGGTACGGCGCTCGGCGGTTTCGGGCTGTTCCTCGCCACCTATTGTGGCTGGACCATGTATCTATTTCCTTCGATTATATCCTGGCTCATAATTGGCTTCTACCGTTTCTACCAGCAGCTGTCAAGGTCATCAATGAAAGCGGGTAACACTTCGATCGAAAATAATAAAACCGTAACGCCCACCGCCAAGATCGTAGACGTGTCGACGCGTCTTGCTGGGTGGGCCGGCGCCATATTTAGCATAATCCCGGTGTTGCTCTTTTCCATGAATTTTCAGCGGCATCGTTATGCCGCGGGATATTGGTTCCCGCTGGTATTCGTTGGTATGATTTCCACAGGATGCGTGCTCGTGTATCGCGGTATAGAATCAAGAATACGTTCCCAGGGTTTAATACCAGAACACCATCTCTGTCTAGCCTTGGCTCTTGTTTTCGATGTAATGCTCGTTATTCCGCTAGCTCTTGCCAGACCAGACGAGGCCGCTGCATTCTACAAGTCGTGGATATTTTTATTGTTAGGGTGCGGGTCGGTGGTAACGTGCTTACCCGCCATCGGAAACGCACTCGCCAGGTTATCGGCACGTGAAGAATACGATACCGCACCAGGACGCGCATTCGGCAGGATATTTTTCTCTGGTATCTTGATTGCAATAATCGCCGTCGTTTTTTTGCTCGAAGGTACCTCGATGATCTTCAGCTGGAATTTCGGTGATGATCAAGCCTGGATTATCTCGGCGATCGCCATAGGTATGGGTGCCATTCTCTTCATCGTAGTGATCGTCATCGACGTGATATGTCTAGTAAAAGACATCAAGGAGATGCGCCGGAAGTGGTCAATTCGGGAAAGATGATATCGTTCGCATCGATCTTGCTTGCGATAACGATCTTGACTTTTATGCTGCCAGCTATTTTGGCGACCGCTTCTGGAAAGACCGGTGGTACGAACGGGCCGACCTTCCCGGTCAGCCAACAAGTCCCGATCGGATCGCCGTTCGGCGTTTGCCACGGCGAGCTGGAAAATGACACGATCATCGCGCGATCCGCTATCGCCCGAACTGGCATGGCGTGGAACCGCAAGGATTTCCCGTGGAGCCATTTCCAGCCCGTCCCCACAGACATTTTCTCGCGCATTGCCGACCCGAATGATTACTACCAGAAGTTCATCGCCAATATGACCGCGCTCGGTATCAAGATGCTCCCCATCCTTGACTACGGCGTGTGGTGGCTTGATCCCAATGGCTGGTATATCCCCCCGGCAAACATTTCTCGCTGGCAGCAATTTGTTTACGCGTCCGTGACCGAGTATCAAGATCGCATGCAGCTCTGGGAAGTTTGGAACGAGCCAAACAATCAATATGGAAACGAGAAAGGCACGTGGGAGGATTTTTTTCTCGTGCTCATCACTGCCGCGCGCACGATCAAGCTCGTGAACGACTCGCTCGACGTGCTCGTGGGCGGGCTCGGAGGCAAGCATGAATTTGAATTCCTCGATGCACTCATGAAGAACCTGACGGGCACACCGGCGAACGTGCCGGGATATGCCACCGCGAAGGACCTGTTCATCGGCATCGCCTTCCACCCGTACAACGGCGTTCCCGAGGATCTCGCATATAGCCTATCACGGTATGACGAGATCCTTTCTCGGTACAACTGGACGGCCCGGCAAGGCGCCCGCCACTGGATCACGGAGATCGGGGGCGAGACAGACGACCCGGCGGACGGCACGGGGGGATTCCTGGTCGATCCTCAGCGCGAGCTCGCCACGATGGTCATCAAGCAGGCCACGATCGCAACGACCTGGCGGGTCGACGGGCTGATCTGGTACGAGTATCGGGATGACAGCCCACCCGGCGTGTTTATGTCCGATTTCGGGCACATGGGCATCATTTTCAACGACGGCACGTGGAAACCAGCAGCCCACGCGTGGAACTGGACGAATAGATTTCTCGGAAATGGCCACGTGGATATGATGCCCGTGCCACTCCCCGACACGATAGCGGGCATCGTGGCAAGAGACGAGCAGCACTACGGCGGGCTGGAGCGCTGGATCATCGTGGCGTGGAACCCTCGACATCACGGGACAGTGTATGCCAGTATCCAGTTCACCACGAACATCGCCAATGCCACGGAATTCGATCATGCATCGGCAAGCTCCGCCCGGGTGGCGTCAGCGGCCAATTTCGTGTCCATCAATGTCGGTCACGAGCCGGTACTGCTCGTGGTCGATTGCGCGCCCGGATCGAGTTGCACCTTCACGGCGAGCTCGGACGTGCTGGGTGGCGTCATGTGGGCGTTGCTTGGCGGTTCCGCGGTGCTTTTGGGGCTGGCCGTGGCCGTCCCGGCGCGGCGGCGAAACGTTTAATACCCATTTTGCGGGTTTGCCAATTGATTCGAATTAGAGGCGAATAATACGCGCGTTCCATTGAAATCGGATTCTATGTCGGCGATCGTCGCCGACAACGAGAAGTTCCTTTTCAAGCATCGACAGGGGTATAACGGCATCGCACGGCTCTCCTTGCGAGGCGCCACAAGGCCGGGCAAGGGAGGAAAAAACATCTTCGTGCCTGCATATGCTGGATTAAACTTAGAACACTATTTCGACGAGCAAGACAGGGAACGGGAGGTGCTGTTCCACCCGAGACGCCACCCCATGGTGCTCGCCAAGTGGAAGGAGGTCAACAGCGCCGTGCTCACGCAAGACCCGTTCCCGCCATGGAACGTCTCGTATGCGTCGACGATCGTCGTATCCGGCAGCAGCCGCATCGATTTCTCGATGGAGATCACGCCGCGCGACAAGGAAATCGAGAAATCCAGCTTCCTCGGCGCGTTCTGGGCGAGTTACATCGACCACCCGGCGCAGGGCGGCATCAACATCATGGGCCACGCGCGCGGCGAGAAACCCGCGGATAAACGCTGGATCTACGTCGAAACGGCGGTGCACGGCGAGAAAAGCTCGATCATGCCCGCTGCGGCGAGTTTCGTCCCCGTGTTCGCCCCGGGTCTACCGAAGCACTGGCTCTTCGCGGGCAAGGGGGACTACGTGCACGACATCCCGCTGTTTTACGGAGTTTCCGGGGGAACCTTGCTGGCCTTCATGTTCAAGGACAAGGAGCGCGTCTGGTTCGCGCACTCGCCATCCGGGGGCGGTTCTGGATGCCCGGCATGGGATTTCTTCGCCCTTTTCCCTTCGCCGCGCTACGGCGAGACGTACAAGGTGCAAGGCCGGCTCGTCGCGAAGCCGTTCGTGTCGGCGAGCGACGTCCTCGCGGAATACGAGGCCTTCGAGCACGGCACGTGAGGTTCTCGCGATACCAGCCTTATGCAATATTATGAGACTGTAGGATGTTGCTTTTTAAACCGCTATCATTGCAATGCATCGTGCCCGGTTGATGACCATGACGAGTGCGCGCCAAGCGATCCGGTGGGACAATGGCGAAGTGCCGTTCCCTTGGTTGAAATCGTGGATGCATCAACGTATCCCGATCCCGGCCAATTCTGAAGGCAGCGCGAAAAATAAACATCGACATCACCACGAGGGGCACGGTGTCGCGCAATCCTTGCTCACGCGCTTCTTGAAGCGTACGCATCTCCTCCGGCATCGATGGGTCGCCTACCGGATCGTCATGGGTGCCGTCTACCTGTACATGCGCGTTTTCCATCGCCTCGAGACCCGCGGGGATTGCAACATTCCCAAGAGGAGCGGCATCTTCTACTTGCTCCACAACGGGGACAATGATGTCATCATCTTCCTCGGCGCCTTCAAGCAGCCGGTCGGGGTCTTCACGGACATAGGGACAGGTATTTTTCCCGACATGATGGAGCGATTTTTCGGCTTCGTGACGCGCCAGGGCACGAGGGACGTCATGGTCGAGAAGATGATCCGTACGATCTGGCAGAAAAACAGGTATTTTGTCATATGGCCCGAAGGAACGCCGAGCAGGGACGGGCGACCGCAGCAGGCCTTTTCCGGGATCGTCCGTGTCTACGCGACCTTGAACGCGAAGAAAGACATCATCCCCTTCGTTCCCGTGCTCGCGCGCGGCGGGGAGCTGTTCAGAAACAAGAACCCGCGTAAGCTGCAAAAATACCTCATCGAGTATCTCAAGCCTATCTACATCCCGCGGGGTTGGTTGGCGAAGCCCGAAGATGGGGGAAAAACGCCGCGGGAGATCATCGACGCGCTCATGCTCGTGCTCGCGCGCAAGGTCGGGTACACGACGCTCAAGAAGAACTACGCGCTCGAGCGCCGGCGGTATGCCGGGGGTCGCCCGTGGCGGGAATGAAGCAAATTGCCATCAAGAGTCACTCTTGATCGAACGGGTTCTCATCTGGCTTCTTCACGTCCGCGAAAAACAGGCCGGTGTCGACCCCGTTCTCTTTCAATGCGGCCATGATCGCGCGGCTGGCAGGCTGGATGGGGTTGCCCTTGACCTCGATGTGTTTCAAGTCGGCCAGCTCCTTCAAGTCGTCGGGCAGTACCGTGATGCGGTTTGCAAGCATGTCGATGCGCTGGATGCCTTTCGGGAACATGGGCACGGTTTCGAGCAAGTTCATGTCGGCATTGAACGCCCGCAAGGATGACAGCTCGTGGAACGGCTCGGGCATCGATGAGATGTAGTTCTTGCTTGCGTTCAGTACCTTTAACTCCTTCAAGCCAAGGAAAGACGCGGGAAGCGACTCGATCTTGTTCTCTTGGAAGTGGAGCTCCTTGAGATGTAGATGGCCGATGGACGATGGCAACACGCGGAGATCGTTCTTGTACACGAGCAGCTGTTCCAGCGACTTGAGGTTGCCGATGGAGTCTGGCAATTGCTTGATATTGTTCTTGCCGAGTTCCAAAACTTGCAATGACTCGAGGTTGCCGATGGAATCGGGAAGGGTCTCTATCGCGTTGTCCTGGAGGTACAAGGTCTTCAACTTGGCGAGCTTCCCGATCGACGCCGGCAAGCTGGCGAGCTTGTTGCTCGACACGTTGAGCAGCTCGAGCGATTGCAAGTTGCCGATGCTCTCGGGCAGCGCCGTGAGCGAGTTCCCCGACACTGCCTCCTCGCCCGGCGCTCTTTCATTTCCCGTCAGGTAAAGCTTCTTGAGCTGGGCAAGGTTCCCGATGCTCTCGGGGAGGCAGGCGAGTTGGTTGCGCCACAGGTCGAGCTTCTGGAGACTAGCGAGCTGGTCAATGCCATCCGGGATGGACTTTATCCGGTTGTCGACGAGATACAAGATCTTTAAGGCTCCCAGCTCCAGGATGGCAGCCGGAACGTTCTCGATGCCACATCCATGCAAGCTCAACCCGACCGCCTCGCGCTTGGAGTTGTACATCACACCCGTGGCTTCCTCCGTGACGAAACGGGACTCGGGTATCGGTACCTTGATTTCCGTGGCGAGCTGGCCGATCGTTTGCTCATCGATTGTGTTCGCCATAACAATTCATCATGAAATCGCGTGTTAAATGCATTGTGTAATCGAGGTGGGAAGAAAGGTAGAAGAGATGGTATATTTTAATTTGCTCCGGCCAACCAGGAGGTCATGAGAAAAGGGCATTTGACGGATTTACTTATCTACATCTGTATTTCGAGCTGTATAATCGTGTCTGGAATTGCTTCGCCAGTTAATGCTGCAAGGCCAAGCCGAATGGCAAATGTGCTCGTTTTTTCAACTCTTCCAAGTACCCCGCTCATCACGTCGCTCGGCGTGGACACGGACGCCATCAACGTGACGGTCGTCACGAGAGAGAGGCTCGCGCTGATGTCGCTTGCACAGTTCAACACGACGCTGGCATTGGCCGATGTCATATTCGTGGATCGATTCCTTCCCGGGAACATTAGTTTCTTGGACTTGCTCGTCAGCCACGTCAACGGCACGCTCGGCAACGATGGTCTCGTCATGTTCGGGATTTTGCAGAAGGATAGCACGCCCGGCAATGGCGACTTCACGGCCGCGCAAGTCAACACCATAGCACCCTTGTTGCCGGTGGACCTCGCCGCAACTTATGTCAATTCCACGAGCGACTCTGCATCCATAGATTATAGCATCCAGGTGAAGGTCACGGCGTCCATCCCCACGAGCTCGTCTATCTTGACGAAATACATCCCGTGGGGGACGTGCCCGTTGATCGATCGCCGGGTCGTGGTCGAGGCCAAGCCCGGTGCAACCCCCGTGATCACCGACCTGGTCGAGCAAAAGTCCATCTTGTCCGAGTGGGTGTTCGGGCCCTCTGGGGCGAGGGTGATGTTCTTCTCCATGGAAATAACCGAGAACAACATCGGCTTCACGGTCTTTCCGTATTTCAACTACTTGATGTACGTGTGTACCTTCCACGTCACGAGCGGATACTCCGACGATCTCATCGAGTCGTGGGAGGAATGGCCTTACTCGCCGATACCAAGGGGGCCAGCCGTGGCAGTCTGGTTCGTCATGATAGGCGCGCTGTGGATCATCACGTTCTGGATCTACTTCAAAAACAAGAAGCGGGGGAAGATCGACTCGAACACGATCGCCGCGCGCGGACCCGGAGCAGGGCAGCCCGCGGGTGGAACAACCGGAGAAGGAGGGAAGCCCCGTGAGTGAGAAAACAGGCAAGGGAAAAAAACAAGGGTACATCGCCCGGATCCGCGAGCAAAAAGCGAAAGAAAAGGCCGAGGCGCAATCGTATTGGAAAATGGCAGGTTTCCATAGGCCATTGGCGGGATTCTGGTTCAACTACGCCTTGCTCTTGATCATCGCCCTTCCTGGCCTCTTGATCATCGGCGTGGTGCTCCCAGCCTTGTTGCCCTACCCGGACGCACTCGGGTTCAACAACGTGACGACGAGCATGCTCGCGCCGCTCTTCCTCTTCGCGGATTTCGGGATCAAGGAGGCCGTCGACCGGTACATAGCACAGTATTCGGAAACGGAGCCGCGCAAGGCCATCCGCTATGCGTGCTTCTATTGGTACTACCAGATGTTCACAGGCATCGTGCAAGTCACGGCAGTTTCGATCGTGGCCGTGACCGTTCTCCCGAAAACTAACTTGAGTTACGCTGGCTGGTTCTTCCTCGTCTACATCATGATTCAATGGCCGGGCACGCCGGCGTTGTTCATGACTTGCCTAGAAGGGTTCCATCGTTTTGATAAAGCAAACGTGTTACTCGTCATCCAGAACGTCGTCATCCAGACGGTAACGCAAGTTAGCTTCGTGATGCTCGGCCGGTGGCTCGGCACGATTTATCCGGCCATCGGGCCGCTTATGGGTTGCGTGATGGGCTTCATCTTCGGATCCTATCTCGACGACATTATCGCTATGTTCGTCGGGGCACATCTCTTCAAGAAAGTGCTCGAGCCGTTCGGCCTCAAGCTCGGGGACGTGCTGCGCGTCGATTTCGACCGGCAGCTCGCGAAGGAGGTCTTGCTCTACGGCGGCAAGGTTCTACCAAGCGGCTTGTCCTACGTCGTCGTGAACATGGTCATCACGCTCATGGTCAGCAGCTGGCTTTGGAACTATTCGGCCTTACTCGGGCTGTACACGATAGGTGCTGGCCTCGTCGGTGCGCTCGGCGTGTCATTTTCGACTTCCCCGCCCATCTCGGAAGCGTATAACAACAATAAGAAGGAATTGGCACTGTTCATCATCAGGTCGCAGTTCCAGTGGTGGGGGATCTTGTCCATGGGCGTGCTCATGGCCCCGATCCTCTTCTTGATCCCCGACATCGTCGTGAAGTTCGTGCCGAACTATGCCGGGGTGAACGAGATGGTGTTCCCTCTATTTTTAGGGGCATACATATTGTTCCCGACCAACTTCGCGGGTAGCATCTGTCAGGCATGTAACTTGCCGCAGCACAGCACGTTCATGAACTTCATCGAGCAAGGGTCGCGGGTGATTTTCTACTTTCTCGCCCTGGCCCCGTGGACGTTCCGCGCGTGGTTCGGCGAGCCCGTCGCGTATTGGATGTGGTTATTTGCCGAGGCGCCGGCCTACGCTCTCAAAGGTGTCTACGGCTGGTATATCATCAAGAAAAAATTGTTCCCAGGCCAGAGAATCGGGTTCCCGGTCTATAAGACGATCATCGCCCCTTTCCTATGCATGGTTCCGTTTGCCTTGCTTTACGCGTTTGTGATGAAACCATTTTTCTTCACGATATACGACATGTCGGAAGCGGCGAGTTACGGCCTTGCGGCGCTTTACCTCATGCTGCTGCTGTTCATATTCCCTATATTCATCATCATGCCGCTCTATGGCCTTTTAGGCGCGTGGGACCAGCAGTCACTCGAGGACTTCCGCCGCGCAGCGCTCATGTCGGGACCTTCGAAGTTCCTCGTGAAGGCGCTATACAACGGCGCCCGTATAGGTCATAAAATATCGCCGTTCAAGGGCCGATCGGTCATCCCTTTCGAGCGTGCCATGCAAGATGCGGCCGAGATCACCGAATCTCGAAGGATAAACGAGGAGAAGGCGGGAAAACCTTAAATCGCGCGATATAACTATGCAATTGAATGACAACTACGATTCCATCCCTTTTTTTGTATCGCGCCCGGATATCGTACCCGATCACCCGGCGTCGTCGTTCTTAGCACCCCCCGGGCTCCCTTCTGTTTCCGAGATCTGCTTGGGAACGACCTTTCCACCACCAGCGGCCTTCGCATCCTTCTTTCGTGATCTCAAGTTAAGCCAGAACATCACGACGACAAGCGCGCCGGTCACGATGAGCAACGCCCACGGCGTGCCGCCGCCGAAACCAGGGGAGAACGGCCATTCATTCCATGACTCGATGAACGCGTCGGAATAGTTACTCATCGCGTGGAACGTGCACACGTACATGAAGTACGCGAAATAGGGAAAAGAGGTAAAGAGAAAATTGTGATCGGTGATCTCCATCGAGAAGAACATGACACTAGAATCATTGTCGCCGATGAACCATTCCGCGAGGATCGTCTCCGCGCCTGTCGTGGACGTGAGCACGAGGGTCGCGTTTGGCTTCATCGTGACCAACAGCCGCCGGTCGATCAGCGGGCACGAGTTCCACGGGATGCAATTCACCAGCAAGGATGAGTTTTCGGGCACGCCAGATGCCGTCTCGACCTGGATCGCGAAGCCAGGGGCACTCGAATTCCCCGTGGAATTCACGTATCCGGTCGTGAGGTTAACGGGGAGGACGGGGGCGATCGCGTTCACTTGCGCTGCGGAAAAATCGCCTTCGCCGGGAACGGTACCGTTTTGCAAGATCCCGAACATTACGAGGCCATCGTTGCCGAACGTGCCGTTGACATGGCTGACGAGTAAATGCAAAAAACTAAGATTCCCGGGAAGGAATCGATCCACGAATATGACATCGGCCAATGCCAGCGTCGTGTTGAACTGTGCAAGCGACATCAGCGCGAGCGACTCGCTCGTGACGACCGTCACGTTGATGGCTTCCGTGTCCACCCCGAGTGCAATGGTGAGGGGGGTTCGAGCCGCCGTGGAGAACACGAGCACGCTGGCCATTCTATCAGGGCGACCGGCGGCCACGGGAATCGCGAGACCGGGCAGCAAGAAGGTAAAAACAAGGCACGCCAATACAGGCATAGCACGCCGCTTGGGGGTCCTCGATCCCGTGATGAATCGCCTCGCCAGCATCGTATAGATTGGTTTCAATGGCTGACGTCGCCTCCTCCATCGTGCTTGCCCTCTCTGAACTGCTTGATGCGCCGGATTACGTCGCCGGCGAGGAACTGCTTGATGAGCCACTCCAGGCTGCATTTGCCGTGTATTTTCTTGTCCCAGTACCAGATCCCGCCCATGTAGAAGAGGGCCACGGCACCATATAGCGCCATGAATGCCAGAAATCCCGCGTTCAAGGGGAACAACGCCGCGACCGCGTGGGTGATGAAGACCGTGAGCGAATACGAGCCGAAAGTTGCCAGAAAATCCACGAAAGCTCGTTTTCGAGGATGGAGGTCAACGACCCACGTCCCGCCGAGTTCAAGGAGAGAGACGATCCCGAATGAATAGAGCACGTAGCTGGGGTTGGCCGGTTGCAGGAAAAGCGGAAAACCACCAATAGTGGGATCCCAGACGCGGAATGCGTCGGCATGAACGAGATCCAGGTATTCCATCTGGTTGATGGCCCCGGGACTCGGCGTGATGCCCATGATAATCCCGGTGCATGTCATCAAGGTCGACACGACCGCGATTCGCCGCATCTCGGCCTTGACCTTCTCCAGCTGGATCGATGCGGCTGGCACAGCGAGCATCTTGATGAGATTCCGGTAGACGGCGTTCACGATGAAGACCAAGGCTATGTATGGCACGAGGGGGGACATCGAGTTCTCGAACATGAGCAAGAAATAGAGCAAGGCCACGGGTGATGCGATTTGCGACAAGGAGAGGTCACCAAACGTGTAATCGACCCCGAGCGCGCGGCATTCCGCCGTGAACGCGTTCAAAACCAGGTAATACGTCGCGAAGATACTGGCGGCCAGGGCCACCTGGATGGCAGGATGGAGCCTTCGGCCGACGTAGATGACCATCTGCGCGAGGCCGAGGAACGTGAAGATGTTGCACGTAAGAAGCACCCGCAACAAGCTCGCGGCGAAAGGCACTGCCGGGTTGAAAACTTCTCCAGCAAGATTGATTAAGTTCAGGATGCTACCAATCCCAAGGAATACTAAGGAGCGCTTGATCATCCTGACCTGGAATGCCTTTTTATCCCCGTCTTTTTCCCGTATTTCGGCCGAAAGGAGGAAGCCAAAGATTGATACAAAAATGAAGTTGGCCGGGCCGAAAGGGCGCATGAAGAATATCGTCGCGAACGCTCGTATAGATATCCAGGTCCCGTCTTTCCACCACAAGGCCAGGTGCACCCACAATATCAACACGATGGCGAGCCCCTTCATGAAGTCGAGAAACTTGAACCGGGGAGGGGAGGTCATCTGTAATACCACCTGGCTTGCCATCACGTGAACGCTGAACCCGTCGAGTCAGATTCAATGGAGCGTGCGAGAAATTATTGCATCGTGGTGAAAAACCGCATCTATGCTTATTAACCTACAGCAGCAAGAGATCGACTATTGCATGGTGTATTTTCAACCAGAAAACACGGGATAGACCATCATGTCAGAATCGCTCGAGTTCATATACAAGAAGGAATTCTGGTACATTTCCGCGTTCGTGAACTCAAAGAACGTCGATATCGAAAAAAAGGGCCAGGAGATCGAGGATCTCTTCAAGAAGAAGATCTCGAGCATCACGGCCGCTGACCTAGGCAGGATACGAGGGCCGGATGCTGATAGGATCAAGGCTATAGCAGTCGACATGGCCCGGCACGCGGCTCTGCAAGTGAAATGGATCCGGTTCATCGAGGACTTCCCCTATATCGATGAAAACACGGAATACGAGTACGACATGCTCGGCTATTTCCAGGTCGAGCTCGAATACTACCGCGAGAGCCCGGAGAAGAAGGCGGCAATCACCCCCCTCATGATCCAGCAGGTACCCGGCATCATCCTTGCCATGCTCCAAGAATACGAGAAGAACGAGGAGAACGCGAGCCTCAACTTCGACACGGAAAGCCCCATCTACGTGTTCGCGACATCCGACAAGACGAAGCCCGTGGAGGTTTCTTGGTCAGAAGAGAACATCAAGAAATACAAGCGGTCGCTCGGCAACTGGATCGAGATCTACTCGGGCGCGTGGCCGGATTACAACGAACAACTATACGACCAGCGCATCGAAAACAACCTGTCGAATCGCCTTTCCGAGCTCCACTTCATCAAGCGCAACTCCGGCTTCATTTACATGGCCGAGGAGAATTACAAGCTGTTTTTCGACTCGTACATGCGCCAGTTCGTCCTCGATCCGACGCCGCGCATCCGCGCCATCCTGTTCGCGCTGATTTGCATCAACCACTCCCTCGACACGCTGTTCATGAAGCGACACACGGAATTCTTCGACACCGAGACCATCGAAAAGAAGCTGAACAACCTCCGGTTCCTCCGGGGCGTCTTGCAAACCAAGCTGAGCGTCATATACGACGAGCTGGATTACAACCGCCGTCAGCATTACACGGCAGTGCTCACGCACCTGATAAGAGAATTTGGACTGGACAAGATCTTGGCCCGTATCAATGAAAAATACGATACCATATACGGCACGATGCAGGAGCTGTACCAGAGGAAGACGGAAGAAGCTCAAGCAGACACGGAGCGGGGCTTGAAGTTCCTCAACTTGCTATTTGGACTGGGCATCATCGCGAACCTCGGGGACAGCATCGCCGTGGTTCTTCTCCAGCCCACCCCTACCGAAGCGGTTATTGGATTCATAGTTGGCTCGATCATCGCGGCGGTGCTGCTCGCGACCGTATTCGCGTTCATGAGGGCCAAGATCGCGAATAAAAAGAAAGGAATCGCCCGCACGGTCGATGTCGTGATATCGGATGACAAGGGTAACGTCGTGCTCGTCAAGAGGGATCGCCCGCCATTCTTGGGCTTCTACGCGCTCCCCGGCAGGTTCGTCTACGCCGACAAGGGCGAGTCGGAGAAGGATGCGATCGATGTAGCCCTCGCGGAGAAGGTCGGCGGCAAGGTGAAGATCGAGAAGAAGCAAGGGATCTACGACGCGCCGGGGCGCGATCCCCGCGGGAAGGTGGTGTCCACGGTATTCAAGTGCAAGCTGGTCTCCGCCGAGGGCATCAAGGCAGAGATCGTGCCTGTGGACAAGCTCAAGGAAATGAAGCTCGCCTTCGATCACAAGAAGATCCTCAAGGACGTGCTGAAGGACCGGAAGTAAAAACAACTCTTTCTCTTCCTTTATCCCGAACGCCGACAGCTGGAGACCGCCTGGAAATGACCCTGCCAGAAAAAACTCGCCTGGAATCGCTGCTCGAATGGGGGTACATGCACAATTTCATCGTTCCCCGTCTCATGCGCGGCTCGTTCAAGGCCCGCACCGCCAACTCGCCCATACTTGTTGATTGGAACAAGGGGATCAAGTTACTGAGCGTAGGTAACTCACACATCGATGCCGCATGGTTATGGCGCAAGGAGGATACACGCACGAAGAAGATCAACGTCACGTTCGACCGCGCGCTGCTGCACATGTCCCTGTACCCGGAATTCACCTATACGCAAAGCCAAGCCGTATACTACGCGTGGACAAAGGAATCGTATCCCGAAATCTGGACGGATATCAAGCAGCGGTTCGAGGAGGGGCGGTGGGAGGTGCTTGGCGGGGACTGGGTCGAGTGCGACGCGAACATGCCGTCGGGCGAGTCGCTCATCCGGCAGCGGGCGGCGGAGCCCGGCTCCGGCTCGCGTACGATCATGCGCATCGGCAAGGCCGGCGAGCGCCTCGTGCGGTACGCGTCGGTGACGACGGAAACATACAGGCATTTCGGTCGCATGGGATTGGGCGCCGTGTTCGGCAGCAAGAATCTCAAAGCCGTGGCAATCTCCGGCAAGGGTCACTATCCAGTTACAAATCTCAAGGAATACCGCAAGCTCTACGACGAGCTGTACCAGGCAGCCACGAAATCCCCCCTCATGAAAAAATACCACGATGTCGGGACATCCATCAACGTGAACGTGCTGAACGGGATCGGCGCGCTGCCGACCCGCAACGTCGCGTCGGGGAAGTTCGAGAAAGCCAAGACGATCTCGGGCGAGCACCTCGCGGAGAACTACCTCGGCCGGCGGCTCGCTTGCACGGGTTGCCCGGTGGCTTGCATCCACATCGCGAACCTCCGGGAGCCGTATGAAGACGAGCCTTACTTTTACAAGACAACGCCGGTCTCCTACGATCACGAGCTCATCTTCGCGGCCGGATCGATGCTTGGCATAGGGAATACCGAGCACTTCCTCAAGCTATGCGATGCCATCGACAAGGTTGGCCTCGACGTGATCTCTGCCGGGGTGACCATGGCCTGGGCGACCGAGGCATTCAAGAAGGGCATGATCACGGAGCAGCAGACCGCGGGCATCAAGCCCGAGTGGGGCGACCACCTCGCGTATATGTTGATGGCAAAGAACATCGTCGACCAGCCGAACGAGTTCTACCAGGACATCGCTAAGGGTGTTTACTTCGCGTCGAGGAAGTACGGTGGGAAGGAGTTCGCCATGACCTTCGGGAAAAACGAGATGGCCGGGTACCACACGGGGCCTGCCGGCTACATCGGCTTTTCCATCGGCACCCGCCACAGCCACCTCGACAACGCCGGGTACAGCGTCGACAAGAAGACGCTGATGGAGAAACAAGTCCCGCCGGAAACGGTCGTCGACCAGCTCGTCAAGGAGGAAAAGAGTCGCCAAATAATATCGAGCCTCACGGCCTGCTTCTTCGCCAGGGCAATGTACACGCCGGAAATCATCTCGCGGGCCCTCAAGCTGAGCGGCTTAGATGTGACCACGGCGGATCTCGACCGCATCGGCGGCGAGATATACCGGAACAAGTTCGCGTTCAAGTTCCGCGAGGGGTTCACGATCGATCCCTCGGAGCTGCCAAAACGCATCTACGAGACGCCGAGCCCCGTTACGTACCTATCCGAGGAGTACGTCAAGAAGGCGCTCGACCGCTTCGCCCAGCTCATCAAGGAATGATTCGAGCAAGGCATATCATTTTTCCTTTTTTCGCATGGACCGGCGGATGTTCCTGACCAGCTCTTCGGTCTTTATGACGTCGCAATAGAGTAACTCGAGGGAACGCAAGGATGCCTCGTGCATAGCGGGTGACCACGCCGCGCACGCGTCATCTACCAGCACGACCCGGAAGCCGAGATCTGCCGCGATGCGGGCCGCGCCCTCCACGCACATGTTCGTCACGACGCCGCAAATCACGAGCGTGCTTACATGCAAGTTCCGCAGCAAGTGATCGAGGTCGGTCGACGTGAAGGCGCAGCTCGTCGTCTTGAGAAGGACGATCTCCCCGTCCTCCGCCCGGGGCGCCAGCTCGGGAAGGATCTCGGACGTCGGGTTGAAAACGGAAGGGAACAAGGCCTCGCCGGTCGTCTTCTCGGCTAAACTGTTGTACATCTGCACCTGCGGCGGGTAGTCCTTGAGGTCGGGCCGGTTCGAAGCGTAGCGCGTGAAGAGCACCGGCAGGCGGGCCTCGCGGAACGCGCCGAGCAGCGACGTGATCGACGGCACGACGACGTCTTTCACCCGCTCCGTGAAATAATCGAGCACGCCGGGCGCGAACGTGCCGAAAAACTTGGCGATGGCACCGTCGCCGCTCACCTGGTACCCTTGCATATCGATCACGAGCAACGCGCTGTGAGCGACATCGAGCGGCGCGCGTATCCCGCGCTTGGCCGCGAGGAACGCGTCGATCTTGGCATCTGGCTCCATGAATCGATCCTCGGTCGATTATCTATTTCAATGCTTTAGAAAAACACCTGTTCCTTGTCGAACTTGCCGTACATCTGGCGTATCTGATAGGTGAAGCCTTCCCGGAGCGTGAGCGGCAGGCGGGGCTGCGGGTCGGTCGTCCCGTGCTTCTTGCAAAGGGCAGCTATCCATGCTTCCATCGCGTCGTCGAGGGGTTTCGTGATGTTGGGCACCTCGTCAACGATGTTCCTTGCCTCGCCCGGATCGAACATCAAGTCGTACAGCTGCTCAGCCGGCATCGACGAGGTGCCGTCAATCTTCTTGATGTATTTCCATCGGTTCGTGCGGACGGCACGCTGTTTCTGGTAGGTGCTCTCGATGACGAGCACTGCCTTGCGCTCTGCCCCGCCTGGGTTCCTGGCCGGATCCGCCGGGGCGGAACCGAGCTCGCACGCGGATGGCGGGACGACGTCGCGTTCCCCGAGCATGTTCGGGAGCAGGCTAACCCCGTCGAACGCGTAGGGAGGCCGGCGATCGATGCCGAGCACGTCGAGCAGCGTCGGCACCATGTCGACCTGCGAGGCGAAGCCATCGACCCGCCTCCCGCCCGCGATGCCCGGCACCTTGACGATGAACGGGATGGAACAGTTGGGATCCGTGAGCCCGACGTGGCTGAACATGGCACGCTGCCCGCATATCAAGGCGTTGGTCTCGGCCATGGTCTCCCCGTGGTCGCTCGTGAGCACCACTGCGGTATAATCGGTCAGCCCGAGTTCGTCGAGCTTGTCGAGCACGACGCCGACGTGGTGGTCTGCGTAGGCGATGTCGCCGTCGTAGAGCGACACGACATAGTTCGGGTCCGTGACATCTTTGTACCGGCTGTCCAGCTTTCGCGCCCAGTCCTTCAGCCACCCGCCGATGTTGCAGCCGTAGAGCTGGTCGAGGGCGTGGTTCTCGGGGTCGCGGGGGTCGCGGCCGCTCGGGTAGAACTTGCAGAAGGGCTCGGGGGGCACGTAGGGTGTGTGCGGGTCCCAGAAGTGCACGAACAAGAAAAAGGGCCGGTTCTTGCCATCCTTCGCGATCTCGTCGAGCAAATCCGTGGCCTGCGCGCTGATCCGGGGGG
>Ga0172366_10001604_pt1 | contig 17628 bp, 18 predicted proteins | sample LakKivSesite69cm_FD_114533 | JGI IMG/M metagenome (GOLD analysis project Ga0172366, IMG submission 114533) | Sediment microbial communities from Lake Kivu, Rwanda - Sediment site 69cm | ecosystem: Environmental > Aquatic > Freshwater > Lake > Sediment | place: Rwanda: Western Province, Lake... | reverse complement strand
TCCTCAACGCACTAACGGCGTTAAGGCTGAACAGACCGGAAAAAGCCAGATCTCTCACCATGCTCGCAAGATAAACAGAAATTCACAGGAAGAAATCGATTTAGCAACAGGCTGGCGCGCTTTGATGCTTTTGCTCATTATTATCGTCATTCTTGTTGGCTTTTTCTTCTGTTTATGTGCATCTCCAAGTAGTCTTTACCATAGGGAAAGCACCATTCAAAATACTTGTCGCATGGAAAGTCTTCACAGTCTCGCATGCAATAGGCAATGCCACGTTTTACGGCGCAATCTAAAACCAAGCATAGAACACCTTTACCGCCCCAGTGTGTTGCAACTTTATCTTTAGCAACTTCTTCGACGCCCGAACTGCAAACACAATCTACCTTCTTGTTCAGTCCGCAAACGTCACAGCAGATTCCGCAAGCAGCCACGTGTCCCAAGTCAAACACTCTCTTACTTTAGCATGGGCATTTTCACTTTTTTTTCTTTCGCGATCTTCTGTGCCTTCTCATAGCCAGCGTCTGCATGTCTGACTATTGCTGTTCCCGGGTCAGTAGTTAGCACGGTTACTATGCGTTTTTTCATTTCCCTTGTTCCATCCGCCACCAAACACATTCCAGCATGGATACTATAGCCTATGCCAACGCCTCCGCCATGATGCACGCTGACCCATGTAGCTCCTCCAACGGCGTTTATCAAAGCATTAAGTATCGGCCAATCCGCAACCGCATCACTTCCATCTTTCATGCCTTCAGTTTCGCGGTTAGGTGAAGCAACGCTGCCGCCGTCCAAGTGGTCTCGGCCAATCCAAACCGGTCCGGAAAGGCTGCCGTCAGCAACCATGTCATTAATAGTCTTCCCGAATCTTGCCCGTTCCCCGAAGCCAAGCCAGCAGACTCTTGCAGGCAGACCTTGAAATTTCACTTCTTCCTTGGCTTTTCTTATCCAGCGGCACAATTCTTTGTTGTAGTCAAAGTCTTTCAAAATCACATCATCAAGGGTGTAGATATCTTCCTTGCTGCCCACAAGCGAAGTCCAGCGGAAAGGTCCTCTGCCTTCGCAGAACATTGGTCTAACATACCTTTGCACAAATCCAGGATAGGCGAAAGCCTCTTTGAATCCAGCCTTATGCGCCTGTTCTCGCAGGTTATTACCATAGTCAAAAGTCACAGCGCCTTTCTGCATCATTTTAACCATAGTCTCAACTTGCAACCCCATGCTCTCATAAGCACGTCGGCAATACTCCTTCGGATCGTTCTTTCTAAGCCCATCCGCTTCCTCTTTACTCAGGCCAGCTGGGTAATAACCATTAAGCGGATCATGTGCGCTAGTCTGGTCTGTCAAAACGTCTGGAATCATGCCTTTCTTCAATAGTTCAGGATGTACTTCAGCGGCGTTGCCTAACAAGCCTATACTTCTTGGAATGCCTTTCTGCTTAGCTTCTAAAGCCAGGTTTACAGCCTCATCCAGATTGTTAGTCCACATCTCCAAATACTTGTGCTTGAGCCGTCGTTCAATCGCCCACTTATCTATCTCTACAACCAGCGCAACACCATCGTTCATTGTAACAGCTAAAGGCTGAGCCCCACCCATCTCCCCTAGACCCGCAGTCAAGACGACCTTTCCGCGCAAGCTGCCGCCAAAATGTTCCTCTGCAACCGCCGCTAAAGTTTCATAAGTGCCCTGCAAAATGCCCTGCGTACCAATGTACGCCCAGGAGCCCGCAGTCATTTGTCCATACATGATTAAGCCCTTCTGCTCCAGCTCGTAGAAGTAATCCCAAGTAGCCCACTTTGGAACAAGCATGGCATTAACAATCAAGGCCCGAGGCGCCCAGGTATGGGTCTTGAAAACAGCCACAGGTTTCCCACTCTGGATCAGCATGGTTTCGTCAGGTTCAAGCTCTGTTAACGTTTCGACGATTCGGTCAAAACACTCCCAACCTCGACAAGCCCGACCTGTTCCACCATACACAATAAGCTTCTCCGGATCCTTAGCCACTTCCGGGTCAACAACGTTGCAAAGCATACGCAAAATCCCTTCAATCTGCCAATTCTTGCAGTGCAACTCATGCCCAGTCAGACAATGTATGGGTTTCTGAAGCTTACCCAACACACTTCCCCATGAACCAGAAATACAGGACCGCGCTTTAATTCTTTGCCCAAGGACGCATCTGCCTTGGTGAATGCCATTATCAACGGAGCAATTTACAGCCCATTAGCATCGATAATCTTCAACAGCGGAAAAGGCAAAAATCGGGGGAACCTGGATTTCCATTACATTTTTTGTTTTTCCAACAGGCGATATTCGCTTCGGCTTGCTTCCTTGTCGACGACAACTCTTCCGTTCTTGATTACTTTATCAATCAAGTTCACGCCGAACCGATAGCCGAGAAACTTGTGGTTGGGCACGTCTAGAACGATAACGTCGGCTTTCTTGCCAACTTCTAGACTGCCAACTTCACTTGCTCTGCTAATGGCATGTGCAGCGTTAATGGTGGTGGCTGTTATCGCTTCGGCAGGCGTCAACTTCATGAAGTGACAGGCAAACGCCATGACGAGCTGTTGATTTTCGACCCAACAGTTCGGGTTGAAGTCAGTGCCCAAAGCTATGGGTACACCAGAACTAATCATTATTCTAGCATCTGCGTATCGACCGTTCATTAAACTGAAGGCAGCTGCAGGGAGCAAGGTGGCCACAACACTCTTCTCAGCCATGGATTTTATGCCTTCGTCAGAGGAGAAAAGTAGATGGTCTGCGGAGACTGCGCCGATTCCTGCTGCGAGTTCCGCTCCGCCTAGGGTGGTCATTTCGTCGGCGTGAAGCTTGGGTTTTAATCCTGAGTTCTTTCCAGCGCTCAGAATTCGCCTGCTCTGCTCCAAACTGAAGACGCCTCTTTCGCAAAAGATGTCACAGAACTCTGCAAGCCCTTTCTCAGTCACTTTCGGAATCATGTCTTCAATGACAAGGTCAACGTAGCCTTGTGGATTGTTAGAAAATTCAGGCGGAATGGCGTGTGCACCGAGGAAAGTTGGAACAACATCCACGCTGTGCAGCTGATTCAAGCGTCGAATCACCTCTAACATTTTCAGTTCATCCTTCGTTGTCAAACCATAGCCGCTTTTGGCTTCGACAGTAGTTGTTCCATGCTCCAACATAGCGTCCAGCGTTTCAGTTCCATAATCTACAAGTTTATCAAGGCTTGCCTTCCGCGTCTCTCTGACGGTTCGCAGTATACCGCCGCCTGCTCTAAGGATCTCCATGTAGGAGGCGCCTTCAATTCGCATCTGAAACTCGTCTTCACGTGAACCGGCAAAAACAAGATGCGTATGTGGATCAACAAACCCTGGAAGGACAATCTTGCCATTTGCGCTCATCACACCTTCAGCCTTGAAACCTTTTGTGATGTCAGGGGTTTTTCCAACGGCAAGGATTCTTCCATCTTTGACTGCTAAACCGCCATTGCGTATTATCCCTATCTCACGCATCTGCTTCCCCGTGCGGGGTTTATGATTGTCGCCGGCAAGCGTGACAAGTTCGTCAGCGTTTACAATGAGCAAGTTTACTTTTTCTCGTGCCCTTGCCTTGACAGCTTTACTCAAACGAACCGCCTTTTTCAATTGCGTTCTGTATAGCTATTTCTAATACGCGATCTTCAGTTAAATTATCAACCTTAAGATAATATCCAGCCACATCGATAAGAGCTTTCAAGGGAGCCATGCCGCAAAACTCCGAGCCGATTATTGGCACGTTGTACCGTGCGCATTCAATCTTAAGTGTTTCAAAAACCCGGTAAAGCGGCGTCTTCTCAAAATCACTTATGCCCATGCCTATCTGCGTAATATTCTTCTCCGGAATAAAGGCAGCCATGGCCTTAACGTTTGAAAATCCGCCCTTGCTCGCATGCAAAGCTTTCGCAATTTTCTTTGCAATTTTCAAATCCGTCGTACCCAAATTAACATTGAAGCCAGCCATAACCTTGCGCGCACCTGTAATTGTAGCACCCGCCGTGGGATGAGGCTTCGCTGGACCATAATCCGGCTTTCGTTCAGGTTTAACAATCATCTCAGCCAGTTTTTCATAATCACCCTCCCGTATCCAATCCAAGTCCTTACGCTCAGGCTTAGCTGAAGCTACACCGTAAAGGTAAACCGGCACCCGGCACTTCTCTGCTAAGGTTTTGCCGAACTTCCTTGCCAGCTCAACGCACTCTTCTATCGTGACATTTTTCGACGGTATAAAAGGAACAACATCAACCGCACCGATGCGCGGATGCTGACCCTCATGCTTCCGCATGTCAATCAATTCCACAGCCTTAAAAGCCATCTTCAACGCAGCCTCAAGCACGGATTTCTTGTCACCGACAAAAGAGACAACCAACCGATTATAGCAGTCATCATAAGTACAGTCAAGCAGAAACGCGTTCTTGATTTTCTTGAGTTCGTCAAGGATCAGTTTCACAGTTTCAGAATCTGAGGTGCTGAAGTTAGGCACGCATTCCACTATCTCAGCCATTCTAGTTCCTCATGCTTTTTAGACAGATGCCTCCAGAAGATAAGTGTATTTCGGAAAAAAGTGGTCTTCGATTTATTGTGAAAATTTAATAGTCCTTATGCAAGTTTTACCCTTAAGAGAGGCGATGAAGGGATGCTGATATATGGAGTTCGAGTTTGAAGTCCCTACATGGAATCAGATGTATATTATGCTCTTGAATTTGGCGGAGAAAATTGACAGGAGCAATTTTGAACCGGAGATAATTTTGGGCGTCTCTAGAGGGGGGTGGATTCCGGCCCGCGTTTTATCCGATTTACTTTGCAATCCTAATCTTGCGAATGTCAGGGCTGAATTCTATTCTGGAATTGCGGAAACAGAAGGTGAACCAACGTTAACACAGTCTGTGTCAATGTCGGTTGGCAGTCGAAAAGTTTTGATTGTAGATGAAGTTGTAGACAGTGGAAAGACTTTGAAGCTGATAAAGGAACACGTTATTGAACAAGGCGCCAAGGAAGTTAAGACTGCGGCAGTTTACATCAAGCCGTGGAGCGCTATCAAACCGGACTATTACGAAAAGGAAACAAAGCATTGGATAGTTTTTCCGTGGGAAATAAAGGAAACACTTCGGAAAATCATTGAGAAATATAAAGGAAAAAAAAGATTCGATAAAGAAGAAATTGCAGAGCTTGTCAAAGCTGGGATGCCGGCTGAACTAGTTGAAAGATTCGTGAAAGAAATTCTTGAGGAAGAAAAGTGCTAACTCTCATTGAAGAATTCGGAAAGTATGCCGAAATAACAGGTTTCAAAAACGTGAAAATCAAGGGTGTTGAAGACTTCTTGAATAGGATAAACAAGGAAAAGCCGGCGAATGTGGAAATTCAATTTTTTGACGCGAAACTTGTTGCTACTTGGCAGCATCTCTATTTTGCGGTTCTAAATGCGCTCACAGCGTTCAATAATAAGCAGGGCATTTCAAAAGGCTTGGCAATGGAAATTATGCTTTACGCTTCTGCGCAACGACAGATCCGAAAGGCCACAGAACTCATCGGAATCAAACCAAACTCATCAAACATCGCGGTACTAATTGTTGGAGAAAACTCTGAAACCGTAAAAACAGCTCTATCAACAATCTTGAAATGCATCAATGGAGAATGTGATGTCGCAGTTCTCGAACTGTCAAAAGAAAAAGCGACAATAATCCAGAAGGCCTTTCAAATCTCAGAGGCAGAGCTTGAAACAGTCATGGGAACGGAAGGTCCAGAAAGAGCCCTAATCAACCTTATCATTGAACGAGTGGCTTTGTTGGCGACTCAGCATTAGCGCTAAAGGAGTTTCTCCTTCAAAACGGACAGGATGTCATCAGGTTTTATCAATGAGAGTCCGGTTAATCCTCCAACAACTTCGATTAATATGATCTTGTCGGGCTTGGTCAAGTTTACTTTTCTTTTGATGTTCGCTGCAGCCGTCTCAATGATTTCACGAGAAGATGTTCCTGTGAAACGCTTCTCAACGGTCACCCGGAAAGTCTGCTTTTCGCTTATTTTTGAACTGAACTCTGTGACTGCTTGTTGGATTTGGTTTAAGTCTGTTCGAACAACCTTCTCAATTGGGATTACTCTAAGCATGTATCGAAACTCGTAAGGACGTTCATGCAACAAGTCGCGAAACTGCTTAATGACCTCAAATGGGTCTAAGACTGTTTTTGCAGAGATTAGACCAGAAATGCCGGTCTTCTCAACGGTCGGCGCAGAATCGCCTATCCTTTCAAGTAGATGCCATAGCTCAGCACGGGCATATGATTCGTAACCACGAGAAGTAGTAGCCAAAAGGTTAAACTCTCTAAGCATAGCACACGCCACGCTATTATCTGTTCCATAGGTAATTTAACGCTTCCAAAAAGCAACCAGAACAAGTTCACTTAGCGAGACTCAGGGTCAGTGTAGGTAAATGGCCTTTTCATTGCCAGCGGCTCCTAGCCGTCGCCTCACATCATCCCACAAGTAATATCTCGTCACAAGGATTTATTCATTTTGACAATTCTGGAACATTAGACTTAAATTCAGATTAGGCAAGTTCACCATATCCGGCTTAAGATGGAGACAGAAAATTGGATAGAGAACAAAAACCAGTAATCGTCGTCCACGGCGGAGCTGGAAACTGGCAACCAGAGCGCAGCCAACCAGCATTAAAAGGGGTCAAAAAGGCCGCCAAAACAGGTTTTGACACCTTAAGAAATGGAGGAAACGCCATTGACAGTGTCATGGAGGCTGTTGCGGTTATGGAAGACGATGGTGCATTTAATGCTGGTTATGGCTCAAGTCTAAACATAGAGAAAAAAGTGGAAATGGAGGCGTCGATAATGGATGGCAAGACGTTACAGGCGGGCGCGGCTGGGCTGCTGCGAGACATTAGGAATCCTGTCCGTCTTGCAAGAATCGTTATGGAAAAAACAGATCATGTTTTCGTTGTAGGCGAAGGCGCAGAAAAACTGGCCAAAATGCAACATTTTGAAAGAAGAGACCCGATAACAAAGCTCAGGTTAGCGTATTATGAACAGCAGAAAAAAGCCCTGCTTGAAGGAAAATCTGAGTTGCCAAAGCTGGCCGAATTGATTAAAAAGCATCCGGAACTGTTTACCCTTGACACTGTGGGGGCGGTTGCCATCGACAGAGATGGAAATGTTGCAGCTGCAACCTCCACGGGGGGTTTTTCATTAAAGCTTCCCGGAAGAATCGGTGACTCGCCATTGATCGGATGTGGCACCTATGCGGATAATCAAGCAGGAGCATGTTCCACCACTGGTAGGGGTGAGGTAGCCATAAGGCTTGTTTTGGCAAAGGCGGTTTGCGATTATATGGAGAACAAGAAAACAGCGCAAGAAGCTGCCGAACTCGCCATAAAACTCGTTAACAGGCGAATGGCAAACGAGTACAATTCTACAGGGCTAATTGCTGTTGATGTACACGGAAGAATCGGTGCAGCGCATAATTCGCCAAACTTGTGCTGGGCTTACCTCACGCCGGAAATGAAGGAGCCAACAGCATCTTTGATAGCGAAGATTGTGAAAGAACCTCTCTAGAAAGACGTTGGCAAACATATCCTTCATCCTTATTCTCGACAAGTGACGAATAATAATCCTTAAAGATTGCGAGGTTGCTTTCACTACGCATCTAAAAACGTCGGAGGTGAACAAAAATGAAAGAAGAGGACGAAGATCAAGATGAAGAATGGGACGAAGAAGAAGACTTTGAGGAGGAAGAATGGTAAAAGAACCAAGGTAATGAACACTTTTGTGTTCTTTCTTTATCCGAAATGTTTTAACCATTTCTTGCATTATTTTTTGAGGTTCATATTTATAACCTACTAGTTAAGACAATTCGTTGTCGGATCGAACTTGACAAGAGTCGCAGTCTTGGACGCTGATAAGTGTAAGCCGAAACGGTGCAATACTCTGTGCTATCGGTTTTGCCCAATAGTGCGGAGCAAGATTGAAGCCATACGTTTTGAAGACGGCAAGGCTGTGATTGTGGAATCATTGTGCACAGGATGCGGAATATGCATAAAGAAATGTCCCTTCAAGGCAATTTCAATTGTTAATCTACCAGATGAGCTGGAAAAAGATTGCAGTCACCGATTTGGAGAGAACACTTTCAAGCTTTATCGGCTTCCAACGCCTTCTCCAAGCGTTGTCTTGGGTCTGATTGGACAAAACGGGATAGGCAAGACAACGACTCTCAGAATACTATCCGGGGAAGTCAAGCTAAACCTTGGAAACTACAAGAACCCACCCGATTGGAGTGAAACAGTTCAACATTTTAGGGGGTCAACACTGCAAGACTATTTCCAAAAAATGGGAGAGGGCAAGCTTCGAATTTCGCATAAGCCACAGTATGTGGACAAGATTCCGAGGGCTATTTCTGGAAAAGTTGGAGAACTACTTGAAAAGGTTGATGAAAGGAAAGTTCTGGATAAGATTGCGGAACAGCTTGAGCTCAAACAATTTTGGAACCGGAAACTTGAAGTTCTGAGTGGAGGCGAACTGCAACGCGTAGCAGTAGCTGCGGCAGTGTGCCGGGAAGCAGACGTTTACCTTTTCGATGAACCCTCAAGCTACTTGGACGTAAAGCAGAGGCTTGAAGTTGCTAAAGTTATAAGAAGCCTGAAAAACGATCAGAAAACCATAATCATTGCAGAACATGACCTAGCAATAATTGACTACCTGTCAGACCAGATCTGCATTTTCTACGGAGAACCCGGCGTTTACGGCGTTGTATCCAATGTTCATGGAGTCCGAACAGGCATAAACATCTACCTGCAAGGTTACATTCCAGACGAGAATGTTCGATTTAGAAAAGAGGCAATAATATTCCATGAAAAGCCGCCGACAGTAAGCGCTAGCGCAGGCGAAACGTTGCTGAAATGGGAGCAGGTGGAAAAAACCTACAAAGGGTTTAAGCTCATCGTCCACAGTGGGGAAATCAAAAGGGGAGAGATCATCGGAATTTTAGGCGCCAACGGCATAGGTAAAACAACTTTCGTAAAGATTCTGGCAGGAATTGAAGAGGCTGATGGTGAGAGAAAATTTGGCGAATTGAAGGTCAGTTACAAGCCGCAATATATTTCAGCAGAATATGAGGGCACGGTTCAAGAGCTTTTGATGAGTGTTGCCAAAGAGAGTTTTTCTTCAGGCTGGTATAGAACTGAGATTCTTCAGCCTTTGAACGTGAATCTGCTGTTGGACAGGAATGTGGCTGAACTTAGCGGCGGAGAGCTGCAGAAAGTCGCTATTGCAGCTTGCCTATCGCGTAATGCTGAGCTTTATCTGCTTGATGAACCGAGCGCATACTTGGATGTTGAAGAACGATTGAACATGGCGAAGATTGTTCGAAGAGTCATCGAAAGCCACAACGTTACAGCCTTCGTGGTTGAGCATGACGTTGTTGCACAAGATTTTATAGCCGATCACTTGATGGTTTTCACTGGAAAACCTGGAGAGTGCGGTACGGCTAATCTGCCCATGAGCTTGCGGAAAGGAATGAACATGTTTCTCAAAGAGATGCAAGTGACTTTCAGGAGAGACCCTGCCACCAAGAGACCTAGGGTGAACAAAGAAGGCTCAAAACTTGACAAGTTTCAAAAACAAATCGGCGAATATTACTATGTACGCACAATGCGAAAGTAAGGCGGCAAGGAATGATTATGGTGAAGATTGAAGAGGATGAAAAGAGACTGTTGGAAGCTGCTTTGACGGCTATGAAACATGCGTATGTGCTTTGGGGTTTTAAAGTTGGCGCCGCCGTGCTTGCAAGGGATGGACAGATATATGAGGGCTGCAATGTGGAAAGCTGGGTTTCCGGACTGGGCACATGCGCTGAAAGATGTGGTGTTAATCATGCTGTCTTACATGGAAACCGAAGAATCAAGGAAGTAGCCATAGTCATGGAAGCGCACAAACAAAGCCAGCCTCTACCGTGCGGAGCATGTTTACAACACATCTACGACTTTGCCATGAACCCTAGAATCAAGATTGTCACGGCAAAGGCTGAAGGAGGCAGAATATTGTTTGAGACTGTTAAAGTTAAGACTCTTGAAGAGCTGTTTCCGTTCCCTTATAAGAAATGAAAGAACGTGGTACTGGACGTAGTTAAATTAAAGAATGAGCAAAATATATCGTAAAGATAAATTCAGTTTAGAGATGGTTGGGAAGCTCAAGTGACTCGTTCGCTTGGACATTTAGATGCTCAAGAGTGTTTGACGCTTTACAACAGGGGCTACGGGATCGGAGAGATCGGATCCCTTAGGGGCTATTCTTACACAGGTATGCGAAAGTTGCTTCTGAGGAATGGAGCGAGATTCAGAAATAAACAAGAAGCTTACAAGGTTATGTTGTCTCGCCGTCCGGAATGGAAAAGACAATTCCTAAGATACACTGTTTCCGATGAAAGTCGAAAGCTTTCTATTTCAAAGATCAAGCTGCTGTTTTTTGTTTTCACTGAGGGATGCATCTACAAGAGCAAAATTCAGTTCACTAACAACGAAGGCGTCCTACACAGGGATTTTTCGAAATTGATGAAAGAAGTCTATAACGCCGATACAAAGACTAGGGGCAAAGTGACGTACGTCTTTTCGACCGAGATTGCAGACGATCTGAGAGCTTACAGCCTAAAAAGAAAGATACCAGAAAACGTGCTTGACAAACTACTCGAGTCTCCTCAGCTAACAAGGGATATCTTGAGAATATTCGCCGACACTGAAGGATCAGTGACTATAAGTGTTCGCAGGGCGCCTCGGAACTATACTGTCGTGGACCGTAGAGTAGTCATCTCATGTACAAATCCAATCGTTAGGTCTCAGCTTATTGTGCTACTGAATTCACTTGGAATAGAAGCCGGTGATCGGAAGGACACTATACAGATCATGGAAGAAAGTTCTCTGAGAGAATTTGCTCTTCAGGTGAGTTTTTCACCTGGTGTCAGGGTTGTGAGAAAGAAGGCAGGGCATGGAGTTTGGTACATGCATGAGAAATCAACTTTACTTCGACTATTAATCCGCGTCTATGACGAGCAAAAAGCGAAGGGTAGAAGAGGTAGACATGAGGGTGTCTTCAGGACCTGCACAAAAAAAGAAGATGTAATGTGCATACTGAATTCTTGGTATGACGAGTTGAAGGGGGGATGAAATGGCGGTTCAGACATTCGAAGAAATAAGCGCTGCGGACTTTTTTCTACCGTAATCGGGACATTGCAGGGTTTACTAATCCGTCTAGGGCTATCTTTGTGGCTGTAAGGGAGCTTGTGGAAAACTCGTTGGATGCGGCTGAAAGCCACCGAATTCCTCCTGACGTTTATGTTCGTCTGTCATATGAAGGGGAGGCCAGTAAAGACACTCAGATTTACAAGTTAAGAGTTGAAGATAATGGCATAGGGGTTCCGCCGAGGCATATTCCTTCAGCTTTCGGACAGATACTTTTCGGTTCAAAATACAAGTTGAAACAGCAGAGAGGAACGTTCGGTCTGGGCGGAAAGATGGCTATTCTGTATGGACAAATTACGACGCACCAGCCGGCCAACATAATCTCGAGCACTGGCATATCTAAAACTTACATGTATAAGCTTATGATTGACATTCAGAGAAACCGCCCGTTGATAATTGACAGAAAGGTTCTTATCAACAAGGAGATGTGGCGGGGAACAATAGTTGAGTTCACGTTGGAAGGCGACTATTTTAGGGCGATGCCTAAGATCTTGGACTATTTCAAGCAGACAGCGATGGTGAACCCGTATGCGAACCTGACCTTTGTCGATCCTAAAGGCAGGCTCTACAAGTTCATCAGAATCACCAAGGAAATGCCTCCACCTCCAAAAGAGACTCTTCCGCACCCGTATGGGGTTGACGTTGAGCTTCTTCAACGACTCATACAGATAACGCCGTATAAGAACATGAGTGAATTCCTAAGATTCCACTTCCACAGGGTTGGTGAGATTACCGCGCGGAAGTTTCTGGGGTTCAGCAACATAAGTCCTTCTAAAAACCCGAAGAAACTTTCTCACGAAGAGATCGTCAGATTAATGCACATGCTTAAGAGATACAAGGAATTCCTGCCGCCGGATGCAAGTTGCCTGTCGCCTTTAGGTGAAGACCTTTTGAAAGCAGGCATCCTTAAGGAATTGAAGCCTGAATTTGTGGCCGTTCACCAGCGCAAACCAGCAACTTACGCAGGGCACCCATTCATCATAGAGGTTGGCATTGCTTACGGAGGAGAGATTCCCGCGAAAAACGTTTTCTTGGTCTATCGCTTTGCCAACAGGATCCCATTGTTGTACGATGAGGCGAACGACGTTTCGCTCCGGGTGATAACCGCCATGAACTGGCGGCGATACAAGGTCGCACCCGACATGCCTGTTGCAATCCTGGTCCATATTTGCAGTACGAAAGTGCCCTACAAGACTGTTGGAAAAGAATTTATCGCTGACAGACCTGAGGTTAGAAGAGAGATAGCTAATGGATTGCGCGAGGTTGCCCGTCAAATCCAGCATTTCATGTCGAAAAGAGAGCATGTGGACAAGGAACGTAGAAGATTAGGTGTTTTCAGCAAATATCTTCCCAAGATAGCCCAGTTTTCAACCAAGCTTGCAGGTAAGGAAAAGCTGCCTGATGTAGAGAAACTTTTGGCGAGTGTGAAGAAGTATGGAGAAGAAGAAGCATAAGAGCAGTATGATGGAGAGAAGGAAAGAGGTTTTAACAGGCCTAAGTAATCTTGGATACAAGATTTACGATCAGATGGATAAGGGAAGTTTTCCCTCGATAGACATGCCCAGCCGTTCGACAGACAACATCATGTATGATAAACTGCTTAGGCAGTTCATCTTAGGCGACAGAAGGGTTCGAAGAAGTGCCCGCAACATTCGGCATGTAAAGCCTTTCACACAGCTCGTGTGGGCTGCACTGTTTTCCAATGAGCTCTCCTCGCAACGCAAAACATCAACATTGAGGGATGTTTACTACTCCGCGCAGGCTTATGAAATGACATTTAAAGACCAGCAAGAATCAAACAACATCGTAACAGATTTGGAGACCATATTGGGATTTTCACGTGAGGATTTCAGCATCTTCCCAGAGGAACGCTCAGCGGTTTTCGGCGATTTGACAGTAGAGTACACTGTGCCGGGGTATGAAGGAAAAACATTGGATTTGACCTCACACCCAGACGGTGTATTGATAGGCCCAGCTCTGACCTCCTCTGAGTTTGTTAGAACCTCAGCAGATAAGGTCATAGCCATCGAGAAAGGCGGTTTGTTCACGCGATTCGTAGAAGAAAATGTGCATAAAAAGTACAATTCTATCCTTGTATTGACCGCTGGACAGGCGCCGAGGGCGACGAGGCACTTCATCAGAAGATTGAATGAAGAACTGAACCTTCCAGTCTTCGTTTTCACGGATGGCGACCCTTGGGGAATGCACATAGCCATGGTAATAATCTCAGGTTCTGCAAACGCTGCCCACTTGAGAGAGTTAAACACTCCTGATGCCAAATGGAGCGGGGTATGGGCGACAGACATTGTCAATTATAAGTTGCCGACTGATCCGCTTGATGAAGTGGACATGAAAAGACTTTACGAGCTGATGAAAGATCCACGTTACAAGGATCCACTGTGGCGTAGAGAGATCAAGACGTTCATGAAGATCAAAAAGAAGGCAGAGCAAGAGGCTTTCAGCAGATACGGTTTGACCTATATTGTTGATGAGTATTTGCCGGCGAAGCTTGAGGAGACGAAGTGAAAAAGGAAGGGAAATTTAAAATAACCGTTTACCGTTGTATGTAAAAAGCATATTGAAAGGAATGGGCTGGCATGAGTGAGGAAGGCAGTTTCGGTCTAAATCTGGCTGAGAAATTTTTTGGCTTCATACTTTTCATCGTGGGTATTATCGCCCTTTACTATACGATCACAAGTGCTCAGGCTTTGTTGGCTTTCACGGGTTTCTTCGGATTTCTGAGCATTGTACTCATCTTTCTGGGCTTCGTTTTGATGACTGCCAAAACTGAGTAGGCTTATTCCCTTCTTTCAACAACTATTCTGCAATTTGCGGCCAAGGCAGCTATTACACCTAGAGCTGCAAGCCAAGGAGCAATGATGACGCCAATAACTCCTGCGGTAGCGGGTATTTCAAGCATTACCTTTCCTTTTTCATCCTTAACGATGATTCTGGTCACATTTCCTTCGTGAAGCAGTTGTTTTACTCTTTCAATAAGATCGTCAGAAGAGATTGTGAACTCTTCTCTGGTCACTTTGGCAACTGCAGAACCGCAAACAGAGCAGAATTTATCTTCATCTCTCAACTTTGCTCCACATTTCCAGCAATAAGTCAAACCATTTCACTCTCCAACTGAGTGTTTATTAAGGCAATAGTTTATTAATTTTTAAATGCGGCAGTGAAATTATCGGCTTATTTGAACCTGCAGATAGAGATGCATCATAATGCCCACTCGTCAACCAATTGTGTGCGTTCTCGGTCATGTTGACAGTGGCAAGACTTCTATTTTGGATAAGATCCGCAAGACAAGTGTTCAAGCTAGGGAAGTCGGAGGGATAACGCAGCACATTGGCGCAAGCTATTTCCCGGTTGAAACGCTAGGTCAATTGGTGGGCCCTTTACTTTCGAGGATTAAGGGGGAAATAGAGATTCCCGGTTTGCTTATCGTTGACACGCCGGGACATGAGGCTTTCGCGAACTTGCGCAGGAGAGGCGGCAGCGTTGCTGACATAGCTATTCTCGTGATCAATGTTCTACGGGGTTTTGAGACTCAGACTTACGAGTGCATAGAGATTTTGAAAGCGCGCAAAACTCCTTTCTTAGTAGCTGCAAACATGATAGACCGCACGCCCGGCTGGAATTCTTATCCTGACACTCCGTTTTCGAAGGCTTATCAGCTTCAGGACCCCTATGTCAGGGAGGATCTAGATAACAGGATATACGACATCATAGGCGCCTTCTCTCGCTTGGGGTTCAAAGCAGACCGTTTTGACCACGTAAAAGATTTCACTTCAACTGTGGCGATAGTGCCCACAAGTGCAAAGACAGGTGAAGGCGTCACTGAGCTCATAATGGTTCTCGTAGGCTTGACGCAGCAATATCTGAAGAAGCGCTTGCAGACGACCAAAGGTTCAGCGAAAGGTACAATTCTGGAAGTTAAAGAGGAGCCAGGGCTAGGGTTGACGGTTAACACCATAATCTATGACGGAATATTGCAGAAAGACGACTTAATCGTTGTCGGAGCCAAGGAAAAGCCCATTGTAACACGGATACGCGCGATCTTGGTTCCCAAACCATTAGACGAGATTAGGGATCCGCGAGACAAGTTTTCTTCTGTTGGTTCCGTTTCCGCTGCGGCTGGGGTGAAGATTGTTGCCCCTGATTTGGAGGGAGTTTTAGCTGGGGCAACCTTGTACGCTGTTCCGGAAGGCAGAAACCCGGAGAAGTACGCGAAGCTTATTTCTGAGGAGATTGGAAAGATCAGAATTGCAACAGATGTTGACGGTATTGTTCTGAAGGCTGACACACTTGGCTCGCTTGAGGCTATTGCAGATATTCTAAAAAAGAATAATGTGCCCATTAGACTGGCAGATGTGGGAGATATTTCAAAGAGGGACATTGTTGAAGCGGCTGTTGTTAAGGAACACGAGCCCTTGTATGGTGCAGTCCTAGCCTTCAATGTCAGAATTCTGCCGGATGCTGAAGAGGAAGCTGCAAGTAGAGGTGTCCAAATTTTCCGTGAGAAAGTCATTTACCATGTGATAGAAAACTATCTGTCATGGTTTAAAGGGAAGCGTGAGGCCGGACTTGAGCAGGATTTTGAAACCCTTGTCAAACCAGCAAAACTGCGGATAATGGAAGGATACATTTTCCGCAGGGCAAAGCCAGCGATATTCGGCGTTGAAATTTTAGCTGGAAATATTAAGCCTAGACATGTACTTGTGCGGGCTGAGGACGGTGAGGAAGTGGGTGAGATTCAGCAGATTCAAGATAGAGGAGAAGCCCTGTCAGCCGCTCAGCAGGGAATGCAGGTGGCAGTATCTGTGGACAAGCCTATATTTGGAAGGCACATTTTCGAAAAAGACGTTTTATACGTGAAGGTTCCGGAGCAACACGTGAAAGTGTTGCAGACAACATTTGCGGAAAGGTTGACAGCAGAGGAGCAAGAAGCATTGAGCGAGTACGTGAACATTATGAGGAAGAAGGTGCCATTCTGGGGAGCGTGAAGCCCGGTCTCTTTCGTTTATAAGGGAAGCCTTGTTCCGACTCTTGTTTTTCTTGCTTTTTCGTAAATGAGAGTGGCAGTTGCAATGTCTTCTATGGCTAGACCAAGGTTCATAGACATGATCCGTTCTTTATAGTTTTCGCGACCGGGTTTCTTGCCGCTTACAATCTCGCTTAAATCTGCATACATCCTTGGTATGTTTGAGAAGTATCCGTCCGCCTTATAATAGGCAAGCTGATCTTGGTCGTCCGTGCAAAATTTGTCCATGGAATGCATCGCTTCTGGCTTCCAGTAGGAATCAAAATCCAATGGACATGCAAGGCCGCCGTCCTTAAACCATGATCTTTCAATTACGGGTTGCGGATGTTTCAGAATCGGACCCGCAGTAACTACTATGTCACAGTTTTCAACAGCCTTTCTAGGCGAGTTGACAGGACTGATTTTCAGCCCATGCTTGCCCATCATCTCGTCCACTTATCTTTCCAAGTTTTTCTCGATAGTGTCGTAATCTTTTACTTCTTCCAGATTTTTGCACACTACGCTTAGGGCTTCAAGGTTGCTCCTGGCCTGTTGACCACATCCAAGAATGCCTAAAACTTTCGAGTCTTCTCTTGCTAAGTGTTTAGCTGCAACAGCAGTTGCTGCTCCAGTTCGTTTGGCTGTTATCCAGGTGCAGTCCATTACGCAGATGGGAAAACCTGTTTTAATGTCATTCAAGATGAGCAACCCAGAAATATAGGGAAGGCTACGTTTGGGATTTTCTGGAAAACCGCTCACCCATTTAGCGCCTGCGGCTTTCATCCTTGGTAGGTACGCTGGCATAGCATGGATGAGAGAGTCTTTTTGAGGATGAATAGCAGGTTTAGGTGGCATTTCGGTTCTTCCCATCGCCTTTTCATGGAGGGCTTTTTCTATAGTCTGAATGACTTCTTTCATAGAAACATTCAGTGTCTCTATGTCTGCTCGGGAAAGATAGAGAACGCTTGAGGGGCTCATAGTGGGCACAAGGCTAAGATAATAACTGAAATTGAAAAATCTTGTTAGGAAATTTGCAGGTCTTCTTGGATTAGCCGCCGCCGACGGGTGGTATTATTGCCAGCACATCGCCATCCTCAAGCTTTGTGTCCAATCCATTGAATGATGGTATGCTTCTGCCGTTCACTAGAAACTGGAGAAAACCCTTGACCTCTCCTGTCTTGATGTCATAAACATATTCAATGAAGCCTTTGCCATAATTTTCAGCCAGTCGTTTGAGCACGTTACTGACAGTTGCAGTTTCGCCCCTAGGAAACTCCAAGTTTTCCTCTTTTTTCCCAGTTACCTCTCTTAGAGTAGTGAAGAATCGCACCGAAACACGCAAGGCTTGATTCACCGAC
>Ga0172366_10001603_pt1 | contig 17630 bp, 19 predicted proteins | sample LakKivSesite69cm_FD_114533 | JGI IMG/M metagenome (GOLD analysis project Ga0172366, IMG submission 114533) | Sediment microbial communities from Lake Kivu, Rwanda - Sediment site 69cm | ecosystem: Environmental > Aquatic > Freshwater > Lake > Sediment | place: Rwanda: Western Province, Lake... | reverse complement strand
TTTAATTTTAATAAGATAGAATAATTGCCGAGGTGGCGGAATTGGCAGACGCGCTAGGCTTAGGACCTAGTTCCGTTAATTAACGGATTGAGGGTTCAAATCCCTCCCTCGGCACTATTTTTTTTAAATTCCTTTTTACTTAATCTTTCTGGCAATTACCGAATAAGTTAATTAAAAGAGGTGTGATGCAGCCGAAGAAACAAAACTTTAAATAAAAAGCCAACCTTTTATAAGGTTGGCTTTTAAAATAGTTTCTTATAAATTAAATAGTCGTTTCTTTTCCGATTAAACCACCAACAATCTTAGTAATACTGAAGGCAATAACTGCCACCACAATAGCTACTACCGCGTAAATCAATATCTTATTAGCTTGTTTAACTTTATCTGGATTGCCGGCAGCCGTTAAATATAAAATGGCAGCATACAAAACCAAAATCACAGCAGCTACTAAAATAATTGTATAAATCCATCTCGCAACCGTATTAACTGTTGTCATCCAATCATGTAAACTCTCAGCCTGAGGAACATTTGCCTGTCCTGTATACTGAGCGTTAGCAGGAAGGAAAGCTAAAACATTTAATGCTAAAATAGCAATTAACGACGCTGTATATAAAATCTTTTTCATTTTTTTTTATTTTTTATCGACCTTTATAATTTATTTCTTTTTTATTTCCCTAAAATATTGTTGATAATAGTGGAAGCGCTAAAAGCTAAAATGGCTACAATTAAAGCAATCACTGCATAAAGAATTTGGTGTCTAGCTTTTTTAACATTCTCTGTTTTTCCCTCGGCAGTTAAAAAAGTGAAGGCGGCAAGCAAAATAAAAATTACTGCTAGAGCCAAAATAATCCGATACATCCAAACCGCAACATTATTAATTATCTTCAAGACATCATCAATACTGCTAATATTAATGCTTCCTTCTAATTGAGCATCCTGAGCAAAAACCGGCATTGCCAATCCAACCGTCAAACAAGTTAATAAAAAATTTCTCATTGTTGTTTTTTTAAACATAGATTTATCTTGCTAAGTTATTAATCAAATTAATTAAATTGGCGACGGTAAAAACGCTGATAACTGCTAAAGCAATACTTGTCCAAAGAAAAATTGATTTAGCTTTTTTAATATTATCTAAGTTAGCCGTACCCATCAAAAATGCTCCGTATAAAAACATCACTATCGCCAATGGCCCGCCAATCAAAAGTAAATAGCGCTGAATAGTATTCAATAAATTCGTTAAAGTTCCGGCTCCGACGATAGTTTCCACTCCAAACTTAAATAATCCTTCAATTAATATTACAATTGCCAACCCCCCCATCGCCCAACCTAAAGCATTTTGCCCTTGTTTAACTTTCTGCGGATTGCCACCGGCAGTCATTAACAAAATTGCCGCCCAAATCGTCATTATTGCCGTTAAAGGAATGGCTATGTTTAAAAGCCATTGACTAACTCTTTGTCCCAATCCCTCAATTGTCACATTTCTTAAAGGGTCGTATAATGTCTGAGCTGAGGCTGAAGAAGTTGTTAGAACAAGTACTAATAATAGCATAAAAAACATAAATAAGCACGTCAAGTTGTTTTTTCTAATTTTTAGAGGTTTTTTTAACATATTATCTTAACCAAGTTCCATTAATAATAGCATCATAACTCAAAGGATAACCTAAAATCAAAGTAATTATGATGTTAATGATAAAAGTGGCGGCAAAGACAATTACTAAGCCAATAAAGGCAGCTGTAATAATTTTTTGACCGGCTTTCACATTATTAGGATTACCTTGAGAAAGAATAATTCTTATTCCGCCAAAAATACCAAAGATAATAGCCGCATAAAAAGCAATTGTCCGCAAAAGTTTAAAGACATTGGCGATTACTTGTAAAACATCTCTCAACTCACATTGACCATTGTTTAAACAAGCATTTGAGACATTGGTAAATACCGTTGTCGTAGCTTTAATGGAAATTGATTGGTTTTGGGCTTGAGCCCCGGAAAAAAATAAAACCATTAAAATCCCAATAATAACTATTAAAGAAAAGCGCATAATTTTAACGATTAATTAGTTGAGAGGCTTGGCTTAAGGCATTAATAACATTAGAACGACCGCTTATTATAGATTCTAACATATTTTTTAAAATTTGGGTATTTTTTTCGGGATTTAATTGAAACCAACTTTTAGCTGTTAATCCCTGCTCGCAAAATATACCTAATTTTTCATCGGATTTACAAGATTGAATTAAAACGCGATTTGCCGCTGGCCGAAAGGTTTTATTTAAATAATCAACCGCTCCATTGTTGACTAAATAATAAACAAAATCCCAAGCAATTTGAGGATTTTTAGAAGTAGCCGAAACAGCAAATGCCCAATAATTTGAATAATTTTGTTTCGTTAAAGAATTGGTTGGTTGGGGCAGAGGCGCAATGCCATAATTTAAATAAGCATTCAATGATTCAAGAGTTTTAATCGCCGAACTATAATCTATTATCATTGCTACTTTATTTTGAGAAAAAGCTTCAATGGCGTTGGAAAAATTTTGATTCCAGCAATAATTAGGGCTCATTGGATTAGCAAAACTTAAATAAAAATTAACGGCATTGGTGCCATTAGTAGTATCAAAAGTTCCTCTGCCGTCAGCATCAACAATTTTTTGATTATTATGCATCATCAAAAGCAAAACAATATCTACGGCATTTTCAATATTATTTATTGTGCCTAAAGCGGCGCCAGCCTGAATTATTTCGTTGGTCGCACTCTTTTTGGTCAATAACTGAACATCTTTAATAAATTCGTCCCAGGTGGCCGGCGGCACAGCAATGCCAGCAGTATTAAATAAATCTTTGTTGTAATAAAGTGCCAGCGTATCAACCCACAAAGGCAAAGCCCAAACTTTGCCTTGATAATATAAATCATTCGCTACTACATCAACAAATGTGGCTTTTAAATCTTTTAATAAAATTGAAGATGGATAAAGTTTATTATAATGCTTGGGGATCCAACTGTGTTTAATCATTAATACATCAGGTCCTTTCTGGGCGGCCAGCGCATCTAATAATTGGCTTTCATACTCATTTCTATTAATCTGGCGATAATGAATTGTAATATTGGAATGAACTGTTTGATAATTCTCTAAAATTGACTTAAAAGCATCATAATCATCTACTCCCCAAAATTCCAAAGTCGCTGCCGGCAATTGGGAACTTGATTTTTTTTGATAAGATTTTAAACCGGGCAATATACCCAACGCCATCAAAACAATAATCAAAATAATCGCTCCAGCAACCAAAAAAATAATTTTTTGAGATTTGGTTATTGTTTGAACCATATTATTTTTCTAATATAACACACCAATGAGTATTTCCTATTTCTAATGTTCTGATAAAATTCAATTTTTGTTCTTGGGCCATTCTGATTATTTTTTCCATCATTAAACGCTGATTTTTGGGCGGTCCCAACAAACTTTCTGGTTTCCAATCAATAATTACTGCCCTACCTCCTTTTTTTAGAATATTATAAGCTTCGGCGATAATCCGACTACGTAAATTCTCTTCTACTTGAAAAAAAAGATTGGAAATAATTACCCAATCACAACTATTTGGTTCCAATGTGCTTGTTTTCTCCAAATTAGCCCAGCGCGTCTCTATATTATTTATCCCCTTTATTTGGGCTAAAGATCGCACAGATTCCAACTCTTGAGGAACAACATCAATGGCAAACACTTTACCTTGAGGACCAACAACTTGAGCAATCTCTAAAGTAAAATAGCCGCTCCCACACCCAAAATCAGCCACAATTGCTCCTGGTGAAATGTTTAACTGAGCAACAATAATTTTCGGATTAAACATTTCGGCCATATAAATCTATTTTAACACAGATTTTATTACAAAACCACAATACCCGCTACAAAATCGTCTTCTTCTAATTTAATAATTCTTACCCCTTGCGAAATACGCGATTGTTGAGAAATATTGCTTAAATCAGTTTTGATTAAAACGCCTTTTTTGGAAATTAACAAAATCTCTTTTATTTCTTGGGGAATTAACTGAATGTCAACCACCTTACCCGTCTTCTCAGTTATTTTGGCTGTTTTGACGCCCTGACCGCCGCGATGTTGAAGACGATATTCTTTTAAATCAGTGCGTTTACCAAAACCTTTTTCCATCACCACAAACAGCATTCCACTTTTAAGTTGCGGCTTTATCACATCGAAACCTCGAACAACGTCATCTTTTTTAAGTTTGATACCTAAAACGCCAGTTGCTAATCGCCCCATTGGTCTTAAATCTTTTTCGGAAAATCTTAATGCTTTGCCATAAGCTGATAAAACTATTATTTCATCATTGGGTTGAACAATTTTTGCGTCTTTTAATTCATCTCCTTCTTTAAGTTTGATAGCAATTATTCCCGAACGCCTTACATTAATCAAATCAGATAATAGCATTTTTTTGACAAGTCCGTTTTTTGTAATTATCACCAGAAATCCCTCGGCGTTTTTTAAATTATTGGGGTAAGCAACAATCGCGGCGATTGATTCATTTTTGGGTAATTCTATGAAATTAAAAATACTTTTACCACGTGAAGTACGTGAAGCCATCGGAATTTCAAAAGCGCGCAATTGAAAAATTTTCCCTCTGCTGGTCAAAAATAACAAATTATCATGAGTGTTAGCCGATAATATATGCTGGATTTTGTCTTCTTCTTTAACATCGAAACCAATAATACCCTTTCCTCCTCTTTTTTGAGTTCTAATAGTTTCCGGCTCAAAAGCTTTTATATAACCATCTTGACTCATCATAATGACCACCTCCTGAGCCGGGATTAAATCTTCTTCTTGAAATTCACCGATGGGCGCATTAATTACTTTTGTTCTTCGCCCATCTCCGTATTTTTTCTTTAATTCTAAAGTTTCCTCTTTAATAATCTGCAAAATTTTCTTAGGATTGCGCAAAATTTCATCTAAATCCTTAATCTCTTTGCGTTTTAATTCGGCCTCTTCTTCTAATTTCTGTCTTTCAAGTCCCACCAATGTCTGAAGTTTCATTTCTAATATGGCTTCGGCTTGAAGATTGGTTAATTTAAAATTCTTTATTAATTTTACTTTTGCTTCGTCTCGATTTTTGGAGGCTTTGATGGTTTTTATTACCGCATCAATATTTTTTAACGCCTTGAGTAATCCTTCTAAAATATGCAGTCGATTTTTGGCTTTATTTAAATCAAATTCCGATCGTTTATAAATAATTACTTGCCGATGTTTAATAAATTGTTCCAGTAATCCCTTGAGGGATAAGGTTTGAGGTTGAATGCCGTCAATTAAAGCCAAAAAATTAATATGAAAATCTTTCTGCAAATCGGTATGTTTAAATAAATTGTTTAAAATTTTCTGAGAATGGGCATCATTTTTTAATTGAATGGTAATAGAAAGACCATTTTTGTCCGATTCATCGCGGATATCTTTGATACCTTCTATTTTTTTATCTTGAATTAATTCGGCAATTTTTTCCAATAATGTTGCTTTGTTCACTTGGTAGGGGATTTCGGAAATAACAATATCAAATTGTCCGGATTTTCTTTCTTGAATTTCGGCAGCAGCCCGAATAGTAACAGCTCCTCGGCCCGTGGCATAAACTTCTTCCAGCGATTGGCGATTATAAATAACGCCACCGGTCGGGAAATCGGGTCCTTGAATAAAATTTAATAAGTCTTTTATTTCGGCGTTGGGGTGCTCAATTAGATAAACAACCGCATCACAAACTTCTCCTAAATTATGAGATGGAATGTTGGTTGCCATTCCGACGGCGATACCTGAAGTACCGTTAATTAATAAATTAGGCAGTTTGGCAGGCAAGACTACCGGTTCTTTTCTGGTGCCATCATAATTATCTTGTAAAATAATTGTTTCTTTATCTAAATCTTGAAGCATTTCCTCGGCCAAAACTGAAAGTCTCGCTTCGGTATAGCGCATTGCTGCCGGCGCATCGCCATCAATGGAACCCCAATTCCCTTGACCTTCAATCAAAGGATAACGCAAAGAAAATGGCTGAGCCATCCGCGCCAACGCATCGTAGACCGACATATCGCCGTGAGGATGATATTTGCCCAAAACTTCGCCGACGATGCTGGCCGATTTCCTAAATTTGGCATTGTGCCAAAAACCCGCCTCGCCCATTGCATAAAGAATTCGGCGCTGGACTGGCTTTAACCCATCTCTCACATCGGGCAAGGCGCGTGAAACAATAACACTCATTGCATAATCCAAATAGGCCGTTTTTAATTCTTCCGTAATTTCTTTGGCTAAAATTTTATCGAATTTTTGATTGTTATCGTTTTGTTTTTCTGATTGTTCTTTTTTATTTCGCTTCAATTTTTTTAAAATCATAATTTATTTAAATAAAGAAATAACTAATTCCACATAAGATTTATACTGGATGAAGGCTTGACGAAAAATATAACCCGCCGTTTGACTAATTTTTATTACCATTCCCACCATGCCAGAAAATAATAATAAAATTCCCTGCTCGATTTTACTCAAAAACGGATAAATATAATCCTGATAGGTTAAATAAAGGCCGGATTTAAAAATAGAAATAGATGAGTGTTTGGTGGTAGTTGTTTTTTCATTAATCACCCCTTGTTTTTGTACGACGGGATTTTCAGAAAGATTGGTTTTTAGAATCATCATCCACCACAACAACAAAAAAACCAAAACGACCAAAAAAGAAGCTTGAAGAATTAACGAACGTTTCTGATGGGGTTGCGAACGTAAAAAATTAATGAAATTAGTTAATTTATTTTTGAAATTTAATTGGATTTTCATAAATGTTTTAAAACCACAACTTTGGTTTCCTCATCCCAACTTTCCAAATCTTTTGTTTTAACCATTAATTTTTCTAATTGCTCCGTTGATTTCACTTCCATTTTCTTCAAAAAATTTTCCAAATCCCCTCTTTTAATTTTTAAACCCGGAATTTTATAATACATGGGAATGATAATGTTCGGCTCCACTTGTTTTATCAGCCCCACTGCTCCTTCGGCATCCAATACCTCTCCGCCGCCTATTGGAATAATCATAATATCCAAATCGCTTAAAAAATTACCAATCTCAAGCGTTATTTCTTTATTATTCATCATTCCTAAGTAGCCAACACTAATACCTTCCATTTTAATTTTATATGCCGTCTTTGCTCTGTTTTTGTTAAAATTTAAAATGATGCCTTGAATAAAAACGTTTTTTAATTCATAATCCCCCGCATTACTAATAACAAAAGCATCTTTCTTTTTCTGATTAAATAAACTATCTGATAAATCAGAAAAAATATTTAAAACAACATCTGTTTTGTGGCGTGGTGTCGGTAATCCCGACTCACGAATCGGCGGCTCTGTTAGAACAGAAAAACGATTACCGGTCTCGGTAATTTTAAAACATCCCTCGCCAAACCATTCGATACTCATACTTTTTCTATTGTAATATTTTTTTTAATTTTTTTCAACTTTATATTTTCCGAAGAATCTTATTATAATAAATAAAATAAAAAGTGGGGACTGGACTTTTTTAAAGAAATTTGCTAATCTATTAAAACTATGACTGTTCAAAATCCCTTATCATCCCAAATCAAAAAAAGACCTTCCTGGTGGCATTCGTTAGAACCGCTTCGTTTAAATATTAATAGCATCATCGAAGGGAAAGTTATAAAAAAAACCCCAAAAAGCCTTTATTTAGATTTAAATCAATATGGCACTGGCTTAATTTGGGGAATAGAATTTGCCCGTTTTGCCAAAACAATCGAGCAACTCAAACCGAATGACATTATCCGGGTTAAAGTTCTTAATCCCGAAAATGAATTCGGACTGGTAGAAGTTTCCCTCCAAGATATAATGCAGGAAAATCAATATCAGTGGATTAAAGAATTGATGGATAAAAACCAAACTGTCGTCAGTAAAGTTGTAGGAGCAAATCGAGGTGGTTTATTAGTAAAAATTAATGACTCGCAAGGTTTTTTGCCGACTTCTCAAATGTCAGACAAACACTTTCCGCGAGTTGAAGGAGGGGATAAAGAAAAAATTCTTGAAGCTCTAGAACAACTGGTTGGAAAAGAAATTGAAGTAAAAATTATCAATTTTAATCCTTATCAGGGAAAAATTATTGTCTCTGAGAAAAAAATTGAGGAAGATAAAATTAAAGATGTGGTAGAAAAATATAAGATTGGTGATATTGTCGAAGGAACTTTGAATAAAATTACCAGCGGCGGTGCCATTATTAATCTAAAAGACCACCCTCTCCTTAAGGCTTTTCTGCCTTTGGAAGAAATCTCTTGGACACCCGTTGATAAAGTAGAAGACATTATTAAAACCGATCACACCTACCATTTTCAAATCAGCTCCATTAATAAAAACAGGGAAATAATTCTTTCACTTAAAGCACTTCAAGAAGATCCTTCTATTCAGAAATTGCGCCATTACCAACTTCAACAAATCGTCAAGGGAAAAGTTTATAAATTTATTCCTTTCGGCGCTTTAATCCAGATTGAAGATGATATTTTTGGTTTTGTTCATTCTTCGGAATTCGGAGGAGTTGAAGAAATGCAAAAAAATTTAAAACTTAATCAGGAATTGGAATTTCTCATTGACACTATCAATCTCAACGAGAAAAGAATCAATCTTCACCTAAAAAAATGAGTAAAAATTTGGATGCCATTGCTAATCAAAAAAGTATTAATGGGAAAAAGGTTCCGGTGCTTGATTTAAGAGAAGCTTTTAAAAAAAGACCGACTGTTAAATTGACTTCAAAAACTGAAAATATTCCTGATAATCCACCTAACAAAGAAATAATAGCTGAACCAGAACAAAAAATTAAAATTTCATCGAAATTTACTGTTGCCAAAAAAAATCAGCCAATTTGGTGGACAATGGAAGAAAAATATTCTTTTAATTCTCTGCTTTCTGTTATCTTTTTTATTTCGGCGGCAATTTTTCTGATTATCTCTATTTTACAGCGTAACTGGATTTTTATGATTATTTTAATTATTGGGGTCATTTTGTTTATTTTATATTTTTTAAAACCGCAAAAAACAATATATCGTTTAACTGATGAAGGTTTTTATATTGAAGAAACCTTCTACCCCTTCCAACAGATAAAACACTTCTGGATTATGGAGACAGAAACAAAAAATTTCATTATTTTTGAAACCGAAAAAATTTTTAACAAACACCTCTTCTTGCCATTTAAAAAAGAAAAAACGGAAAAAATAAGGGAATTTTTAAATAATCTTCTGAAACAAAAAGAGATAAAACCATCTCTCTTAGATTTAATTTCTAATATTTTTTAATGCCCCCATAGCTCAACGGATAGAGCGCAGCCCTGCGGAGGCTGAGATCGAGGTTCAATTCCTCGTGGGGGTACAATCAATTATTTCGGCAAATTTGATTATAATAAATATGTATGTTTGATTTTCAAATGCCCATCCAATTAGTCTCGGGCATCGGACAGAAATATCTTAAAAAATTTAAAAAAATTGGAATTGAAACGGTTAAAGACCTATTGTTTTATTTTCCTTTTCGTTATGAAGATTTTTCTATAATGAAAAAAATTGGTCAATTAATCCCGGGTGAAATGGTTACGATTGAAGGGCAAATTCTGCAAATTCAAACTTTTCGCACTTGGAGAAAGAAATTTTATATTACCGAAGCTATTATTCAAGATGAAACGGCGGCTGTAAAAATCATTTGGTTTAATCAGCCATTTTTGAGTAAAAATCTAAAAATTAATGATTTTATTAGCGTTGGTGGTCGGCTCACGGAAGACAAAAACGGAATTTATTTTTTACCTTCCCATTATGAAAAGATTACGAATTTAAACCGCAATAACCGCCGGGAAACAGCCAGATTAGTTCCTGTTTATTCGGAAATTGAAGGATTGGGTTCCCGCGCTTTGAGATTTTTTATTAAAAAATGCCTTGCTGAAACTCGTTTTCCAGCCGATCCTCTTCCTTTTAATATCAGAAAAAAAATAAATCTCCCGGACCTCAAAACTGCTCTCTATCAAATTCATTTTCCTAATAATCTCCAAATGGCCGAGTTGGCCAAAAAACGATTTTTTTTCGAAGAGCTTTTATTATTAGAATTAATAATTTTCCAGCAGCGTCTTCAATTAAAACAATATAAGGGATTTCTAATTAAAGCCAATATGGATGCATTAAAAAAATTCGCTGATGTTTTAAATTTTCGTCTGACTCGTGATCAAAAAAACGCCGTTTTAGATATTTTAAACGATTTGCAAAAAAGAAAACCAATGAATCGTTTACTTCAAGGAGATGTCGGTTCGGGAAAAACTATTGTTGCCGCCATTGCCGCCTTGATTACTACGGAAAATAAATATCAAGTGGCTTTTATGGCGCCGACTGAAATTTTAAGCATTCAGCATTTTCAAACATTTTCCCGATTATTTCAAAATTTTGATATCAACATCGGTCTTTTAACATCAACCGAATCCCAAATCAGCTGGAATGGTTTTTTTTCAAAAATAAAAAAGAAAGATTTTTTAAAACAATGTTTGGAGCAAAATATTAATATAATTATCGGCACTCACTCTTTAATTCAAAAAAATATCAAATTTCGAAAATTGGGGCTGGTTATTATTGATGAGCAACATCGTTTTGGAGTAGAACAAAGAAAAACACTTTTAGAAACAAAAGAAAATTATATCCCCCACCTTCTTTCGATGACCGCCACCCCTATTCCTCGCACCCTCGCTTTAACAATTTGGGGAGATTTGGATATTTCTTCTATTAAAGAACTGCCAAAAAATCGGAAGCCTATCATTACAAAGATTATTCCTCCTTCACGGCGTCAAAAAGTGTATCAATTTATCCGAAACCAAATCAAAGACGGCCGCCAAATTTTTGTCATCTGTCCCTTAATTAATGATTCACCAAAACTAGAGGTTAAAAGTGTAACCAGAGAATATGAAAAACTCAAAAAAGAAGTTTTCGCCGATTTAAAAATTGCTATGCTGCACGGCAAATTAAAAACAGCGGAAAAAGATAAAATTATGAAACAATTTTTAAACAAAGAGATTGATATTTTAGTTTCAACTTCGGTGGTAGAAGTGGGAATTGATGTTCCTAATGCCACAATTATATTAATTGAAGGCGCAGAACGTTTTGGTTTGGCTCAATTATATCAATTTCGCGGCAGAGTCGGCCGCGGTCCTTATCAATCTTATTGTTTTCTTTTTACTGAAACTAATAGCTTAAACAGCCGGAAACGCCTTGAGGCCATCGTGAAGGCAAAAAATTCGTTTGAATTAGCAGAAATTGATTTACAAATGCGCGGACCAGGGGAATTTTTAGGAACGCGGCAATCAGGTTTACCCGATAATTTAATGCAGGCACTAAAAAATTTTGAATTAGTTCAACTGAGCAAAAAAGAGGCAGAATTGATTTTAACTAATGATCCAAAATTAAAATCTTATCCATTATTAAAAGAAACAATTCAAAAACAAAAAGCAATTTTAGAAATTGTTCATTAATTATAATCCCAATTGTTCGCTAATATTTTGCATTGCTTTTAGGCACAATTCCATAAATTTTTCTAAAGATAAATTTAATTCCGAACACCGAGCAATAATTTCCCGATTAGCTCCAGCGGCAAATCTTTTTTCTTGATAACGATTTAAGACGGTTTTCGGTGTTAAATCTTTAATTTTTTTAGAAGGTAAAACTAAGGTAGCCGCCACGATTAAACCAGTCATCGGATCGGTACAGTGAATAGCTTTGTCTAATGCCGAAAGACGAGGGGTGTAATTTTTTTCATTATGGGCTTTAATGGCATGTAATATTGTTTCATCATTTAAACCTATTTTTTTTAATTCTTCTGCCGCGACTAAACCATGTTTTTCAGGATAAGGCAACATTTCTTTATAATCATAATCATGGAGCAACCCCGCTAACCCCCATTGTTCTTCATTCTCTTTAAAATACCGCGCCAATTCTCTTAAACACGCTTCAACTGCTAGCGAGTGTTTTATCATATTAGGATCTCTAATTTTCTTTTTTAATAAATTATAAGCTTTATTTCTATCCATACATTAACTATTCTTGATGGGCATTAAAATATAAAAATAATCATCTTTATTAGTTGATTTTAATAAAAGAGGTTTAACATCGCCATTAAAACCTAATAAAATATTTTCGCCTTCAATACCCTTTAAACCATCCAAAAAATAATGCCAATTAAATATTAGTTCCTGATTTTCTCCTTCCACCTCGGCATCTAATTCTGATTTATTTTCACCAATAGTTGATTCTTCATTATAAACAATTAATTTATTAGGTGTCTTTAATTTAATATTAACATTGTTAATTTTAGAAGAAAAAACTGCCGCCAATCGTATTGACTCGTATAATGCTTCCTTATTAATAAGAACGGTGGTGGTGAAATTTTTAGGAATAATAGTTTGATAATCGGGAAAATTTCCTTCTATTAACCGCGAAATAATTTGAACATCATCTAAATCAAATAATATTTGATGGGGATCAAAATAAATTTTTATTTTTTTATCTTCTTTACAAATTTTTAAAAATTCTTGAATAACTTTTAATGGAATAATTGCTCTTAATTCCGTAATATTAGTTTGAAATTCATTATTTTTTAATGTTTTTTCCGCCAACCTAAAAGTATCAGTGGCTACTAATTTTAATTCATTATTCAAAAAGAATAAAACTCCATTTAATTCTACTCTTCGATTAGACGGGGAAGCGGCGTTAATAATTTGATTAAGGCTTTTTTTAAAAATATCACTTTTAATTTCAATAAAATTATCTGATTTAATTTGGGGAATAATAGGAAATTCGCTATTTTTAATTCCCTGAATAGTATTTTCTGATTTATCGGTTTTAATTTTTAATTTAGAATCGGTGGAATTTAACTCTAATTTAGATTCGGTAATATTATTTAAAACGGCGCCAAAAATATTTGCCGGCACAGTTATTCCTCCTTCATCCACAATTTTTCCATTAATCCAACTGGTAATAGCGATTTCTAAATCAGTTGAACATATTTTAATTCTACCTTTTTCAGTATTAATTAAAATATTTTTTAAAATCGGCAGCATAATTCCACTTCCTATTCCTCCTTCAACATCAGAAAAAGCCTTTCTAATATTTTCTCTCATAATAATTATTTTCATATATTTATAAAAAGTAGTTGTAATAGGGACGACATTTTTAAATAAAAAAATTATAAAAGAATCTGATTTAATTATAGTATAACTTATTTTTTTATTTTTTTACATTATTGAATTAATTGTGAATAAGTATTGTATAAAATAGATAATTTATTGGATAATTTGATATTTATTAGTGTTTATTATAAATTTTTTCTTTTATGAGATTAATTTCTTGGGTTAGAAGGTGATTTTTTGTTAGTTCTTGAGTAATTTTATTATAGGCATGTAAGATGGTGGTATGATCTCTACTGCCTAATTTTCTAGCAATGGTAGGAAAGGAATATTTAAGATATTCCCTTAATATATACATTGCAATTTGACGGGGTTTCACCAATTCTTTTTTACGGGAATGGCTAATTAAATCCTTTTCGGATATATTATAAAATTCACTTATTGCTTTGACCACTGTTTCGGGCGCTATTATCATCACTTTTTGACTGGTGATTTCATTTAATAAATTCTCAATATTTTGTTTAGTAGGATTTAATTTGCGAATTTTTAATGTTCCCAATAGCCGGGTGAGGGCGCCTTCTAATTCGCGAATATTATAAGGGAATTTTTCGGCAATTAACCTTAAAATATCGTCGGAAATAAAGAAATCGCTATGTTGTGTTTGGAGTTTAAGTTTTAAAATAGCCATTCTGGTTTCAAAATCCGGATAAGAAATGTCGGCTACCATCCCTCCTTCAAAACGTGAACGAAGCCGTTCTTCTAAAGTGGATAAGAGATAAGGAGAGCGGTCAGAAGAAATAATAATTTGTTTATTATTTTCATATAAAGTATTAAAGGTATGAAAAAATTCTTCTTGGGTTTTTTCCTTACCGGCGATAAATTGAATATCATCGATTATTAAGACATCTATTTTGCGATATTTATTTTTTACATCTTCCATTCTTTTATTTTTAATGCCATTAATCACTTCATTAATAAATGTTTCAGTGGAAGCATATCGTACCCCTATTTTATTTTTATAAATTTTTTTTATTTCATTACCCGCCGCTTGAATTAAATGTGTCTTACCCAAACCGACTCCGCCATAAATAAATAATGGATTATATTTTTTTCCCAATTCCTTTATGACTGCCATGGCGGCAGAATATGCCAATTCATTATTAGAACCAACAACAAAGTTTTGAAAAGTATATCGGGAGTTTAAATTAGTTTTTGGGTCAATAGTATATTCTGAAATGTTTAATGATTCTGATTCTTGAGGTAATTCTACTTTTTTCTTGGTAATAATTGCCGCTGGTTTGTTGCTGGATTGGATCTGATAACGCAATTCTTTTATCTCCGGTTCAAAATTGCGGGCAATTTTAAGAATGAGTTTATGGTATTTGGTTTCTACCCACTCTTTAGCAAAGGCGCTTTCTAGGCCAATGATAATATAATCATCCCCTTTTTCCAAAAGGCTGCTGTTTTTAAACCAAGTTTGAAAATTAGGTTTGGAAATTTGAAGTTCCAATTCACCTAATATTGATTGCCAAAGCTCTTTATTATTCATATTCACATCAATTATGAATAAAAATTTAAAAACTTCAATATTATTATAGAAAATAACACCAAACGATTATATCGCCAAATGTGGATTAGTTGTGGATTGTCTTTTTTGACAGATAAAATTTTTATTTCTTAATTTTTATTTTTTTACCAAAAAGATAAAAGGCGGTTAAAGCACAGGCCAAAGCATCACTGACATCATCTGGCTCGGGAATTTGTTTTAATTTTAAAATTTTTTTAACCATTAACCCCACCTCTTTTTTATCTGCTCGACCATAACTGGTTAGGCAGGTTTTAATTTCCAAGGGCGTCGGTTGAAAAATAGCAATATTATATTGGGCGGCGGCCAATAATAATATCCCTCTTACTTGACTAATTTGAAAAGCGGTTTTTTGATTGTGAAAAAAGAAGATTTTTTCAATAGCAATAAGGTCGGGTTTATATTTTTTTATTAAAATTTTTGTTTTTTGAAAAATTTCTTTTAGAATTTTTTCTTCATTTGAATATCTTGGTTCAAAACACCCTGCCTCTACTACTTGAAAATTATTTTTAAAATAATGGATAAAGCCGTACCCTAATTTTTTTGTTCCCGGATCAAATCCTAAAATTTTCATAAATTTAAAATACCACTGTTGAATAAATATCTTTTACTTCCGCTTGTTCATCCAATTCATCAAATAATTTTTCATAGATTTCTTTTTCTTCAGTAGAAATATTTTGGGTATTTTTAGGAATGAAATCAAGAGATGTTTCTAAAATAGGAAAATTAAGTTGATTAATTTTTTGTTGAATATTATATAATTCATTTGGGGGAACATATACTGCAATTTCGCCGTTCTCTTTTTTAATGTCATCAGCTCCAATTTCAATTAATTTTAATTCTTCCTCTTCGGATAAAGTGGGAGTATTTAAAACAATTTTTCCTTTTTGTTCAAACATCCATTGGACGCTGCCTTGATTTCCTAATTTCCCGCCGTATTTGCTTAAAATATGTTTAATATCGGAAAGTGTGCGATTGGAATTATCGGTAATAGCAGTAATTAATAAAGGATGGCCGTTGGGTCCATAAGCTTCAAGAAGTAGCTCTTCTAATTGGCTCCCTTCTATACTGCCGCTACCTTTTTGAATCGCTCTTTCAATGTTGCTTGAAGGCATATTAAAAGAATGCGCCTTTTCAATTGCCAAGCGCAATTTGGGATTTTTATCGGGGTCATCTCCCTTTTCGCGCGCTGCGACGGTAATAGCCGCCGCTAATTTAGAAAAAATTTTACTTTTTTTGGCGTCAGTAATCGCTTTTTTATGTTTAATTTGAGCCCATTTTGAATGCCCAGACATATTAGTTTATTTTATACTAATAAGTATAGAAGGATTTTTGAAAAATTCAATTTTATTTTTATAATTTTTTAGTATACTTATAGAAGTCGTTTAATTTAAAAAAAATGACAACTAAAAAACAATCCAATCGTTCTAAAAATAATCGTCTCCATTCAAAAAAAGAAAAACATCGCGAACTTGAAGAAATTTTCATTAATCAAAATTTAGAAGAAGGAATAGCAGATAATTTGCAAACTGAAAATAATAATTTTCAATTTAACAATAAAACAACCCAGACAGAAATCAATCAATCAAACAAAACAGAAACAACAATGGAAGATTTTAATTCAGGTGATATTAATCAAAATAAATATGTCGCCGCTTTCGCCTATTTCCCTTTCTTATTTTTAATTCCTTTATTACTAAAACGAGAAAGCTTTTTTTGTCAAAAACATGCCAAGCAAGGATTGGTTTGGTTTGCTTTTTTATTAATTTCAGCAGTTTGTTATTGGATTCCCGGTGTCAATATTTTATATGCTTTTATGGTTTTGATTATTACCTTTAATACTGTTCTACAAACCTTGAATGGAAAATATTGGCGCATTCCTATTCTTTACAAATGGGCAGAGAAAATTAATTTATGATATGAAGAAATATTCTTGTAGACAAGCCAAAAAAGGAAAATTAGCTTATCGTACTTCCTCCTTTTTTCGTTATCTTAAAAAATATAAAATACAGAAATTAAAAATTAAAAATCGCTAAATAAAAATCGCCTAGGAAGGCGATTTTTATTTAATATTATGAAAATGTCTTAAGCGATATTTTTTTCTCGTTCGGTCAATTTCAATAGTAATTAAATCTAATTGATAAGAACCGTCATTTTTTTGTTTATTAAGATAATGAAGGATTGTTTTATTAAGATTTTGGATTTTTTGAGGGGTCATTTGGTCTTCGGGAGTTAAAAAGGGATTTTTGGTTGTGGGAAAAAAAGAATAAACAAGAGTTTTTACTTCTATAAAAGTAAAAATATTTTTATATTTGGCAATAATGTCAATTTCGCCCCATTTTTGTCGGTAATTTTGTTCCAGAATTTGATAGCCTTCTTGCTGCAGGTGGCGGCATGCTAATTTTTCCCCCATTTCTCCGATTTTCTGCCGAGGTGTTTGGTTCATATTTATTAAATAATAAGATAATTTATTAGATTGATCAAATATAGTTTGAAAATATGTCGCACAATAATGTTTCACAAAAAAATTATAAAATGTGAAACATTTTTGTCAAATCAAAATTGTTAAAAATCAAAAAACCGCATTTTTTCCTAGTTTTTTAATTTTTTGGGCTTATAAAGTGTTTCGCGTGAAACATTTTTAATAGTCAGAAATGGATTAAATGGATTAAAATGTTTCGCGTGAAACACTTTGTCTTGTTTTTTCAGGATTGAAGTTTGAAAAATGTTTCGCGCGAAACATTATTGTGTGACATATTTTGGACTATTCGAGAAGACAACGATGGAGTTTAAGAGAAGGGAGTAAACAAGGAATTGTTCGGAAATGTTGATTTTATTAAATAATTAAGACAGGGATTTCTAGAGAGAAGCGTTTATT
>Ga0172366_10001601_pt1 | contig 17636 bp, 14 predicted proteins | sample LakKivSesite69cm_FD_114533 | JGI IMG/M metagenome (GOLD analysis project Ga0172366, IMG submission 114533) | Sediment microbial communities from Lake Kivu, Rwanda - Sediment site 69cm | ecosystem: Environmental > Aquatic > Freshwater > Lake > Sediment | place: Rwanda: Western Province, Lake... | reverse complement strand
TTTGATAGATATCAAAGTTAACAGAAAAATTCATCAAGGTATCGGGTTTTGATAATATATCAATATTGAGCAGAGATTTGCCAAAATAGCTGTCAGAATTGGGATTGGTGAATGGACCGAATTTGTGGTTTGCCTTATTGGAATCATCAACCCAGAAAAGGTCATATTTTGAACCATAATATTCAAGTGAGTCATAATATACCCACGCATCAAAGTGCTGGATGCCATCCGCTTCTTCAACATCTATCCCTTTATGTTTTGGAGCTATCTGAATTTCATCATAACTATAATTTGCATAGATAATATTATCGTCAATATGCCAGATTAGAATTCCGCTTCCAGGCAAAAAGAAATCAAATTCTCCATAATCAACATATACTGGAATTCCATCCTCAACATCAACGATAATTGTATCTTTTTGCTTGATATCCTGCTGGCGGTTTTCCATTAAAAAAAACTCGGTTGAGGAAACGGGAATTTTTATCATTGTCTGATTTGCTATTCCTGGTTGTGTGGTATCAACCTCTGCCGCACGAAGAGTCAATAGACTTTCTGGATTTGTTACTACAACTGGTTCAACCCAGACTGGGTCATTTGTATAATGACCAAAAAAGTATCTTGTCCAGGCACAAAGGTTTGCCGGAATTGAACCTTCAGGCACTCCGGCATCCCACATTCCAACCCAGCCGCCTGTGCCCATTATATCAAAGGCACCGACACCATTGGACCGGGATGTGACATCATATAAATCAGGCAAACCCAGGACATGACCAAATTCATGGACCGTTGTGCCAAGCGCACCAACCATATATTGATCAACCCTTGCCATTTCTGAACAGAGGCTTATTGGACACTGAATTGTGTCTTCACCATTATTGGCAATTATATACGGAACACCAAGATAATACTCAAGTGCGCCAGATGGAATTGTTGCTGAGGGGATGTCAAAAAAGCGATAAAAGTTGATACTCGTTTGTAACAATGTTCCGGCATGAAAGACAATTATTGCATCATAATCAGAAAAGTCTATGGTCTCATCCAAATCTGCTGCGGCGATAGCGTCTGCGACAATTCTTACCATGCCCATTTCCATTGCGTAAGTATTGAACCAGACAATGCCTGTCTTTGGGTCATAATGGTCAAAGCCGCTGTAGTATGACATTTTGTGGGGTAATTGATAACTATCCGTAGGTCGGTCAGGTTTAACTGTATAATTTATATTACAATGACCAAATGAATTTGCCTTGTAATAATTATGCAGAAAATCCATCTGCCGTTCAAAATATTTTCTTGTATGAGGCGGGTCATAAAAGAGACCATCTGAGGGTGTGCCAAAACCGATTAAATCCATCTTACCATTACCTGTAGATAGTGTATCATTGTCTTCAACAAACTCTGCTTTCAAAACAAGGACATTTAAATTTTGCTGTCGGGTTCCTTTTCTGGGATGCGGTATCCCAAAATCCTTGAAAAAATAGTTTGCTCTGAATTGTTTTTCTGAAATCGTTTCAACCCCCTTGGGTCTGACAAGATTAATCTTTAATTTTGATTCAGGCATCTGTGGCAGATTATAATTTTTATTTTTTGTTATTACCACACGCTCGGCACTACAAAAACTTAATAAAAATAAAAGCGTAAGGAATCTTTGCAAATTGACTTCCATAATACTCTAATTATATTGATTTAGTACCTAAAGTCAATATACATTAAACCTGGAGATTCTTATGTTATTAGCTAAGAGTATCAAATTGTATTGCCTAAGAGCAGAGATTATTATTAATAGACAAGAATCATTAGATGTGCAAATAACTTTTTTTAATTATTCAAGAATTACTATTCTTCGGCTAATCCTCTCTTTTTTATTTTCAGCAACAGCATAATAGATGCCCGCAGGAACAATGCTACCTTTATTGTCCTTCTTATCCCAGTATATTCTAAATTCACCAGCGCCAGTAATTTTAAATATTTCTTTTACTAACTCCCCTATGTTATTAAAGATTTTAATTTTTGTATCTTCTCTCGTGGTGATATTTAGCCAGATTCCCTCTTTTGTGATATTGGGTAATATATCAAGAGTAAGGCGATTAGGTATTCTGGCAGAAATCTCACTTATACCAACCACAGGCAATATAGTAAAACTTGACCTTGTCAGGGATATTGCTGTGTCACTTCCGGCAATTGCAGTATATCGTATATAACAATTATTAAACCCCTGAATACTTGCTGGAATAAGCCATTGATGACGGCCATTATTAGGAACACCAGTACAGATTAAATTCCAGGGCCCACCAGGACCGCTCACAGATAATTCCAGTTTTATCGTCGCAGTATTGCTAGTGGGCTGGCTACAGGTCCAGTCAATAAAATGGATAGACCCACGATAAAACTTCTCGCCTCCACGTGGATAAATAGGAAATATAAAGAGACTCTCGGGTACTGATGTTTCTTTATAGAATCGCGGATGATTTATTCCTTCATTGGATACAAGGGCAATGTCTGGATAGCCATTATGGTCAGCATCGGCTCCAACCCTGAAGGCGCTGCGCGTACCTGGAGATGGTGTATTAAAACTTATTGCCTGTGTCCAGTTGCCGGCACCGTTTCCGAGCCATACAGTTACAGTACAGCTTCCAAATGCTGCGATATCCATAGACCCATCAATATTCATATCATATAACTGCATTGACTCATAGGGTCCATTATCCGGAAGATTGCCAGAAAAATCCTGCCAGGTATTACTGCCAAGATATTTCCATACTTCAATACCACCGTTTGCATTGATAAAACCAAATTCTTGAGTTCCTTCATTGTCAATATCGCCTAAAGAAGGTCCACGTCTACCCTGGGTTCCACCTGGAGGCAAATTTCCATCAACCAGTGTAAAATTACCACTGCCATTACCGAGGTAGATACTGCCATATTGATGGCCTACTGCAATATCAACGAATCCATCTGCATTAAGATCGCCAAATAAAAAATCGTTTCTGGATAAGCCACCTACGAAACCAAAGGACTGGTGCCAGGTCCCATCGCCATGATTAATAAAGATATGGACACCATCATCACCACCAAAAGAATTTCCTCCTAAGTCCAAAAATCCATCGTTATTCACATCGGCAAAATCTGTACAGAACATTCCCCAGGGATTTGGGTCACCTATTGATATACCATCATCCCAGGGAATCCAGTTCTGTCCTGTTCCATCACCTAATGCTACCTCAATAATGGAATCACCGAAGTCATTACTGGAATAGTTGTGATGCATCCCATAACCAATATCCATAAATCCATCGTTATTGATATCACCAACCGCAATGCCACCATAACCAAAGTCGCCATTCTGATATACATTCCAGAGCCCTTGACCATTGCCATACCAGACCATAACGCCGTGTTCCTGTGTATTCACATAAGGTGAACCATGGTCACCAATGGAAAGTATATCAATGTTACCATCATTGTTTATATCTGCCATCTCTAGTTCAGTTCTACCACTTTCCATTTGTGGATTATTAAGCCCCTGGGATGATTCTATGTAATCCAATGCAAAACCAACCATGCAAAATAAAAGATATGGTATCAGCATAAATAATCTTATCTGCATAACGTCTCCCGCAAGATTATAAAAAAAATATCTATACTGTCAAGTCCCTTAGAGACGTTTACCGGGTATGCACAAAGTAATTATCAATTCTGATGAACTCACCAGGGGTATTTATTTTGTCGTCATACAGACAGAAAAAATAATCTTTCGCAGAAGATAACCATGCTTTATTGATTTTTTTATCAAAATCTTATCCGGTATTGATACTGGAGGCTGTATTCGCCAGTTTCGTCTCTTTTGATCAAAAATTCGTTTCGGTCGTCAATAAAGTATTCTACATTGAATTCATTAGAATAGCTTGTAATGTCATAGGTGTAGGTAACAAACAGATTTCTTGAAACATATTTGCCCACGGTCAATTTTGTCTTTTCTTCAGGTTCAAAGAGTGGTGCCTCAATCCTGAAATAATCAAGACCGGTATATGCACGCAGTCTCCTTGAAACATCGCTTTCAAGCCAGGAAAGGATACTCTGGGGCAAAATCTTTCCTACGTATTCACCCTGTTTCATTGATTCAAGTTCCTGCCAGGTTATGTTGAGATTCATATAGGTTAAAATATCCTGCTCGCTGTAAATTGGCGGGTCAGAAAAGAATTCAAATACCGGCTCAGAGATTGGTCCAGTACAATGGAGGATAATTTTTATTTCCTGATTTGTATTTGGATCTCTTTCCCGGGTATTCATCTCTGCCCAGAAATCAAGTTCCGGGTCGATCACTTCCTGAGGGATGAAAGTTATTTTACCACTGGTAATCTTCAGAATATGATTTAGCCAGTAATAATTCCCTCTTTTGGTCTCCAAAATTCCTGATACATAAAGTGGTGTCTGTTCTTTAATGATATAGACCTCACCGCCAAATTCAATATCTGCGTCACGGTTGCGCAACCAGATATTTCTCTCACCGCTCAACTTCAGGTTCATTCGCCACTCCTGTTTTTCTTCTTCGACACCGGACTCAAGATAGGTTCCAAATTCAACTGGTATAATTCCTTCTTTAATTTTTATATTTCCATTGTAGAACATTATTTCATCTTTCATACTGACTGAAAAATTCCCAGTGCCGATACCATAGGCATAATTTTGATATTGCAATGGTGTATCCTGAAAACTGAAATCAAAATATAAATTTCTTACACGAAACATAGGCTCTAATTTTACAATGCCGCCACCCGTTACCCAACTTCGATTACTTGAACGTAATAGACTACCAGAATAAGCTTGACACTTTATTGATTCAAAAAATATTTGGTTTTCATTAAATCTCACCTGTGCATAGCCTGAATCAAACTTTGCCGAGATAAGACTTATGCCAAAACTGGCATTTTTAATCTCACACTGTCCTGTCATTTTAAATTCTTTTAGATTGCCGACGAAATCTATATTACCACTTATCAATCCATCGGGATTCTCCATAAATGAATATAAAAATGGAAAGACCCAGGGTTTGATATCTTTAAATTTTAAATTCATTTTTGAGTGCTCTAAAGAAACTAAACCACGGGCAATTAGAGACTGGTTATTAGCATCGGTTATTGATAATTGATTTATATTTATTTTATCCTTAGAATAATCACTGCGGATTGTAATTTTTCCATTGTTCAACCCGCGATAAAAGATACTGTCTATATCAACCGATAAGATATTTTTTTCAAATTTTAGATTTAATCTACCTTTTATCTGTTCTTTCAAACCGAAAAACTTACCCATTTCATCGAGGTCGAGACCAACAAAGGAAACTTTATTTTCATTGATTGATGCGTATAATTCTCCTCCCGCAAATTGCAGGCGAAACGGTCCCAATTTTTTATTAAAAATATCAAACGAAATTGATTCAAGATTGAACACTCGTGTTTGATGATAAATAAGCAGGAGTGAATCAATCCTGCCGGTTCCAGTACTGTATATATTACCGTTTGATAAAAGTGTATCACTGTTATGAATTGCCTTAAGCAAAAAATTATCTTTTATAATATTCAGTGAGAGATTATTTAAATAGCAGCTTTTATAGGCAAATGAATCAAGCTCTGCTTTTAATTTCTCAATTTCTTTTTTCCAAATAAATTTTTCAATCTTTAGTATGCCGTGCTTAACATAGAATTCGCCAGAATTAAAATCAGTACAGTTGATATCTGCATCAAAAGTAGTATTTATTAACTCACTGAATTTGCCCTTGAGATTAAACTTACCCGATACAAATCCTTTTAAGAAATATAGATTTTTTAATTTTTCAAGGTTTAAATTATTCAGATTAAACCATAGTTCAAAATCTGGATAAAGCAAACCTCGGCCTGAAAGATTTAAATCTTCTTCGTTGATGCTGAGCGAATCAACAAAAATCTGGTTGTTTTTGAACATTCCAGCAACATAAAGGGTTTCAATAGCCAGTCCATTTTCTGCGGGTGAATTGACAATACCCAAAAATTTCTGCTCTTTAAAACCAAGTTTCCCATTTATTAAAATGGGTTTATCTTGTTTAAAAAATCTTGCAATATCTATATCCCGGAAATTCATCTCAATAGTATAATCCTTTAAATTCGGTAATTTTATCTGTGCTGAAAAATTACCTTTAAGTGTTTGACCATCAAACAAATTTATAATTATTGTGTCCGCAAGAAAATTTGATTCAAAGTTAAACTGGTCAAAAAAATAAACTTGTCGAGCCGAACCTTGAACTTTGGGCATAAACCGACCTTTTACAAAATGAACTTCACCCAAAAAATCAATCTTTCCCTGATACATTCCGATCTGGTCGAAATCTATTTTACCGGTTTTAATATTTAATAAAAAATCCTTCTGTTTAGTGAGATATAAACCATTCCCCTGAAGAGACAATCCTTTCCCTTTTATCTGAAAAGACTTTATCTCTAATCTATCAGGACTAATTTTTAACAGCAGATTTGCCGAGTAGATGTTTACCGGGTAATCAGGACTGACAAGACTAAGGTTCATCGTTGTGAGATAAAGACTCTTTCCCAAAAAATCAATGAATATAAGTCCTGAAATATGTTCTATTTCATAGCACTTTTCATTTTCATAGATGAATCTGCCATTCTTTACATTGATGCGCAATGATAGATTTATTGTCGGGATACTGAATTTTTCTCCTTTTTCGCCGGTCTTTTTCGTTTTAATATTGACAGTTGGTTCTAAAAGATTTATCTGGAAGATCGTAGGCAATCGGAAACTCAGAGGAGACAGGCGATAACTGATTTGGGTCTGTTTACCATAAATGCTATCAGTCGCAGATAATTTTATTACATAGTTTTGAAGAGTATAACCCTTGAAAACATTGCCTTCAATCTTTTCATAGGTGATATCATAGCCAGTTGTCTTTTTCAAGATACTGACAGTTAATCTACCCCAGTCAACAATATTGATGATGACGACCAGTGCAATTATAATGGTAGCAATAACGATTGAGGTGATAATGAATTTCTTCATAAAATTAAAAGATATGATATATTCCTAAATAAAATTCCCGTCCCTTATCAGTGATTGGTATTCCTAAATCAGCACGAATTGGACCAATTGGTGTATAATATCTAAGACCTATGCCTGTGCTTGCTTTAAAAAATTCACTACGAAAAATTTGGTGTCTGTTATCAATGTAGCCAATATCGAAAAATACTACAATTCCCAGATTTTTGTAAGTGGTTAAACGGTCCTCAAAATTTAAATTAATCAACACTTCGCCATAATGCTCATCCTGCAGCGAGTCAGGTCCAATTGATTTTTCTGGATAACCCCTTAGGCTGTACTGACCGCCAAGATAATATTTTTCATCAAGGCTCACACCATCGGTTGGGCTTACAAGACCCAGTTTCAATCTTTGAGCAAGAATATTTTTCTTACTTAATAAAAAACTCTGGAAGTATCTTATTTCGGTTTCAAGTCGCACATAATGGTTAGAACCACCAAATATTCCACCCGCATATTCAATCAATGGCACAAAATATATACCTGATCTAGGATTAAAGAACTCATTACGATAATCATACATCAATTGCATTTTTACACTATTTGTTGTTCCTGAAAATGTATCAGACAATTCAGTCTTCATCTTTATATCAACATACTTGTATTTATTAGCAATATTTGCTTGAATATTTTCACTGAAAATTCTTGAGATTCTGAATTCACTACCCCAGGATTTCCGAATAAAATCCTGTTTATCTTCATACCAGTAAAAAGGAAGAATTGAAGGACTTAACCTTAGACCTGTGAAATAAGGAATCGAATAAATTAGGTCAATTTTTGCCTCCCATTCTTTTTCGATATTTATCTTGAAGGATGGCTGAACCTTAAAACGGTGTCCCGCATTAAAGAGATTCATCTCCTCAAGCCCGATTGATATAATAAAACTCAAGGGCAGGGATATACCAATACCCCAGTTAAAGATTCTTGATTTTAATTCCCGTAAATCAAATATGATATTCAGTGTATCATCCGATATTTTAACCATATCAATGTCCACGGTGCTGAAAAATCCTAAACGATATATACGCAATTGACTATTTAAGATTTTTTTGCGACTGTAGATATTACCTACTTTTATTTCAATTTCATGCCGGACAACTGCAGGGTTGCAGAACTTAAGCCCTTTAATCGCAACCTCATTTATGTAGTATATCTTATCTTTTCGGATATCAAAAATCAATATTCCGGAATCGGGCAATATTTGATTTTTTACTCGGGTAAATGCATAACCCTGGTTTTTATAAAAAGCCTCAATACAGTCCGTAGTCTTTTTTATCTTTTCCTGCAGAAAAAAATCATTTTTTTCAATCTCCAGCAATTTATTTAGATCTGTTCCTTCGTTATTTAGAAATCTGATTTCTTTAATCTGCGGTCGTGTTCCTTCGGTAATTTTATAAATTACCTCGATATTTTCATTTGTTTCTTTTATCTCTGGCTCAACTTTTGTATCAAAGAATCCGTGATTATTATAATAGCGGACAATTCTATTAACATCCTGAATAATATTAAAATCGCTGAATGATTCCTTGGTGTGGGATAGGAGTATCTGGGAAAGTTCCCGGCCTTTAATAGATTTATTATTTTCAAATGTAATCCTTGAGATTGGTTTGTTTATGAGAAGATTAATGAATAAAAACCAAATCAAAAGATTTAAGTAAGAATCTTGCCCTGTTTGATTACTAATCTATTATCAAACCAAACCCAGGGTTTTCTGATAACACCATCAAGGTGTATCTTGGCATCATTTTTTCCGCCAAAACCTAAATTATTACCAAATGCAAGGTGAATTGTGCCCATAACCTTTTCATCCTCTAATACATTACCCGTAATCGTTGCCTGGTAATTTGTACCAATGCCAAGTTCACAGAGGATTCTTCCTTTTTCACCTGCCCGCTCAAAGATTTTTTTTAATTCATTGTTTCCATTGAGTTTTACTATCCTGCCTGATTTAATCGTGAGTGTAACCGGTTTTTTAAGCAACCCTAATGGTGCAAATGAGCCATCTATGACGACCTTTCCCTCTGATTTATTTTCTAATGGCGCACAATAGGCTTCACCTGCGGGTAGATTGGAAAAACTACCGGGCGTTCTAATAATTCCTGTATCAGGGTGACCTTTGCGCGAACTTATATCCAGATGAAGTTCAACATTTTTTCCTGTTTTTACAATCACTTTTTTTGTGCGGGTCAATAAATTTTCCATCTTTTTTGTTAACCGGGCAATTTTATGATAGTCCGCATTCAGGGTGCGGACCATTACATCTGTAGTAATGCCAGGCATTGTTGCACCCCGGATACCCATCTTTGATGCCTCAATGCGTGCCTGGGTATGAGTTAAAGAATAACTTGTGGGTATAATAAAGGCATCACATTTTTTTAGAATTTCAGCAATAAGGGCTGGCGGCTCTTTACCATGGCCGCCTGTTGGTGCAATTTCTACAAGAAAAGATTTTGTTTTATCAGAAAGTTCTTTCCACAATGCCTCACCAATCTTCTTGCATGGTTTATCAGTAACGATGATGACCCTTTCCCTCTTTTTAATACCAAGGCATTGTCTGATAACAATCCTTGCCGAACTTTTTAAATTAATTGAATTCATATTATCTACCAGCGGAAATGGGCAAAGGCTTTATTTGCCTCGGCCATCTTGTGGACTTCTTCACGCTTCTTTATTGCATTACCCTCATTTTTGCTTGCCGCAATAATTTCCTGGGCAAGCCTTCCTTCCATTTCGTGTTCAGGCCTCTCCCTTGCGGACTGGATTATCCACTTTATTGCCAGGCTTTCTTTACGATTCGATCTGACCTCCATAGGTATCTGGTAAGTTGCTCCACCAACCCGGCGGGGACGAACTTCAAGGATTGGTTTTACATTGTTCAAAGCCCTTTCAAAAACTACCAATCCATCTTCTTTGGTTATCTTTTCAATACGTTCAATTGCACCATAAAATATTTTTTGGGCAATGCTCTTTTTGCCATCCCAGGTCAGATTATTAATAAATTTGCTGACAACAATGCTATTAAATTTAGGGTCTGGCTGTATCTTTCTTATTGCTGCTCTTCTTCTTCTGCCCACTTTACCTCCTTAAGATGTTGCCACTGCTTTAGGACGTTTGGCACCATAAAGAGAACGGCTCTTTTTCCTGTCTTCAACTCCTGCCGCATCGTATTTTCCGCGCACGATATGATAACGAACTCCGGGTAAATCCTTTACCCTGCCGCCACGCACCAGGACTATAGAATGTTCCTGGAGGTTATGTCCTTCACCAGGGATGTAGGCAGTAACCTCGTAGCCATTTGTCATTCTGACCTTACACACCTTTCTTAAGGCAGAATTGGGTTTCTTGGGGGTTGTTGTATAAACCCTGGTACAAACACCCCTTCTCTGCGGGTTACTGGTCAATGCCGGTGCCCGACTTTTTTTCATAACCTTCTTACGCCCGAATCTAATAAGCTGATTTATTGTTGGCATTAGCCTCCTTTCAATAAAACATAAGTATAATAAAAAAAATGGCTATGTCAAGTTTTACAAATCAGCACGGCTTCTACTATATAATTCGGGCAGGAAAAATAATGTTCTTCGAGTACTGGCTACCTTAGACTAAAACCCAAAATTGCATTGTGCGTTTTATAATGGGACACCAGATTATAATCATAGTGGAGATAAAATATTCCCAATTTAAAAGTAAACCCCATTATTGCTCGATAACTGTTCTGGGCAATTAGTTCAATATCTACATTGTCTGTTACAGTGATATTTTCACCAGGATTGAGTGTGTCAGGAATTTCGTATTCAAAATCATACTTGAAATAGACTTTAGTCCCTTCAAAACCAAATCCCACCATAGGTTCAAATGCGATCAGATTCTTGGAGACGACTAATTGCAAATTCCAGGTATGACTATTAACAATCTGATATCCGTTTGAATCCTCAATACCAAAATCCTGAATAGCACCACCTATTGCAATATCAACCGGTAAGGTCAAAGACTTCATAAAGGGAAGACTATTAATATTCTGTTTTAGACCGATACCAAGGAAATTTACACTTGAGCCTCTGAAAGTGAATGGAATGTAGCGGATGGCAAGTTCTGAACCAGAAATGATACCAACATTTAACTGAGGCATAGCAACGGGAAAACCTGAGAGATTGAACCCACCCGGGATATATGGTGGTATTCCCACAGCACTGCCTGAAACTGGTACATCAGTCCTTTCTTTTGGTCCGAAAATTGTACTTGTACTGTCAAGTATGAGTGAATCATAGTCAAGTCTGTTATTCGCCAGGGAACAGGTCAGAACCTTGGCATCAAAGTATTTAGCAAACTCAGGAATCTGAATATACATTATTCTCACACCAATGTCAAAACCCAGGGTTTTGTGGCTGCGCGCAGTATGGAATAGACCGGTTGATATGCCTGTTCCAAATGAGGTAATTAGGGGCTGGGTATAGCCTTCAAGTAAGTTTTCACTCACTTTTTTTATCTTTTCGGCAAGAGGCTCATAATTTTCCTGACCAAAGAGTAGCGAAAAAAATAAGATTGGTAATAACAATTTTGTTATCTTCATAGACCATTATAATTATAATTTTTTATTTGTCAAGGGAATGAGAAATAGTTGCGTAATCTATTTTTCAATCAATAATCTTGAAACAAGAACGGGGCCGACGAGACTCGAACTCGCGACCTCCTGCGTGACAGGCAGGCGTTCTAACCAAGCTGAACTACGACCCCGTTATGTTGTTGATATCCCATTATATAAAAAAATTTCCCAATGTCAAGATTATAAAAAGAAATATGTGGATATGAAGATAGGGAAAGGCAGTAGGTAGTAAATAGTAGCTAGTGAGTAGTAGGGAGTTAGGTGGAAAGTACTAAAAAATTGAAGTTGGGAGGTTGGGAAGTTAGGTAAAAAATGTATAATAAATCTTGAGGATTGCGTTTGGCGGTTTAAATTGCATCTAATACACAAATGAACTTCCACCAATGAATTCTCTCAAGATAGAATTTGAAGGTACATCGCGATCATTCAGGTCGTTAAATAAAGGGAAATAATCCAGTAATCTCATTGCTTCAGTATACAAAAGTTCATTTCTTTTGACTTTCTTAAGAATCGGAACACAATCTTTTTTTAATACTGCGGATTCGTAAATAAGCGCGGAATTGAACATCTCGTCTGCCTCTTCCTGGAATGGATAGATATTCTGTTCTTCACCATTTCTTACCCTGCCCCATCGAATGAGGACACCCTGGACTGTATAACCACGATAATGCGTATCCCGGACAATTCTTCTCATCATCCTGGTATCAGTGGTTGATATGCGATTGTGGTCATCAATGTTGAGCTGGGTAAGGGCACTGATATAAATCTTGAATTTTATGTTTCTAGGAATGAGCGAGGTCAATTCTTCATTCAGACAATGGATACCCTCAACCATCACAATACCATTTTTTGGTAGCTGAACAATCTTACTTGTAATCCGTCTGCCTGTAGCAAAATTGAATTTGGGCAGAACAATTTTTTCGCCTTTTATAATAGCAAGCAAATGCTGATTTAATAGAGGAATGTCCACAGCCTTGATTGACTCAAAATCCAGTCTGCCATATTTGTCCTTTGGAGTTTTGCTGTGGGGTAAAAAATAGTCATCAGTGGAGATCATAATCGGTCTGAATCCATTCACCATTAATTGAACTGCCAGCCTTTTTGTAAAGGTCGTCTTTCCTGAACTACTCGGGCCAGCGATTAAGATTACACGCCTTTTCTCTGCAGTGATCCGGTCAGCAATATAAACAATCTTTTTTTCGTGGAGTGCTTCACTCACCCGGATAATATCTGGTCCCTGACCCGATCTTATTGCCCGATTTAAATCTGCGATATCGGTGATTCCAAGAATCTGGACCCAGCTTAAATATTCGTTAAATATCCTTGCAAGTTTTGGCTGGGGAATATAAGGTGGCAGAGAATCAATATTATGCCAGTTAGGAAACACGATTATAAATCCCGGCGGAAAATTTGTGAGATAGAATTTATCTACCATTTTAGTTCTCTCAAATGGCGAATTTGGATACATATCAAAAAATTTATCAAGTTTATACAGGATAACTTTTTCTAATTTTACATTTTTCAAAAGTTCGACCTTATCTTTTTGTCGGTGCTGTTCAAATAGTTTGATTGCCTTTAATCTTGGTAAGATACCTTTTATTATTGGTAAATCAGCCCTGATGATTTCCCGCATTTTCAGATCAATTGCCATTAAATCTTTATCATATATTTGACGATTGAGCAAACAATAAAAACCCTGGCTCATTGAGTGCTCAATACGCAGATTTGAATCAGGAAATAACTTCTTTGTCGCCACATAGAGAATAAAAGAAAGTGTTGATTGATAACGGCGCCAGAGATTTAGATATTCTATCTCTTCAATACATTGTTTTTGGTTTTCCATTTTTTAATTCCTGGGTCCAAAAATGGCGCTGCCGATACGAATCATATTTGATCCCTCTTCAATTGCCACCTCAAAATCTGATGTCATTCCCATTGATAAAATTGGAAATTCTTGGTCAAATGCCTGGGCAAGTTCATCACGCAAATCGTGGAGCAATTTAAAAGACTTCCTTGATGCCTCAGGATCCGTGATTGCCCAGCCCGGACCGATAGTCATTAAACCAAGGACTTTTATTTTTTTGAAATTTTTTACTGATTCATAAAAATTAAATAACTCTTCGGGTTTTATTCCAAACTTTGTGGATTCTGCTGAGGTATTTACTTCTATGAGACATTCAACCAGTGTCTCTGTTCTTTTATCTATTTCTTCGGCAAGTTTAATGGAATCAAGACTGTGAATAAGACTGAATATTTTTAATGCATCTTTGACTTTGTTGGTCTGGAGATGGCCCACCATATGCCATTTCACACGATTACCAATAATGGCAAATTTTTCTTTTGCCTCTTGAACCCGGTTCTCACCAATTATATTAATTCCGTAATCAATTGCCTGTTGAATAATTTCTGCAGAAACAGTCTTTGTTACCGCCACCAATGTTATCTCATTCGGATTCTGGTTCGCATTCACTGCCGCCTTTTTAATCCGTTCTTTTAGCCGTTCAACATTCTCCCGTATATCCATATTTAATTATACAAAAATATAAAGTAGTGTCAATAATTTTTAATTTCCAATCAGCGTCCTAATCTCAATCTACAAACCAGCTTTTAATCTTGACCCCGGACTTTTTTTAGATATAATTAGGTATGCTGATATTTATAATATTTTATCAATTAAATAATGGTTATTTAACTGTTAGGGCAGATAGAGACAGCCTGCCTATATATGTGGATGACGACTTTATTGGTAATACACCGGTGATAAAATACGCGCTCAAACCTGATGAATATAATGTGGGATTTTTCCCTCAGGATTCTATTGAGACTGCATCGTATCAATTCAAAAGTGGAAATATTGGTGCATTATGGAGGATTGCCAAATATGGTGAAGGAATTGTGAAGGTAAAGATAGAATCCAATCGGGAAACAATCGTGGATTTAAATTATCAGGCCGTAAAATCTGCACCAGGTAAGGCAAAACTAAAGGTCTTTAGTTGCCTGGGAGGCGTTTTTATTCTGGGAGTATTATCTACGCTCGCAGTCCAGGCTGCATTCTAAGACACCAAACATAAAGAATTTTCCTATATCTTTTTTCGCTCTCTGCGGTATTCCAGCGATTTTTTTGTGTTAATCAAATTTCACAAATATATCCACCAAATTTCCATCTTTATCAAATATTCTATGTTCGTTTTTATTTTGATAAATAACCTCACTCTTCCCCTCATCATCTATTTTTAAATCAAGCCAGCCCCTTTTGCAGGAAAAACAAAAGGGAAAAAGATATTCCCAGGTTTTGTTTGTTTCTAAATCGAGAAAATAGATATAATCCCAGAGTTTATTGTTATATGGTTTTTTCGCATGAAAAAGCGCATACCTTCCAATCGGTGAAATTTCATAGTTGACAATGTTTGTCCATTGCTTTAAATCAATAATTCTTTTATTATTGTTATTTTTGATTATTACCATTTCCGGAGAAATATTTGTCCTTTCTGTAGTAAAAAGAATTACCTTGTCAGAATAGATTCTGCTCAGTTCAAATAAAATTTTGCGTTGACCGCCTTTTTCTTTTGACCAGATTTTATTGCGCTCGGCATTATAAAGTGTTAATCTTGTAAATGTGCTTTCTCTATCAGGAAAATATCTTTCTTCGTATATAAAAAATTTCATATTATCTGGTGAGACCTTTGCCTTTTCTATGTAATATCCGCTGTTTTCTGTATATTCACTGCTTTTAAGTATCCACTGGTGGACAAGGCTATCATTTTTAAAAAATTTGAGGGTATCACCGAATTGAAAAACCAAAGTATTGCTAAACCCCAAATTCCAAATACCAAATCCCAAACAAAACAATAACTCTATTTTCTTAAATTCCAAACTTCCTAACCTCTTAATTTCTTAAGCTCTATCTTTTTACGGTGCAGTCAATGTAAATTTTGCATCCAGATATGCACCATCAGTATCTGTCGCCCGGACCAGGACCTCAAATGTATTAACATCGCCCGCGCTACCATAAATTATACCAGTATTTTTATCTATCTTCACACCTGAAGGTGCGTCAAGGAGTTCAAATGTCAGTTTATCACCATCCGGGTCAATAATTGGCACCTGATAATACAGACTCTCAGGACTTGCTACAACTGAATCAACCCTTGTGCTGAAGACTGGCGCCGAATTGGCAATCTCAAGTTCAAACATAAAAGGCTCTGATTTGAACTCGCCATCAAAGGCGACTGCTCCTCCTGTAATTCTGTCATTCTTCTTAAGTTTAAGTTTCCTTAGATCAAGAACATTTGAAGAATCGGGAATTCTATCGTCATTCAGCATCCAGTGGACAAACAAACTTGTTGAGTCTCCATCCGGGTCTTCAATCATGGCAGTAACTATGATTTGAGGCGTATTGACAAAAAGTGATTCAGGGGTAATCTTTGCAGAAACAATCCTTGGTGGTAATCCGCCTAATGTTGCCTCACGGCTTCTTACTGCTTTTCCCCATTCTTTTCCGTCAAAAGGTGTCACCTCGGCAAAAATTTTATCGCCTCTTTTTGCTTCTTCATACTTGAATGACATTCCTTCGCCGATCTCCTTCCCATTTACCAACCACTTCACTTTATAGGTTAATGGGTCACCTTCTTTATCCAGGGCAGAAATCCTAACACTAATTTCAGAATTAATTGCTGGATTCAATGGCAGTAAGGTAACTTCACTTATTTCTGGTGGTGTATTTCCAGCCCCGCCCTCTTTTTTCCCACCGCAATCAATAACAATTAATAAAACCAATAGCACCAATAAAACAAATTCCATTTTATTTTTTATCAATTGAACCTCCAATTTTCATTTGATATTTTAATCAGAATTTCTGTGAAGTCAAGAGAAAAGGGTCAGGTCTTTCCTTTGTTATTGAGTTAAAGGTTAAGACCTGACCCCAAGTATTACTTCTCCACTAATCTGCCGTTTACTACATTATAGAACTTGTGGATTTTGATATAAGTGTTCGCGATAGCAGTTTTATCGGTTGTTGCCTCTGATGATGTCTGCTGATCCGGCTTGATGAGTGAAGCAGTAAATGGAAATTTAACCGAATTAGCACTTATTGCTTGATTATCCTGGTTTATATACTTACCTAATGATAACCCAGGCACATAGATCTTAAGGTTATCAACCAGCATTAATGTATCGCCTTCAGCACCGATAGCCATACCAAGCCAGATCTCCTCAGCGATTAATGGAAGACAAAATATTATTAAAAGAAGGAATAATTTCTTCATTTTAACCCCCTTTATCTACCTTTCCAGAGAATAACACCTGGTTTAACCGCAGTTGGCAAACCGGTTTCCTGTTGTACAATTCCACCATAAGTCTGAATGAAGACCTTGGTCTGGTCAGCAGTTACATAGAGTGCAGGTTCTGAGGGCATACCCGGTCCTATGCTCGTTGCAACGCGATGTACTCCGAGCGTATCACCTAAATATGACTCAGGATGTGCAGTTCCAGTGCGATAGAACATAGCATAGAGATTACCATAACCGCCATAAGAACAGATATCACCGGTTGGCACAAATGTAGTAAAGAGCACAGCACCGCCAAAGACCAGTGCTGGTGTAAGGCATCTTTCGCCACCTTTTGAAAAGTAACGATACCATCCATTTGTCGCATAGACATCATCCATAAAATCGTCAAATGATTTGACAGTTGCGCCAATATGGGCATCACCCGCTGTATCAATCCAGACATTGGACACATTATACATAGAGGCAAGGGTAAATGTACTCAAGGTATCTTCTTTAATGCCGACAAAGAGCTGTTTTGTCGTTGTATCTGCCTCATCGACATCATTGAAGAATCTACCTGAACCAAAATAGACCCAGAGTCTATTGAATTCATCAATGGTTACATTACCTTCGGCAATCATTGGTCTTTTCAGATTTTCGGTAACCGCTGATAGTTCCCAGTCATTGGG
>Ga0172366_10001600_pt1 | contig 17636 bp, 12 predicted proteins | sample LakKivSesite69cm_FD_114533 | JGI IMG/M metagenome (GOLD analysis project Ga0172366, IMG submission 114533) | Sediment microbial communities from Lake Kivu, Rwanda - Sediment site 69cm | ecosystem: Environmental > Aquatic > Freshwater > Lake > Sediment | place: Rwanda: Western Province, Lake... | reverse complement strand
GGCAGTAGCCGCTTACAAGTTTTTTCCTGTCTCACATACTCTTGCTTATCATGGACTTGTCCTCGAACTGGGATCCTATCTGGACAAGGATTTTTCGTTATCCGATTTTGAGGGACAGGTATCTTACCAGGTAGGGTGGCTTAACCAGAGCATATTTTCTGCGGATATTGAGCGTGGGTATGTAAGGCTTCTGGAACCGTTTGATCCGGTAAATAAAGGCGGTCTTGAAATACCTGCCGGGAGTGAGTTCAGGTGGACGGAATTAGCTGCTGCATATACCTCCGATCTCAGGAAACTTTTTAAATATAATTGCGGCATCAGGTACGGGGGATTTTACAATGGCACCAGGCTAAGTGTTGAAGGGCAGGCAGGCTATCGCGTGCAACCTTATGGCAGCCTGTCTGTTACGGGTTCCATGAACAGGATTCAGTTGCCTTCCCCCTATACCAGCGCCGACCTGTGGCTTATCGGACCCCGGCTGGATATCACCTTTACAAAAACCCTGTTCCTGACGACCTTTGTACAATACAACAACCAGATCGACAACCTGAACACCAACATTCGCTTCCAGTGGCGCTTCGCCCCGGTGTCAGATCTTTTCATTGTCTTCACTGACAATGCCTATCCCGGTGACCTGAGGACCAAAAATAACGGCCTTGTGGTCAAACTATCCTACTGGTTTAATTAAAAATTTGTTTTAACTTAGTGAATAGGCCAAATGAGGTTATCCGCCAGCTGGCGTATTGCCTTATTTTTTTCAAATAATTTACATTCATTTCTTTTACTCCTCTAAAAGAAATGAACCAAAGAAAATGAGTCCGGAAAAGACAACCTCAGTCTGTTTGTCCGCCCGCTACAAATAGCCTATATCGCGCCACCAAACAGACTGAGGTTCGCACCTTTTCCGGTTTGCCCACGCACAATAGAAACTTAAGGTAATGTGTTGATAATTAATGAAATGAAGAGCAATGAGTCCCCTACCACCAATCTCAGGTTGTGTAACTTGAAGTATACAAATTATAGATAGAACATATGTCTATTAGATGTTTTTTAAACCACCCCACTAATTAAAAAATCTAAAATTTAACTGCCTGACAAAGGGTAAGTCTTCAATATGGCTCTGCCCATTTAAATGCTAAATCTTCAAGTCATGAGTTGATATAAAACAGACATTTTTATTATTAAATTACTAATTCATTTAATAATGTTAGGTCCTATACAGTAGATTTTGTAATTTTAATTAAAAACTAAATCTTACAATCATGAATAAATTTATTATTCCAATAGTAACGATTTTATTTTTAATATCCTGTTCTAAGGATCAACCAAAACCAGAGGTGACATTTAAACTGAATATTTCCGGATTTCAAATCACGACTAAAGAATTCGGTAAATTAAAATCTGAGGCTGATACTTTTGATACATTTACTCATAAATATCCTGTAGGCACATTGGTTTTTATCAATTCTGATGAAGTAACATATACTTTTAATACTGGTGAAACTGTCATCGATAGTTTTAGCATTACATTACCGGTAGGAAAGTACAAATTATCAGGAACAGGTATGGATGGTAATAGATTAGATAGATACAGTCATGGAAAGGCACGTATGGCTCTTGAAATAGCTGAACAAGAAATTAATATAACAGAGACTACTACTCAAATTAATGTTACAGTAACTCCTCAATGTGGATTGTTTCTTGTTTATGACCCAGAATCACTCATTAATATAGCCTATATTGATTCTGGTGAATATCCATTTTTTATTGATGGTTTTTTCAGATATTCATATTTTCAACCGACTTCGGGATATCGTGCTTATATAGTGAAGAATGATGGTGCTGTTTTAGACATATTAACAGGAAATCTTAACATTGGATATATTTATGAATTTATTGTAACAAATTCTGGAACGAGTCAATCACTAAACCTAAATCCTGGGTTTACTGCTCTTGAACCAGTTGTTTGGTAATCAATTAGTAAGAAATCAGAAGTTTATAAAGCATTAATAGGTATTTTTTTTATCAAAACCAACAAGAAAATATTCTGTCTCACCGATTTATTGTTAGAAGGATCTAATATGTAAAAATCCCTCTTTTCATGCAAGAGGATTCCTTCCTAAATGTTCAATGGTTTCAAAAATAGCATCGCCCACACGAATGGCATTCAGTGGTTGGTGATTGATAAATGCAATGTAGCCGGTTATATAGTCAATATTCTGCCGGGCGTTTTCGGTAATCCTTACTTTATAAGTTGCCTGAGTTTTTTCTTGCAGGCTTGCCATTGCTGTTTTGCCTGGGTTATGCTGATATAAGGCTTATTTTCTGCCTGGGTGACTCGATTGGTTCTCTGTAAAGCAACCGTATTCAAAGGCTTTATCGGTTTTCAAATTTAACATAAACAGTATGCTTTAACAAGGTTTATTGAACATATTTATAATGAGGTGATGTCACTGCTAAATATCTACTAATAAGATTATCTTAACTTTAAGAGAAAAGTGGAGAAATCTGATTAAACCCCACGACGTTTTATTTGTCTAACTTTTGATTTTTTTATGAGGAACCTATAGATTTATTTCTTCATAATGTTTTCTATTTATGAAAATATCCCGATGTTTAACCAAAATATTTTCAAATGAACACAAAAGGTAATTTTTCTTTTAAAAGGGGCAGGTTTACTGTCCGCCACATGATGTTCCCTATACTGTGTGCATTATGTATGATCCCTTTGACAGTATCGGCCGGGGGAGGGAAGGTGAATTTTTCCGGCACATGGACGCTAAATGAATCGAAAAGTACTATTGGTGAAGGCAGGTTCAGGCTTTCCTCCATGATCGTTGCAAAACAGGACGAGAATAATCTTGAGCTGCAAAGAACCCGCACCGGAAGGGACGGTCAGCCGGTGACCTTAACTGAGAAACTAACGCTCGATGGCAAGGAATCAGTGAGCGAAGGAGAGAACAGGACCACAAAAACAACGGCTAACTGGTCTGAAGACAAGAAGAACCTTATCATTTCTTCGACCATGAGCTTTACCCGGGAAGGCCAGACCACCGAAATCAAGAGTGATGAAACCTGGCAGCTGTCCGAGGATGGTAAAACCCTCACCATTAAATATCATTCAGTTTCTCCAAGGGGAGAGAGGAACGATGTCCTGGTCTATGATAAGAAGACCGAATGATTATCAGCTTAATCAGCAGGTAACTGTCTGAACGATATTCCGCTCATCTGGCCTTCAATAGCTTGATGGTCACTGTATTTCCGGAAACTCGCTGCATTGACAGGAAATAAATACCCGGAGCAGTCAGTTTATCTGTTTTCCAATCGAATTCTCCTGCAGGCGACTGAATGTTGCGCAGGCTCTGCCTGTCAACCATCCTGCCACGGGGATCCCTTATTATGAACTCGATAGGAGAGAGATCAGTAACATTATATTTAACAGTAAAGATCTCTTTGAACGGGTTGGGGGAAACGGAGATTGTATAACCGTTTTCCAACGTTTCCCGGTATGATGTTGACGGGGTAAACCTGGTAAAATTTATCCAGTTGATGTTCCAGCCCCCTGAAACTGCATAGATGCGTATTTTCTGTTTCCCTGCATCCAGGGTAACGGTATCTGATATGGTGGTCCATTTCTGTGATCCCCCGGTAGCTTCAACCGTCTCAGAAGCCAGAACAGCCTGTGTCATCTTCCTTAGCTCAAATATTCCGCCCCCGCTAAGGCTTGAGACTCTGAATTCAACTATGTAACTCCCTGATTCCTGAACACTAAGGGTATAATCAAACCAATCACCCGTATTAATGGAATACACATTGTAGCCCCCGCCAGTATCGGATGTCGGCTGATTATAAACTCCTGACATACCGGAGTAATTCTCGGCTTCAACTTTTCCAGGGATCGTATGAACCGGTAAGTAAGTGAACGGGTTTGTCACCTCGGAGGTAAGCTCATATTTATCATAAGCCAGGATGGTCAATGTATGCGAGCTGAAGGTTAGCGAATTCACAGGCCATTCGAATGTGCCGGAGGAGGTTGTTCCCATGAACCGTGCATCGACATATATTTCCACACGGGCAATGCCATCCGCATCTGTTGCCGTTCCTTTTGCAATGAACGGCACATCTGATCCTGCCTGGGCACCATATGACGGATATGTCAGCTTAATAACCGGCGGATTATTTGCCGTTGTTGGTACCGTAAAATCAACCGCTGAGCTGTCACCAAGGACAGCATCTACACCTGCCAGCAGTGCAGTGAGCGGTGAATTCCAGTTTATGCAAACCTCATTCGATGCGTAGCTTCCCTGGACATCAATATAGGATTTTGCCGCACTGCTGAAAGGATATTGCTGGCCATCCTGCTTGTCCTTGTTAGGCCCTCCTGAGACAAATCCCGGAACCGGCTGTATGATCCCGTCAGAACCGGAGGGCCTGTGGTGGAAATTCACCGGGGTTTTAAAGCCGTAAGAGGAAACAAATGAATACCCTGTGGCGTTCTTGCCGAGGAGATAATCGGCACATTCAGCGGCTCCCTTGATATATTTCGCGTCCCCGGTGAGGATATAGGCATATAATAATCCGACACCAATATTCGCAATGCCGCTGTTTGATCCCCAGTAATATCCGAATTGTGGTATCCGGCAGGGGCTCGACGATATCTGGTTCAACCATTTATCGGCTGTTGAGACAATTGAATTTTTAATCGTTGTTAGCTGTGCTTCAGATAAGCCGTTCGGCCGGGTGGCGAGGGACAATGATGCCAGTGGTCGCACATTGGGCCAGCCGGGGGCATCCTGGTATTGCAGGGAACTGCTCCTGCCTTCCAGGTATGTTTTATATTCGCTGCTGTCTGTGGAAACATACAGTTCCGCTGCAGCCCAGATAAATTCATCGGAAACATTCCCATCGCCATATTCCCCGGTTGACACATCCGGGGGATTGGTGAAATATATTGCCGGGTGGGCTTTTGCCCAGCTCCAGGCCTGTTCTGCGCGGGTGATACAGTCGGCGGCCCAGGCTGAATCATAGTCCGGATAAATCCTTCCGGCCATGGCCATCATGGCCGCAAAATCGAGCGTGGCAGCCGTCGACTTCCCTATCACATAACGGTCCAGTTTATCCGCCTCCGGCATCATAAATCCGGGGAACCACAAGGTTGTCAGCTTGGTATATACACCTCCGTCCGGATCCTGCATGGTCTTCACCCAGTCCAGCTCAAATTTCACCTCATCAAGCAGATCATTATGGCCATTTCCTGATTCGGGAATAAGAATGGTGCTGTCAGCAAAAAAGTCACTGAAGTTTTCATGGAAGGAGAGAAGTGTGGCAACCGAGATACCTGCGTTCACAACATATTTCCCGTAATCACCGGCATCGTACCACCCTCCCGGTGATGAGAGCCTGCCAGTTCTGCCGGAGGAGGAATGAAAAATGCAGGATGTATCGGGGTGTCCTGCAACCCTTGCCCATAATCCCGCATACTCTGCCTTAAGCTCATAGGAGCAGCGCTGGTAATAATAAGATTTTAAGGAAGCATAGGCAGCTTTCCGCAGGACCGTTCCTGAAATTTCAAAAGGGTAGGATTCCCCGAAACCGGGAATGCGGATCTTAAAGATCCCTTGTCTGGTAACTGGCGAAAAATCGCAGAGTTTTATACTGTCGCCCGCATCAGACCAGTAAACGTGCGGGGATAGTTTCCCTGAATATTCAACAGTACTGTCAGCAGTATTGACAACTTCAAAGCTGTCCGCATCAATAAAGATCACCACTGCAATTTTATTGGCATCAGGGTAGTAGCCCAGCTGGTTGATCCTGATATCACCGGCCTGGGAATACATTATTATTGGCAGGCCGGACAATGTTACGAGAAAAAATGACCTTATAGTTTTTTTCATGAAGTCTATTTTTCAAATTCAGATTTCTGGGGATCCTTAAACACTATATCTCTTATCTCAACCGGTGTCAGGCTAATTTTCCCGGTCAGCAGCTCGGGGAGATTAAAGTTAGCCAGTAACCTGTCGTACATTTCAGGGTTTTGCTGCGGCAGGACAAACGGGGTATGAGCAACTCCGTTTGTGTCAAAATAAGCAATATATGGCCGGGTAAGCACACCATCCATGCGTTTGCTGCTGAAGACAAGCCAACGGCCGTTGGACGACCAGCATGAATGGCTTTCGGCACTGCTGCTGTTCAGTTCAAGTTTCTTATATTCCCGCGTCTCCAGGTTCACTGAATAGAGATCGCTACCTTTATGGAAGATGGTAAAGTAACCATAATCAGACATTGAACAGACAAGATATTTCCCGTCAGGTGATACCGAAGGTTTGGAAATGCTCATGCCTGTCACATCCGAACTCAATATCATTTCTGCCTGTCCCCAGGTGTCAAGCGCTGCATCATAAGCAATGCGCATCAGGCTATACTTTGCATGTAACAGGCTCTCCACATCCCCTTTTTTTGCTTCCGGCGCGCTGATAAAGTACAGGTATTTCCCATCAGGCGACCAGGCCGGCATATTCTCACGCCTGTCTGTTGAGATCTCAGGTGAGGTGGATACGATATTTTTTTCTGTATCATACAGGATGAGGTCAGAGGCCCAGTCAGCCACATCAACCGGTTTGTTCAGCCGGGTGGTAAGACGGGGACTGATTTTCCCGACCGAAAAGGCTATGTGTTTCCCGTCGGGGTGCCATGAAGGATACACGCCCGGAGAAGGTGTATTGGGCGTGCGGGTATCTACTTTTGAAAGCCTGCCCTTGTTCCAGATCAGGGTTCCCGGGTGAAGGATCCGGAAATGAATGAGCATCCGTGAAGGATCATTTCTTTCAAATGTATGACAGTTTATGCAGCTATGCTCTGTTGAGGAATTTACGATAACAGGCCTTTCCCTGAAACCGGTGAGGTTCCGCTGGTAGATACCCATATCGTACCATTTGAGATAAACGGTGTAAACCAGCCTGTATGCAAGATAGGGATCAATCGGATCGGTGGCGATCTTATGATTGATGCGGGTAAACCTGTTCCATTTATTATTATGAAATGTCAGGATATCCAGGGTCAGGTTTTCACCGGCATTGCCTGAAAGCATTTTTCGCCAGGCGCCCCGGGGGATTTTAATGATTGGTGACCGCTGACGGATTAAAATTTTTTTACTTTCACCTGCCGAAATCTCAACCCGGAATTTTGATCCCGGCTCTTTAATGACAAAATTCAGCGGGGCAATATTCGGCGGTATGGTCAGGTCATAATATTCCGGAAATATTTTTGGCACAGCGTTTACCACCAGAGCATTTTCAGGTTGGTGCGAGCAACCTGTTATCACAAGCATACACGCTGTGACCAGAAATAACAGCCTGATTCTATATGGAATGATCCTCCCCACAACCTTAATATTATATAGGTGCATCCTCATTATTAATAATTTCGGGCTTCACAATGCGCGGGTAGATAAACCGCAAATAATACATATAGGTCTTACCCATGTCCCGGTACGCAGCTTTTCTGGCTAACATGTCATTCCCCCTGTACTGACTGATTATCTGTTTAAATGCCTGAAATCGTGCCAAAGTGGCAGGACTGATAATATATTGTGATTCAACAGCGATATGTTTCATTTCACCGTACATCAGGATGGCTTCTTCATAAATATCCACAGGCTTATCGTAATAATTTCCAACATCTTTGTACAGCAACATAAAATTATCAAGCTGCGAATCCAGGAGGTAAAACAGCATCAGATGTTCATAAGCTGATTTATTCCTGCTGTTTGCCTCCAGAAGCTCCCGGAACCTGCGGTCTATAAACGGACTGAGCTCATGCCGGGCAGGAATAAAGCTTCTTTTCTCTGCCAGTTCCCTGTCAGCGCTTACCATGGTTGTATCTTTTATGCACGGGGCATATTTATGAACGAATTCCTTATCAATCAATTCTTTATTCAAAATGTTTATGCATCTTTCTGCAGCCCCGTATTCCCCGGTGATAAGGTGGACTTTTACAAGCATTTGCAGTGCCCTTATACTATATGGATAATATACCAGCGATTCATAGGCCCAGTGCCTTGCCTCGCTGATATACCCCAGATCATAGTAATAATCCATTGATATAAGGCCCATCTCTGATAAGTAATCAACATCAGGATACAAGGCATCCGTTCCGGTCATCTGAAAGAATCCGAAGAATTCATCGGTCAATCTGCCAGCCTTACTCATGGCCAGGTTATAATTCACATTGACGGCAAAGCTGTAATTTGCCAGGCTGGTTGCAGCGCCGGCTGTTTTTCCTGGATCATTATGATAGCAATAATAATCGCATGCCACTATTTTCTTTTCATCCCCCTGCCAGGATGCCTGATGACCTAAGCACGCCACAAGCATCACAAGACCATATGCGATCATAGTGTTCAGCTTCAGCAGGTTTATCTTTTTAAAGAGCACCTTTCCTGATAGGAATCGGGCCATGATTACGTTAATAATCAATAATACAGGAACAACCAGCAGGAATATATAAAAAACAGCAGACGGTTGATAAGTCCTGAAATATATTTCCGGCGGGAGGAAATAAAAGTACATGTAACCGGGAGGTATTGCGAAAATATATTCAAATGCGATCCGTGGAAACAGGACAGCAAATCCTGATATAAACACCACTAATGAGAGGCTGGTCCATAATTTGAATCTTGCAGAAAAGAAGAGTGCAAGGACTGAAAAAAGGAGCATGAACCCGCTGCCTGAGATATAATAGATAAGGACAGCCCCGGTTAAATAGAAAACAAGGATGCTCACCGGGCTCTTCCCCTTTTTTGCCAGCAAAAGCAATAAAGCAAGGACCAGCAGCATGGAAACAATTACCGAAAAAGGAAAATTGTAATCATTGGGCAGAAAAATAGCAAAGGTAGAGGGTATCAGTGCGAGGATATAATTTAATTTACTGGTACAAATGACATTCATTAATTTGACTGTCAGCCACATAAGGACAAGAATAATGCACAAAAAGACGATCGGACCAATAAAATTGTAATAGAACGATTGCATAAAGAAATTTGCCAATAACCCGGCTATACCTCCTGGATAATCCAGGTAACGGGCAAAAAAATCAAGGCTTAAAAGGAAAGGAGGCTGGACATGGTGAAAATAGAAAGCCGGCCTGACAACCAACAGGATATAAAAAAATGCAAGTAACAGGTATGCAGATGGTATTAAGAAGAATAATATCCTTTCTGTCTTTTTATCCATTGCAAGTGTTCTAAATTTACCAGACAAACTGAATATGCAGCTTTCTTCAGTTCGTCACGGGAATCATAACCCCGTTCTATTAATATTTGTATATAGTCTTTCGGATCCCTGAAATCCTTAAGTATTGTCCGACCCGGAACCTGGAAGTGTTTTCATCTGTGGGAAGAAGATCACATCCTGGATGGAGGGTGAGTTGGTCATGAACATCACCAGGCGGTCTATCCCAATGCCCAGTCCGGCCGTCGGTGGCATACCATATTCAAGGGCCATGAGAAAATCCTCATCAAGCAGCATCGCTTCCTGGTCACCTCTCCTGCCCAGGGTGAGCTGTTCCTCGAAGCGTTCCCTCTGGTCAATAGGATCATTAAGCTCAGAGAAAGCGTTGCACAGCTCCTTACCGTTGCAGATAGCTTCAAAACGCTCAACAAGTCCGGGTTTTCCCCGATGTTTCTTAGCCAGTGGGGACATTTCGATAGGATAATCCATAATAAATGTCGGTTGAATAAGGTTACCCTCCACCTTTTCCCCGAAAATGGTATCGATGATCTTTCCTTTACCCATGGTCCTGTCTGTCTCAATATTCAGGTTGCGGGCAATTTTCACCAGCTCTTCTTCCGTCTTTCCTGATATGTCAATACCAGTGAATTCTTTGATAGCCTCGTACATGGTATATCTTTTCCATGGCCGTTTGAAATCAATAATGTTTGTCCCGATAGTGACTTTTGTATCATGATACAGGTCGAGTGCCACCTTTTCAATCATCTCTTCGACCAGTTCCATCATCCACAGGTAATCTTTATAAGCTACATACAGTTCCACCTGTGTGAATTCGGGATTATGGTACCTGTCCATTCCCTCATTACGGAAATCCTTGGCAAATTCAAATACGCCCTTGTATCCTCCGACGATAAGTCTTTTCAGGTATAATTCATCGGCAATGCGCAGGTACAGCTTTTGATCAAGTGCATTATGATGGGTCAGGAAGGGTCTGGCAGCGGCCCCGCCATATAGCGGTTGAAGGACAGGAGTCTCCACTTCCAGGTAATCTTTCCCGTTAAGGAAAGAGCGGATCGAATCAATAATTTTTGTCCTTTTGATGAAAGTATTGCGAACTTCAGAATTGACTATCAGATCCACATAACGGTGGCGGTACCTCTGTTCCGGATCGGTAAATGCATCGTATGTCTCACCATCTTTTTCCTTTACGATCGGAAGAGGACGGAGTGACTTGCAAAGCAATACCATACTTGTGACATGAACAGTTATTTCCCCGACCATGGTTTTAAAAACAAATCCTTTAACACCTATTATATCGCCGATATCCATGTGCTTTTTGAAAACGGTGTTATACAGTGTTTTATCCTCACCGGGACAGATATCATCACGCCGGAGGTATATCTGTATCTTTCCTTTCTCATCCTGTATCTCCGCAAAAGAAGCATTACCCATTATTCTCCTGCTCATCAGTCGCCCGGCGAGACTGACATCGCGGAAATTCTCCGGTTGTTTATCAAATTTTTCATGGATTTCACTGCTTGTAATATTAACCGGGAATCCTTCTGCGGGATAGGGCTGGATGCCTAGCTTTTTTATTTCTTCCAGTGAGGCTCTCCTGATCTCCTCCTGTTCGGTCAATGGTTGGGGATTCATCGTGAAATTTTTGTCTTCAAAGATAAGCAATCCTGTTTTTAATCCTATACGGGAGCTACGCGGTTCTCATAACCCGGTTTGGAACTTCCGGATTTTGTCTTTGATTATTTTGGATTAACTTAGCAACAGAATACTGCATCCTTTACCGGCTATTTTAAGATTCATGTTCAGTAACATACCGGTAACTGCGATAATTGCCGGTTATTCGTCATTAATAATCATAAGGGGAGGCATAGATGAACAGGGTTCATTTCAGAGATCTTGGTACCATACCCTATGATAAAGCACTGGCTTTCCAGGAAAGGGCATTTGAGGCAGTGGCTGCTGAAAAGAAAACAGGCGGGAAAGACTGCGGAACGGATTCATGCCAGGTATTTATTCTTTGTGAGCATCCTCATGTATATACCCTTGGGAAAAGTGGCAGGGCAAGTAACCTGCTGATCAATGAGGAGACACTGAAAAAGATTGATGCCCAATTCTACCAGACCAACCGGGGGGGTGATATAACCTATCATGGCCCCGGGCAGGTGGTAGGATATCCTGTTTTTGACCTTGACTCCATGAAGATTAAAGTCAGGGAATATATATGGATGCTGGAGCAATCTGTCATTTCATTCCTCCGGGATTATAATCTGGATGCCCGGCGCCTGGAAGGGGCTACCGGTGTCTGGCTTGATCCGGATATCCCCGGCAGGGCAAGGAAAATATGTGCTATCGGGGTCAGGATCAGCAGGTATGTGACCATGCATGGTTTTGCCCTGAATATAAATACAGATTTAAAATATTTTCGGTATATAAATCCATGTGGATTTAATGATAAAGATGTAACTTCGTTGCAGAAGGAGACCGGGCAACTATACGATATGGCAAAGATCAGGGATGGAGTCAGGCATCACATTGCCAATGTATTTAAGATCAGTTGGATAGATTAGCCAATAAAGAGAATGGAGAAAAACTGGAAACTAAAAAGCCAGGGAGATGATCGCCTGGTCGGGCAGCTGGCCGCTGACCTTGATCTGAATCGTCCTCTGGCCAATTTACTGATCCAGAGGGGACTGATAACAGCTGACCATGTCAGGTCATTTTTCACTCCTGATCTTAAGGACCTTCACGATCCGTTCCTGATGAAGGATATGGATAAGGCTGTCGGCAGGATTGAGTCAGCCATAAGAAACGGGGAGACCATCCTGGTTTACGGGGATTATGATGTTGACGGAACAACCTCCGTAGCAATGATCTATTCCTTTCTTAAGAGATTTCATGACAAGCTGGATTTTTACATACCTGACAGGTATGCTGAAGGATATGGCATCTCTTACACCGGGATCGATTATGCCAGGAACAAAGGCTATTCATTGATCATTGCCCTGGATTGCGGTATTAAAGCCACCGAAAAAGTGCGTTATGCCAGTAGCAACGGTATTGACTTTATTATCTGTGACCACCATACTCCGGGCACATCTATTCCTGAAGCCGTTGCCGTGCTGGATCCCAAGAGGCCCGATTGTAACTACCCCTATAAGGAGCTGTCGGGTTGCGGGGTTGGATTTAAACTGATCCAGGCCTATTCGCTGCGCAATAATATTCCTTTTGATGAACTGTTGCCTTTCCTTGATCTTGTTGCCGTAAGCATCGCCTCAGATATCGTATCTCTTACCGGGGAGAACAGGATACTGACCTATTTCGGCCTCCAACGTCTTAATGAGACTTCCAGGACAGGACTGAAGACCATCATCCAGCTGTCGGGTATCCAGGATAAGGTCATAACAGTGGATGATATAGTCTTTAAGATAGGACCGAGGATCAATGCTGCCGGCAGGATAGAGTCAGGTAAAAGTGCCGTAAACCTGCTGATCGCCGGGAACGAGCAGGAAGCCAGGATAATAGGGGAAAAGGTAAACAATTATAATTCCACCCGGCGCAATATTGATTCCAGTATTACACAGGAAGCGCTCGAAATGATCAACCGTAACCCTGAGCTGCAGAAAAAGAAAACGACGGTACTCTTTAATCCTGACTGGCATAAAGGGGTTATTGGTATCGTGGCATCACGGCTGATCGATACGTATTACAGGCCAACGGTAGTACTGACTGAATCGAACGGGTTTGCAACCGGCTCGGCAAGATCGGTTTACGGCTTTGACCTGTACAAGGCGATTGAATCATGCAGTGACCTGCTGGAGAATTTCGGCGGGCATAAGTATGCTGCAGGTCTGACTCTCAAACTTGAGAACCTGCCCAAATTCCAGAAAAGGTTTGAATCTGTTGTGGAGGAAATGATTGATCCGGGGCAGATGATACCTGTCGTGGAGATTGATACAGAAATAAAGCTGAACGATATTACCCCAGAGTTTTACAGGTGCCTTAAAAAATTTGAACCATTCGGTCCTGACAACATGGCCCCTGTCTTCCTGACAGAAAATGTTGTGGACAATGGTACCGGCAAACCTGTGGGGACAAACGGGGATCATCTGAAACTGAACCTGATACAGGAAGAAGATCCCTATAAAATCTACCCTGCCATTGCATTTCAACAGGGAAACCGGTACCCGAAAACAATTAATGGTGTTGCTTTTGACATCTGCTATACCATTGCAGAGAATGAATTCATGGGGAAAGTGAACCTCCAGTTGAACGTAAGAGACATTAAGTTTGATTGAGTCAATATTATTCAAACCTCAGCCTCACCTGGAAATTTACTGCCGTCTGATTATTACCATCGATCTCTGCCAGCCCGGAGCCGATTGATTCCATCCCGGGGTAAAAAGTATTGGAAAGTTTAAGCCAGAAATCAATATGCTCATTGAGCGAGTACCTGGCATTTATGTATGTCCTGATACCCTTGCCATGGAAGGAGGAAATCGGGAAAGCATACAACACATCATGTTCATACTCATAGATCCTTGATTCGTAGCCGTCGGTACCGAACATACAATATCTGAAGGTCAGGTAAAAGCGGTTTCCTGAAGGACGGTACAGGATATCATGATAAAACAGGAATCCTGACTGCTGCTCCGGGTCTTTCCTGTATAGCGACAGTTCCAGCCTGTCCTGGAATTCAAGGACAGGTGTCAGCCGGTAGGCAAAATGCATCCTGAGCCTGTCAGTCTTTTTCGTGATGACATCGTTGATCCCGGGAACATCTGACTGTGAATTTTCAGGCCTGGCATCCCTCTGAAGCCGCAGATAAGCATAGATGTTTTCATTGTGCTGGTAATGAGCCTGCAGCTGGTAATCATAGCCTGAGCTGGGAGCGGCTGAGACCCTTTGTCTTAACCAGGGCCAGGTGTAGGCATCAACAGAGCCTGATATGGTCCACCGCGGAGCCGGTATAAAACTGATACCTGTATATAAGCCATGCTCGTTGGTGCTGGTTGTGGATTGGGAGAAAGCATTACCGTAAAGGGAATAGAATTTACGGTCATAGATCCGGTGTAGCATTGACATGGTAAACATGGACGATGGCGAGAAAACAAAGCCGTTCAGAGCACCGAATGCCCCGCGGTCATTCATGCCTGTCTCGCCGAAAACTGACAGCTTTTTCCATGCAAACTGGTAATCCACCCCTGCATTTTGCCCGGCCGAACCATTGAAATAATAAGCTGAGTAAGGCTCGTCCCTGATGGTCATTGTGCCGTTAAACCTGTAGTTCACATACGAAAATCCCAGTCTGCCATTGTTGAGTCTGTAAGAAAGGTGGGCCCCTGCCACCGTTTCCGCTATTGATTTTTCGTCTTCAATCTCCCGTGGTATGGCATGTGATCCGCTGGTCTGGAAAGAGCTGAACTCAAGAAGATCTTCGCCGGTTGAATCCGGTCCGGTGATATTTGCATCAATCTTTTTATGGGAGAAAAATGGGGTCAGGTCAAACCTGCCGGCAGTAAATGTTGAGCTTATCCCGCGGAAAAACCTGTTCTCATCGACTGAGGTATAGGAATCAATACCCTGGTTATTTTTTATAATGTCGGTCACTTCAGCGGATTTGCCGAAAGCAAGTCCTGACCATAAGGTAACACCCTGTCCGGCCCCGGCCTCATAATCACCGATGATCAGCTTGCTGAATTTCCATACATTGTTTACCTGCAGGTGGGCGGAATAAAAATCGAATCCATAAGGATTACTTTTCCTGAAAAAGTCCTCTCCTGCATCTTTTTCAGCCGTTAACCCGGCCCGGATCTTTTTGCCTGACTGGAAAGAGTACCTGGAATAAATTTTCACGGAGCTGCCGCTGTACCGTGCATTTGGATTTGCCAACAGGGTGCTGTCATCCGCTTCGGTATAACCGTGGCGCTTTTGAAGTACTCCTGAGGTCCTGAGAAGAAGCTGATGCTTATTCGCCCTCTTACCGGCTAGGGGCGATGCTGTCTCTTCCGCCGTGGTGGAGGGCAGGATGGTGACAAACGGACGGACCATCATAGCCAGCCTTGAGGAGAAGCCATAGACCAGGGGCAGCTCATAGACTGACATCAGGGGACCATTTGTCTCAATGTACTGGCGGAGACTGATGATCTGAAAATGTGTGAGGAGGTGCAGCTTTTCCAGGTCATCATAAGAGGCAGTGTTGATATCAAGCGGGTGTTCAAGAAAATATGTCAGGTCGGTAAGCAGCGTGGAATAATCAATATCATCCTCTGATTCCCTTGCGATCTGCTCAACAAGATCTTCAATCACCATGTCCTCTGCGTCAGAACGGTCCTGGGCAGTAAGACCCAGGAATGTGACGAGGAAAATGAATATTGCAGCCGCCAGTTTTTTCAATGTTATTGATATAAAGTGTTTCGAGGCTTTGTCAGGACCATTAAAGGTTTTAATTCCACCTTCGCGTTCCGCTTGTGCCTCCGCTAAAGCTTCAGCGACACGCGGACGGCGGACGAGAAGATTTGGTTTAATTCCCCGGGTCTTCCGCAAGCGCTGACTATGCCTTCGCGTAGCCGCTTCGGCGAAGCAAGGAGCTGCTCAGCGGAGGCGCTGCCCCACAAATTGGGGTTCAGGGCTTCCGCGAGCGCTGTCCGCGTGTCGCCGAAGCTTTAGCGGTGGCACAATCCGCCAACTGGCGGAGGAGGCGTTGCCCTGAGGTTAATATCTTTTAATAGAACTCATATGACAGAGACAGGGAAGGTGTATAACCCAGCAGCTGATAATGCATAAAAGATACATCAGCCCTGACACCCCCGAGTGAAAAGCCCAGTCCGAATGAATGGTGAACAGATCCGGCTACCTCGATGCCTGTCCTTGCATAAATAACACGGTTGATCCTGTATTCGAAGCCTGAGCGAAACACGAGCCGGGCAACCTCCAGCTCTTTTTCAGTTTCCACCCCGAAAAAAAACCGGTCGTCATGATAATACCCGATACCGAACCTGAGTATGACCGGAATCAATTCCTCGCCGGTTTGCGCAGCATGTTTTGACCCTGTGCAATTGAACACATGCAGGCCTATAAACAGGTTTTTTACGGGCTGTGCCATGATCCCGGCTTCAGCTGCCACGGCAGAACTATTACCATCTTCGGTGGAGCTGTGCAGATGAAGATAATCGAGCTGGATACCTGCAGAGAATTTATCATGGAAAGCTTTGCCGATCCCCAGGCCCAGCTTGCTCTCGTTGTACTGCCGGTATCCGAAATAAGTATAACCGGCACAAAGTGTGGCAGAAGTGACCGGAACGGTAAGCCCTATCGTATGAAGGTTGAGCTCGGGCACCAGGAACCTGTTTTCGTTATATACCCCTGCTGACAGATGATGGTAAAAGCCAAGTCCTGCCTGGTTTTGAGAGACGGACCAGAACCCCGGCATCATCACACCCACATTCCCGAGGGCTGTATGTGCTGCTCCTGCGGGATAATTATCGTTGGCAGAGTAAAGAGGATTGATGGCCAGCTGCAGCATGGACAAAATCAAACATGTCTTTAAACCTGGAGCCATCTGGTTATCGGTTATCGGTTGTCGGTTGTCGGTTATCGGTTATCGGTTATCGGTTGTCGGTTATCGGTTATCGGTTATCGGTTATCGGTTATCGGTTGTCGGTTATCGGTTATCGGTTATCGGTTATCGGTTGTCGGTTATCGGTTATCGGTTATCGGTTATCGGTTATCAGTTATCGGTTCCAGGTTCTTCCTAATAGCTTAATAGCCTTCAGCCTAATAGCCTTCTTCCTACTCACTACTCACTACTCACTTTCTTCAATTTGTTTTGAACTTGAACTTCACTGCCTTCATCTCCTCGTTGGCTTTCAGGATCTTATTTTTCAAACTGTTCTTAAAAGCAATAAATCTCTTGAGGATTTCAGGATCACTGACCGCAAGGATCTGTACAGCGAGGATCCCGGCATTCCTTGCCGCATCCAGTCCCACCGTTGCCACCGGTATACCCGGGGGCATCTGCAGGGTAGAAAGGATGGAATCCCAGCCGTCGAGGGAAATCGATGACTTAATAGGCACTCCTATAACAGGACAGGGAGTAAGTGCCGCCACGGTACCAGCCAGGTGTGCTGCCCCGCCGGCACCCGCAATGATGACCCTGATACCCCTGTCATACGCACCTTGTGCAAATGCAGCTGTCTGCTCCGGCGTACGGTGGGCAGATAACACATTCATCTCAAAAGGTATCTGAAGTTCATTCAGTATCTGGGCAGCTTCCTCCATGACCGGCAGATCCGATGTGCTGCCCATAATAATGCTAACGAGTGGATTCATGCTACTGGTTTTATTAGGTTGGGTTTATGACCGTATGAGTGTCCCGTAAATTATCCTGTTTCG
>Ga0172366_10001599_pt1 | contig 17637 bp, 15 predicted proteins | sample LakKivSesite69cm_FD_114533 | JGI IMG/M metagenome (GOLD analysis project Ga0172366, IMG submission 114533) | Sediment microbial communities from Lake Kivu, Rwanda - Sediment site 69cm | ecosystem: Environmental > Aquatic > Freshwater > Lake > Sediment | place: Rwanda: Western Province, Lake... | reverse complement strand
TCCGGCTCCTCGTACAACCCGTAATAGGTGATGGAATCGGCGCCGGCAAGTCGATCCTTCTGCACGATGACAGTCCGCGAGAGGGTGCGTGCGTAGTCCTTACCCCACCAGTACTCCACATCTTCGCTCTGGAACCAGGTGGGAATCTTGCGCATTACCTGGAGAGGCTTGTCTTCGCCGGGGCGCGGTTCGCCCTGATAGATCTTCCCTCGAATCCTTCCAGAGGCTTTAACCCATTTGTCCTTGATATGAGTCTCGATGTGATTGGCCGTGATGGCAAGCTCCTTCTTCCGGAAGAAGACCTGCGCCGGCTCCGGCTGATACTTGGTGATGTCGATGACCTTACCGTCCGGGCTGGTAATGCGGAACGGCTGTTCGTAGAGGCGACTGGTGCCCACTACCACCTGTCCCTTCCGGTCGTAGATGGCTTTCTCCGCGGTAATCGTAACCTTCTTGAACTCCTTGAGATTGATCTCTTCCTCCGTGAGTTCATGCTTCTTGATCAATTCCTGGTCTGCGAACTCGGCGATGTAGATGGTGACGTGACCCACCGCCTCCAGCTGATCCAGCGCCTTGTTGGACTGCAGGTAGTCCGCTTTAACATAATTCCCCTCCTCGGAGTGCAGGGTCGCGCCTTCGGGGAAGATGAACTTCTGGTAGTAATCAAGCCAGCGCACCCTCGTGGTATCGACAGTCAGGTCATCGGAAGTGAGGATGCTCAGGTTCTCGTACATCTCCATATTCCGCGTGTCGCGGTTGTAGACCAGCGTGCCTACAGTGACGTCCAGCGCCTTTTCACCGCGGTCGTAGAACTCCGCCGTGGTGTTGGTGAAGGTCACCTCGTTCTTGTCTTCATCCAGCTTGACCGCCTGGGCTTCGATGTTCCACACGAGGTTGCCCTCGGTATCGTAGCCGCGCATGCGAGGGGTCTCCAGCTCCAGCGTGTAGCGCGCAGCCCCCTGCCGTTCGAGTATTCGCTGAACTTCCAGCTTGCTCTGATAGAAGATGAAGGCGACCGAGAAGTAGCCCGCAACCAGCACCGCCAGGATGACAGCCAGCTGTAGACGTCGCCTTCTTCGCTCGGCTCTCCCGTAATCCCGATTGTCAGGCGCGGTCTCCACCCTTCTCCTTGCAGTCGATTATATCATCGCCGTCGCGCAGCGCTTACGCCGCCGAACGCACATTCTGCAGGGTTTTGCTACAATCCATCAAGGATGGACGCTCGCGTATCGGGATTTGTTTGGAGGCGCAGATGAAGCATGACATCGCTGACCTGTCTCGTGCCGCCGAGGGCAAACGGAGAACCGAATGGGCGGCCGCGGAGATGCCGGTGCTCGCCTCCATCCATCGCAGGTTCGCTCGCCAGAAGCCGCTGTCCGGGCAACGCATCGCCGCCTGCCTGCACGTCACTACGGAGACCTCCAATCTTATGCTGGCGCTTCGGGCCGGGGGAGCTCAGATCGCACTCTGCGCGTCTAACCCGCTGTCGACGCAGGACGACGTGGCAGCTCATCTGGTGAAACACCATGGCATCAGCGTTTTCGCGGTCCACGGCGCTTCCCGCGGTCAGTACTACGACCACATCCGCAAGGCTCTTGCGATGAAGCCCACCATCACCATGGACGACGGCTGCGATCTGGTCACCACCCTGGCGGGAATGGGCGCCAGGCGCTACGCGGAGGTTCTGGCGGGAACGGAGGAGACCACGACGGGGGTCATCCGCCTGCGAGCGATGGAGAACCGGCAGAGACTCCCGTATCCCATGTTCGCCGTCAATGATGCGATGACGAAGCATCTCTTCGACAACCGCTACGGCACCGGCCAGAGCACGATTGACGGCATCCTTCGGGCGACGAATGTCCTGCTGGCGGGGAAGGCCCTGGTGATAGCGGGATACGGCTGGTGCGGACGGGGCCTGGCGCTGCGCGCACGAGGGATGGGCGCCAATGTGATTATCACCGAGGTCAGCCCGCTGCCCGCGCTGGAAGCGAAGATGGACGGCTTCCGGGTGATGCCGATGGACGACGCGGCGAGAATCGGCGACCTCTTCATCACGGTCACCGGCTGCCGCGACGTCATCCGCACGCAGCACTTCCCCGCGATGAAGGACGGGGCCATCATCGCGAACTCAGGACACTTCGACGTCGAGATAGATGTCGGCACGCTGAAGAAGCTGGCGAAGCAGCACCGGCAGGTGCGAGAGAATGTCGAGGAGTTCGTGCTTGCCGGAGGCAAGCGGATTCGCCTGCTGGCTCAAGGCCGTCTGGTGAACCTGGCGGCTGCCGAGGGCCATCCGGCAGCGGTTATGGATATGAGCTTCGCCAACCAAGCGCTGACGCTCGAATACATCGCCAGGCGGAAACGGCCGCTGGAACTGCGGGTGCATCCGGTTCCTTCGGAGATAGACGCCGAAGTAGCACGGCTGAAGCTCAAGGCTATGGGAGTGAAGCTCGATAAACTGACGCCGACCCAGAAAGCGTATCTCGCATCTTTTGAGGTCGGAACCTGAGCATGATGCCGCTTTCCCAGCAACTGGAGCGAAGTCTCAGCAACTCGGCGGAGCACATTCGTGAACGCCTGAGCGGGCCGGTGCAGACGGCCTTCATCGGACGTCCGGGGATGGGGCTGACGCACGAATCCTTCGAGGAGACCTGGCAGTCGCCCTATACCGGCATTCCCGACTATCCCGTGCGCGGAAGCAGCGGGCTGAACGGGGGCATCACCGAGCTTCGACATCAGGACAGGGGCTTGCTCGTCTTCTCGAGGCGTCCGCATCTGTACGAAGGATACGAGGAATGGGAGCTCGGCTACCCGGTGCATCTTGCAGCGGCGCTCGGAGTCAGCAACCTGCTTACATTCAGCACCGCCGGCGGACTCAAGGGCTCCTACTATCCCGGGCTCATCGTCCTCATCGAGGACTTCATCAATTTCGCGCAGGTGAGCCCGTTGAGAGGGCTGCGCGACAAGGCAGACGCGAACCTCTTCGTGTCCATGCACGGGATGGTGGCACCGGCGCTGGCGAAACTCGCTCAACGCGCCGCCGAGGAGCTTGGCGAGAGGCTTTCATGGGGTACTTACCTGATGGTCCGGGGTCCGCAGTTCGAGACTCCCGCCGAACTCGGGACATTCGCATCCATGGGCGCGGAGCTAATCGGGATGAGCACGGTGCCCGAGTTGATCTGCGCGAAGGCTCACGGGTTGCGCACGCTGCCACTTGCGCTCATAACCAATATGCCGTTGCAGGCGCCCGCGGATGACAAGCAGGTGGAAGCCGAGCTTTCGCGCGCCAGCGAGAGAGTCAGCACCCTGCTCAACCGGATCATTGATCTTCTATACGGAGACGCAGACGATGCCCGATGACCCGCACGCACGGCTCCGGCGTTTCAAGCGGCTGCTCCAGCGATTCTCTCTGCTCCTGCTGATCTACGCGGTCCTGCTGCACTTCGCGATGCTCACTACACTCAAGGTTGCGGAGTACGTCTCGGTCTCGAGAGAACTGGCGGGTGAGAATGCGCAATACCGTGTGCAGTTTCACGAATACTCGCGAGCGCTGTGGGAAGCGGAGCGCCTGCAAGAGGACAAGCGCTACCGGTTCCACATCGTGAAGGGTAGCCACTACTACACGGAAAGCGACGAAGAGCTAGTCCTGATTGCGGAGCAGTAGCAGGGCCGAGGCAGCTGCAGCGCCAGACGCAAGAACCGTCCCGGATGTCGTGCGGGTGGCTGGAAGCGGCTGGAGTAGAAAAGTTAAATTTTCTCCACAGGTCATTCACAAGTTCTCAAAAATGCGCTATAATGAGGTATCCCAAACCAGGGAGGATCAAATATGGCTGTAACAAAGAAGAAGGTAACCCGCAAGGTAGCCAAGAAGGCGACCGCGCGGAAGATCACTGCTCGCAAGAAGACCGCTGCGAAGAAGCCTGTCGCGAAGAAGAAGAAGGCTACCGGCAAGAAGAAGACCACCGCTCGCAAGAAGCCCGTCGCGAAGAAGAAAAAGACTGCCGCCAAGAAGAAAACCACCGCTCGCAAGAAGCCCGTTGCGAAGAAGAAGAAGCCCGTTGCCAAGAAGCCCGCTGTGAAGAAGAAGCCTGCTGCCAAAAAGAAGAAGAAGTAGCACGCGTCCCCACAGCGAGTAGCTCGCAGTAGTCAGCAGCACTCAAGAAAAGAGGGGCCGAACTGGCCCAGGTTGGTTCGCCCCTCTTTTCCTCTTTCATGATCCGCTCAATTACCGAGGTCTCTCGCACCGACCGCGAATCCTCTTCCGCAAATGGGATCTCCGGACGCTTCCCTACCCGAAAGTCTCAGGAGGTAGAGTGGCCCTGCCGATGACCAGCTTCTGGATCTCGTTGGTCCCTTCGTATATCTCGGTCACCTTTACCTCGCGGAAGAACCGTTCCACCGGGAAGTCGGCGGTGTAACCGTACCCTCCGTGCAACTGCACCGCCCTGTCGCAGATCCAGCGCGCGTTCTCACTGGCGAAGTACTTCGCCATCGAGGCCTCGGCGGTATGGCGTCTCCCTTCCCCCCGAAGCCACGCGGCGTAGTAAGTCAGAAGGCGCGAGGCCTCCAGACGTGTCCGCATCTCCGCCACCGTGTTATAGACGAGCTGGAAGGAGCCCACTTTGCGTCCGAACTGCTCGCGCTCGGACACGAACTTGAGCGTCTGTTCAAGCGCCCCTTGGGCGATTCCCACCGCCTGCGCCGCAGTCCCGATCCGGCTATCGTCGAGCGCATCCAGTGCAATCCTGAAGCCCTTTCCTTCTTCACCCAGAAGATTCACCCCCGGCACCTGCATGTCCTGAAAGAAGAGTTCCATCGTGTCGGAGGAGTTCATGCCCATCTTCCGTTCACGCTTGCCCAGACTGAAACCGGGAAATCCAGGCTCCACCAGGAAGGCGGAGATTCCGCGCGCGCCCGCCAGTGGGTCGGTCTTTGCCATCACGATGAAGAGCCCCGCGATCTCGCCGTTGGTGCAGAATATCTTCTGACCGTCCAAGTGATAGGCCCGGTTCTTCTTCACCGCCGCAGTCTGAATACTCGCAGCATCAGAACCCGCGCCGGGTTCTGTGAGCGCATACGCGGTATAGATTTCACCCGCGGCTATCTTCGGCAGGTAGTTCTTCTTCTGCTCCTCGGTGCCCCATTTGAGGACCGGCAGGGTGCCGATGCCGACGTTCACGGAGAAGAAGATCGCAAAGGCAGAGTCCACCCGCGAAAGCTCCTCGATGATGATGCACTCGGCGATAGGATCGAGGGGACTCCCCCCGTACTCCTCGGGAATCGTACAGGCATAGAAGCCGAGTTCGCCGAATTCCTTCATCTCGGCGAGCGCCACCCGACGCTCCCGGTCGCGCTGAAGCACGGTGGGCTTGAGTCGCTCTTCGGCGAACTCGCGCACGGTGTGCTTCACCATCTGCTGCTCTTCGGTAAGCTCAAAGCGCATAGCTCCAACCCTCCAGTAGGTCGATGATTGCAGTCCGCGGGCGCGGGGTGCCGCCACGCATTCCACGTCCGCGTAGCTCGGTGCCCGGCGATGATTATAGGCTCAACTGCTTGCGAGTGCAAAGACGGCTGCAAGGACGCTGGACTTCTGAGAACCTGCGAATCACCTCATGGTCCCTCCGCTGTATAATGACGCGCGCTCTCGGCGCGGGACTACGCACGGATGGATGGACGGATGTCCAAGCTGGAACGTGTGAATGCGGCGCTTGCCGGTGAACGCGTGGACCGAGTGCCCTTCTCCTGCTGGTATCACTTCGGCGACCAGCATCTGGACGGGCTGGCACATGCTGAAATGGAGTACAGCTTCTTCCGCCACTACGACCTCGACTTTCTCAATGTGATGAATGACTACGGGTATCCGCGCGGGGTGCTGGCTTCCGTCGAGGAGCCGGCGCCCTACGACATTACCGGACCGGAAGACTGGCACCGGCTGCCGACGGTGAATCCCTGGGAGTCTGCGGGCTATCGCGAGCTACTCATCTCAGTTCGGGAGCTCTCGAAGAAGCTCGCCGGTGATGGTCACTTTGTAGTGTCCGTGCTCAGTCCCTGGAGCTCCGCTCGCAGCCTCGCGTGCCACGTCTTGGGCAAGCACGTTGCCGAGCATCCGAATGACCTGCGCGCAGGACTGGATGTCATCACCACCAACCTAGAGCGTCTGGTGGCGGCGCTGATTGAACTCGGAGCCAGCGGCATCTTCCTGCGTACCGATGGCGCGTGCCGCGAGGCCATCGCCTGGCAGGGGTATCGGAAGTTCGGGCGCCCGTTCGATCTGCGCGTGCTGAAGGCTGCCGAAGGCGCGGCGTTCAACGTCCTGAGCCTTTCCGGGGCGCACGTCTATCTGGCGCAGGTTTCAGACTATCCGGTGAGCGCATTCAGCTGGGCGGACCGCAACGAAACGAATCCTTCGCTGAGGCGGGCTCGCACGCTGACGAAGCGCGCGGTGATGGGAGGCGTCAACCCTGCGACGTTCAATGAAACCCCGCTCGTCGAAGTCCGTCGGCAAGTGAAGGATGCGCTGCGCCAGACCGGGGGACGGTCGCTCATCGTCACACCCGGGGGGAGCCTGAGCAGCGATACTTGCGAGGCGCGGATTCATCATCTGCGGGAGACGGTGGCGGAGCTTTCGGGTGAGGCAGGCAGGTCAATGAATTGACAATCCCTCCGCCTCGCCGTAACATCAAGCCGGTGCGCCCGTAGCTCAGTGGATTAGAGCATCTGTCTACGGAACAGAAGGCCGCAGGTTCGAATCCTGCCGGGCGTGCGCTATTCTCGGAGAAAGCTTGACTTCTCTCCGCGCTGGTTCCTATACTGGTTCTGGATACGAACCGAACGCAATGCGGGGTCGAAGGCGCGAGGGTGCCCCGTTCGCCCTGCGTGCTCCGATGCTTGTATGACCTGAGGTAGCCCGCCTGCGGGAAGGGAATAGCGTGTTTGTCTTCAGCATCGTTGTCGAGGCCGCCATCATCTACTTGCCGCACGCTATGCGAGAGTCGAGAGCGCGGGATTCTATCTTTGCCTGGGACTCGCGGTCGCCGAGGTAGGGGCGAGCTTCCTATCGCCGGTTATGCTCCTTCCGGTCACGGAGTTCCGCATCGTGATGTGGGCAGGCTATTATGTCCTTCCTTCACTGGTGCTGCTTCTGCTCATGCTGCTGCTTTTCGAGGGCGGTTTCGGCCGGATACTGCTCGCATGGTTTCTTTCGGCTCTGGGCATTCTGGCGTGGAAACTGCTGTACTGGCTGCTCATCCGCGCCGCGGTCGGACGACTGATGGCAGCGGCTGTTTCTGCATTCTGCAACCACGCCGCATAGACCCGGCGAGGGCGCGAAGATAGCGGTGCTCAGTAGGCTCCTCTCCGGCTCAGCAGGGCCGGCAGGGTGCGCAAGAGAATCGCCGCATCCAGCGCCGGCGACCAGTTCATGATGTAGTAGATGTCGAGGTCAATGCGCTCCTGATAAGAGACATCGCTGCGGCCCGAGACCTGCCACAGCCCGGTGAGACCGGGCGGGAAGGATTGCAGTATCCGGCTGAAGCGCCCATACTTCGGCATCTCATCCTCCACGATGGGGCGTGGCCCCACCAGACTCATCTCGCCGCGGAAGACATTGATGAGCTGCGGAAGCTCGTCCAGCGAGGTGCGCCTGAGCCATGCGCCAATCGGGGTGGCCCTGGGATCATCCGCCAGCTTCATCGCGCGGCCGAAATGCTCCTGCTGCTCTTTGCTCAACTCCACGTCCTCCCGCATGGTGCGGAACTTCAGGACTCTGAAAGCACGCCCGTCTGTCCCCAACCGAAGATGCCGGAAGAAGACCGTGCCCGGAGACGAAAGCCGTACCAGAAGAGCGGCGACGGCCATCAGAGGCGATAGCACTACCAGGCCAACACCCGCCAGCAGGACATCCGCGACCCGCTTCGCTCGGCGGATGGCAATGACCTCGCGGAGGCTCTTCGGTCGCACTTCCGGCAGGCCATACGCCGGACTGAAGCGAACCGCGCCCAGCATAAGCTCCTCGCCAGCGGGAATGAACCTTACCCGCGCCTCGCCCCCGTAAGCCAAGAGGAAGAGCGACTCGCGCAACCCGGCCGGCGGTGATTCCAGACAGACTACTTCCAGCCGTCCGCGCCGGTAAGCCGCTTCCGGCACCGCGACCGCTTCATCGGCAGCAGCAGTGAACTCCCGCGAAGCCTCCTCGAGGCTCATCTCTCTAAGACTCGTCCGCGCTCCAAAGCGGCGGCGAAGGCGGGTGCGCAGAAGTTCCGCAAACGGACTCGTGCCGATAAGAACAACACTTGCAGGCTCACGGCGTCCCAGCGAGCGCACAGCCCACCGACCCAAGAAGACGAATCCGAAGGCGAAGACAAACTGAAAGAGGAAGGCAAGACGGCTCTCAGGCAGCGGGCGGATGAGAAACGAAAGCGCCATGCTGCCGATTGCCCCCAGACTTACCGCAGCCGGGAGACGCGAGTACTCCGCGGAAGACGACTCAAGCAGTCGCGCGAAATACAGTCCGTGAAAGGCGAAGATGAGCCACCATACAGGCAGACTGACCAGCCAGAAGAGGCAGTAGGCTCCCAGCGGAACCACTCCGAGCGGCGCAGGAATCCCCGCATGGAAGCGCACGAAGTACGCCGCCACAAACGCGAGCAGAAGCGCGGCAGCGTCAACCAGTAGGTGAACAACCGAGAAGGAAGCACCCCGAGACTGCTCTCCCGCCTGCTCATCCACGCCGCCGGTAGGTCTCACTCTCATATCTACTTGAGGCAGCTCTCCACCGCCTGGTTCATCTTCCGGACGAACACCGAAGTGTCAAACGCCAGCGCCCGCTCGCGGATGGCTTCACGGTTGAAGGCTATCCCCCGAAAGCGGTCGAGAGCCCCGTCCAGCGCCGCTATCGTCTGCTCGGGAAACAGCACGCCGGTGACGCCGTCAATCACCGATTCCGCGCAGCCGCCCTTACCCAGACCGATGACCGGCGTGCCGCAAGCCATCGCTTCCACCGGCACCAGCCCGAAATCCTCCAAGGCAGGAAACACCAGCGCGAGCGCATTCTGGTAGAGCACCTTCAGCTCCTCGTCGGTGACCGTTCCGAGAAACTCGATGCGGGGATTGCGAGCCTTGAGCATCAGCCGCTCCCGGAGCGGTCCATCGCCGACGATGAGCAGCGCTTCGTCGAGGCCGTTGAAAGCGTCAATCACCAGCTCCAGACCCTTGTAGGCGACGAATCGGCTCACCAGCAGAAAGTACTCGTTCGCGCGTTCCTTCTCCGGCAAGGGGGTGAACAGGCTCGCATCCACCGGCGGGTGGATGACGAGAGCTTTGCGACCGTAGATGCGCTCGATCCGCTCCTTGACCGTCTCGCTGATGGCGATGAAATGATCCACCCGCTGAGCGCTCACATAGTCCCACTGCCGCAGAAAGCTCGCGGTGAGCCGGAATACCAGCTCGCGGAATCCGCTCAGCCGGAGATGCTTCAAGTAGGTGTGATAGTGGTCCCAGATGTAGCGCATGGGTGTGAAGCAGTAGCAGAGATGGGTCTGCCCCGCCCTCGTGAGAACGCCCTTCGCGGCGCAGTGCGAGAGGGAGATGACGACATCGAAACCGTCGAGGTCGAACTGCTCAATGGCATAGGGGTAGAAGGGAAGCCAGCTCTGGTAGGAACGGGGAGCGCCGGGGAACTTCTGCAGCACCGAAGGCACAATCATCGCGTCCTCCAGCTCATCCGGAACCCCTTCCGGGTCCGAGAACAGCGTGTAGATGGGAGCGGTGGGGAACAAGCGGTGCATCTCGATGAGCACGCGCTCGCCACCGCCGAAGGTTATCAGCCAGTCATGCACGAGGGCGATTCGCGCCGGTGGTTTATTCACCTGCTTCTTCTCCTGTCATCACGATGAAGGTAGGAATGTGCGAAAGCGGCAGATAGTGAAACAGAAGCACGTTTTGCGCCCGCCGGCAGGGCACGGCATCGCTCTCGCCGGAAATCAGGTTGACCATCGACTGCACCTGAAGCTGCGGACGGTACACCACCAGATTCGTGAAGCGGTCCAGGACGTTCATCTTCGAAGTCCAGTAAGCGAACAGAACCGTCCGGTCGGAGGGGCGGCACAGCAGATGCACGAACACGGGGTCGCCCTGCGCCGGGAACTCGTTACTCATCTGGAAGATGAAGTAGGGCTCGAAGAAGTAGGCGCCCCGGAGCACGGACGCAAGTCTCTGCATGGCGTAGTAAGCAGGCTTCACGCCGCCGTCGTACGAAAGGAGACCCATGTTCTTCTGGGGATTCACCAGGGCGGCATCCGAATCCTGGAGGCTGTGCAGGAAGATGCGGCACGCCCCGCCGTTCAGCAAATACAGTGTCGCCCGACTGAGCATCGACGCCTGGTCGAGCTGCGACACTCCCAGCGGCGACACGGCGGTGGAGACCCCCAGAGCAGTGATGAACACAGGCTTGCCGTAAGCTGCGAGTTCGCGGAAAGCCCACACCGCCGAGGAGAGCGACATCCCAGCGACCTCGCGTCCGGGATACGGTAGCTCCATATGGTCAGGATCCGGATACAGGTTGAACGCCAGCGCGTCAACTCTCTCAAAAACTCTCTTATCGCGCAGCTCAGAGATGAAAGCATGGTCGATGCCGCGGATTCCTCCGAGGACAAGCTTGAAGTCAGCCTTCTGAGCATCACGGAAACTGCGGATGAGGCTAAGCGCTTCCGAGTAGTTGGCGGTGGACAGTCCCAGGTGCTGGTTGATGTTATCCGCCAGCTGATAGAGGTGAACCTTGTTGCCGACAGCATTGTAGATGCGGATAAAGTAGGCGGAGTAGAGGTTGGGACTGATCTGGCTCGACTCCAGGGTCAGCAGAATCTCCTGTCCCCGCTCGGCGATGTGCTCGATCACGTTCCGCAGCTTGAAGAAGTTGGGGGAATTCTCCTCGCTGAAATCCGCCTCCCGGATGACCAAGCGGAAAGCCCCGAAGCCGAGTTCCTGAGATTCCGCCAGCAGTTCCGGCGAGAGGAGCTCGCTTTGCAGGTTCAGACCGAGCGGCTGATAATCCGGTCCCTGCACCAGATACGGATTGGTGGGCGTGAGGGTAGCTGGAGCCGCCGCCTCTACCGTCTGACGTAACGGCGGGAAGTCGGGCGGCAGCTCTATCGAGCCCTCGTCTCCTCCGGGTACCGGCAAAGCCAGAACCATGCCTATGACCATCACCAGCAGTGGCTGCATCCACAATCGCTTCATCGGAACCTGTCCCCCGCCAGAGCCTGATTATAGAGCGTCAAATGGGCCTGAGCAATTCTCGCCACATCCAGCCGCTCGCGAAGCGCGCGCTGACGCTCCAGCTGCTCCCGGCTGGCAGCCGCGAAGTCAGCGCGCAGCAGGTTCACGAAGTCAGCCAGGTAGCTGGCAAAAGCCCGGTCATCTCCGGAGGGGGCCACCGGCAGCATACCCCCGTATTCTTCCGCGATTCCGGCGGCATACCCCAGGCAGGCAATCGGTGTCTCCCAGACGAGGGAGTTGATGAGCGAGCTTCGGTGAGTGTCGAACTCGAAGGGGAAGAAGAGCAGCAGGCTCCTCTCCGCAAGCTCCCGCAGTCTGTTCACCGGAAGGAACGGATGAAACTGCACCGCCCCCTTGCCGAATGCACTCACCGCGGACGGACCACGGGCGGAGCTTCCCGGGATGCGCCCGACAAACTGCAGCTTGAGCTCGACCTCGCCCAGCACCTGCCGCACCGCCCGCACAACTTCGAGCAGCCGGCTGAACTGCTTCGTCTTGCTGGGGAGCCCGAAGTAAAGCAGCGCCGGCTCGCGCTCCCTGGAAGGGGCGCGCACAGGTTCCACCACTCGGGCGAAGAAACAGCCGTTGGGAACGTACCTCAGCGAAAGCTGCGGACGGCGAGCCCTCAGCGACCGATATTCGGCGAGCGCCGGTACCAGCGTCAAATCCGCGTGATTCAGCAGCGGGCTTGCCACCAGTCTTCGCGGAGGGTGCGCCTCACTGTACTCGTGCAGCGTTAGGACCAACACGGCGGGACGCAGCTGGCTTCTCATCCAGGCAAGCCACAGGGGCATCAAAGAGAAGCGGTACTCGCGAGCCGGGTACTGCAGATGGACGATATCCGGACGACGCTGCCGCACCAGCCGGAGAATCTCTCCCAGCGCGCTGCTGCCAAACCCGCCGAGCGGAAGCAGGTGCAGGCGCTCGCGCCCCTCCGCCACTTCCCTGTATTCCTCGCGCGGTCCGCGACCCTGCCGGTAGAGCAGGTCGATCTCGATCTCCCGTGCGAGCTCGGAAGCCAGAAACAGCGTATGGTCGCCGACGCCGCAAGTGCCGTCGCCCGCGCGTCCGGAGATAAGCATCACCCGCACGCTGGGATTATAACAGCGCCGGCCGCTCCCGACTCCACAAGTGGTAGAATCCCCTACTCATGTGCGGGATATTCGGCATCGTATGTGCAGACAAGCGACCGGACCTGGGCGAGCTGATGGTGCGCGCGGCCCATCGCCTTTCCTACCGCGGCTACGACTCCGTGGGGATGGCGACTCTGACCGGGAACGGACGGATCGACCTGCGCAAGGACGTCGGCGACATTGCGAAGACCAATGCCCAGCTCCACTTCGACGAGATGAGCGGCGACCGCGGGCTGCTGCAGCTTCGGTGGGCGACTTTCGGCGTGCCGAACACCATCAACGCGCAGCCCTACCTCTCCAGGAACGGCGGCATGGTCGGCGCCCACAACGGCAATATCACCAACGACCCTTTCATACGCGAGGAACTTCAGGAACAAGGGTACACCTTCGAGAGTGAGAACGACGGCGAGACGCTGGTCCTGCTTGCGGAGAAGTATCTTGCGCAGGGAATGAGCCCGGAGGAGGCCTACACCCACGTCGTCAACGACACCCAGGGCGACTTCGCGCAGGTGTTCATGCGCAGCGACCGGCGCGAGATGTACGCGAGCAAACTGGGCTCCAGTCTCTACCTGGGCATCGGAGATGATTTCATCTGCGTGAGCTCGGACTTGCCAAGCATCCTGGAGTTCACGCGCAAGTTCGTCCGGCTGGAGAACGGCGACCTGGTCGTTTTCGACGACAAGCACTACCGCATCTACCGGCTCCGGGAGCAGAAGTATGTCGAGCGGCCCCCCATCACCTCGGACATCGACATAGAGCACGCCAGCAAGGAGCCATTCGCCCACTTCTTCATCAAGGAAATCCACGAGCAGGTCGAGGGCACGCGCAACCTGCTCTCCATCTACGACAGCACCAAGGTCTGGCAGGATTTCGTGGATGCCCTTGATTCCGCCGAGCACGTCTTCATCTCCGGCGCCGGCACCAGCTATCACGCGCTCCTTCTCGGCACCTACTACTACAACAAGATCGCCCGTCTGCCGGTTTTCCCTTCCTGGGCTTCGCAGATGCTACCGCTCTACGCCGGCTCGGTGCGCGAGCACGACCTCATCGTGCTGGTATCGCAGTCCGGCGAGACGAAGGACTTGATGAACGTCCACAACTGGACGAAGGAAACCCGTATCGCCAGGACCTTCAGCGTGGTGAACAACATCGGCTCCACCCTCGCGCTCCACTGCGACGGAATGATCCCGATCTACAGTTATCTGGAGATCAGCGTGCCGGCTACCAAAACCTACACCAACCAGGTGCTGTGTTTCCTCTACACGGCGATGAAGCTGGCGGAGAAGCGTGACATCAAGTACGAAGGCATAACCTGGGACGATCTGCATCGCGTGCCCGAACTCATCCGGGAGACCATCGAGATGTCCGAGCAGCCGGTGAAGAAGCTGGCGCCGGTGCTGCTCGCGCACCCTTCGATGCACATCCTGGGCCACGATATGACCCATCCGGTAGCGCTTGAAGGCGCGCTGAAGATGAAGGAAGTCGTTTACAACCATCCGGAGGGGATGTATTCCAGCGAGTTCAAGCACGGCCCGCTCGCGGTGGTGGAGAGAAGATACCCGGTGCTCTTCGTGTCCCTGCCGGAGAACGAGGACCTCGTGCTTTCGCATATGAACGAGGTCATCTGCCGGGACGGCATCGTGGTGCACGTGGGGCAGCCGAGCAAGGGCTACGACAAGATAAGCCACTACAAGCTGCCGATTCCGGAGGTGGGGAATCCCTACCTCAACAGCGTGCTTTCGATCATTCCGTTGCAGATACTCGCCTACGAGATGTCGGTGATGCTGGGGCACAATCCCGACCAGCCGCGCAACCTCAGCAAGACGCTCACGGTGGACTAGGGCGCGTTTATGCGGCGGACCTCATGCTCAGCCGCACTCGCTTTGCCTTCCAAGACGGGCGATTCATCACATGCGCCAGACGCCGAACTTCGCCTTCGGGAAGTGCATATTGAGGGACGCGGAGATGCCCAGCGCCAGCACATCGCGCGTCTTGACCGGATCGATGATGCCGTCATCCCACAGCCGCGCGGTGGCGTAATAGGGGTTGCCCTCAAACTCGTACTTCTCGATGGTCGGGCGCTTGAACTCCGCCTCTTCTTCTTCGGTCATCCGCGGCTTGCCTTCACGCTCGAGCTGGTCACTCTTGACGGTGGCGAGCACGCCCGCCGCCTGGTCGCCGCCCATCACGCTGATGCGGCTGTTGGGCCAGGTCCAGAGCTGCCTCGCGCCGTAAGCGCGACCGCACATCCCGTAGTTGCCGGCGCCGAAGCTCCCCCCGATCATCACGGTGAACTTCGGCACATTCGCGTTGGCCACCGCGTGCACCATCTTCGCGCCGTTCTTGGCTATGCCCTCCGCCTCGTACTTCCTGCCCACCATATAGCCGGTGATGTTCTGCAAGAAAACCAGCGGGACGTTGCGCTCGCACGCCATAATCATGAAGTGCGTGCACTTGAGCGAGGAGTCATTGAAAAGGATGCCTTGATTTGCCAGTATGGCGACGGGATAGCCGTGAATGCGGGCGAAGCCGTTGATGACGGTGGTGCCGTAGTCAGCCTTGAATTCGTGGAACCGGCTGCCGTCGACGATGCGCGCTATGACCTCCTTCACCTCGTAGGGCTTGCGCACATCCGTGGGGATGATGCCGTAAAGCTCCTCGGGGTCGTAGTAGGGGTCTTCCGGCTCCTCGCGCCCGATGTCAAACGGCTTCGAACGGTTCAGGTTTTCGACGATGTTCCGCACCTGCCGGATGGCGTCCTCGTCATCCACCGCGTAGTGGTCGGCGACACCGCTTTCACGCGTGTGCACCTCCGCGCCGCCAAGCTCGTTGGGAGTGCATTCTTCACCGGTGGCAGCCTTCACCAGCGGCGGGCCTCCGAGGAAAATGGTGCCGTAGTCCTTGCAGATGACGACCTCGTCGCTCATCGCCGGCACATATGCGCCACCGGCGGTGCAGCTTCCCATTACGGCGGAAATCTGCGGGATGTTGCGCGCCGACATAATCGCCTGGTTATAGAAGATGCGGCCGAAGTGCTCCTTGTCCGGAAACAGTTCCGCCTGCAGCGGCAGAAACACGCCGCCCGAGTCCACGAGGTAGATGCAGGGCAGGTTGTTCTCGATGGCGATTTCCTGCGCCCGCAGGTGCTTCTTGATGGTGATGGGATGGTAGGTGCCGCCCTTGACCGTCATATCGTTGGCGACGATGACGCACTCGGCGCCGCTTACGCGCCCGATGCCGGTAACCAGGCCGCCGCAGGGCACCCAGGCGTCGTACATCTCCCAACCCGCGAGTGGCGAGAACTCCAGCCACGGTGTGCCAGGATCGAGCAGCAGCTTGATGCGGTCGCGCACGAACAGCTTGCCCTGCTTGAGCTGCCGCTCCAGGTACTTTCCCCCGCCGCCCTCCTTGACCTTCGCGAGGCGCTCGTTGAACTCGGCAAGAAGCTGCCGGTTGACCCTGTCGTTTTCCTTGAATTCGGGTGAGTTCGTATCAATGTCGCTGCGGATTCGTTCCATACGAACATTCTAGCAGGAAGCGCCGCCTCGCAGCCCGTGGCGCACCAGCTACTGCACTACTATCTATTTACCCGCCTGTGGAGGGCTGCACTACTCGCGCCTCCTCTGGTGTAATCCCCCCAGGGAGCGAGCATGCCCCCAAGCGCAGCGAAAGCTCTTGACTACACCTTCGGCAAGCCCTCGCTCGCCCCTGCTCCCCTGACGGCCTTTAGCTACGACGGGAATCTGAACGCCGGGGACACCACGGAGCAGACCTTCTACAGCGAATGGACTCTCGTGAACGGCGCGGCGGTCGGGCAGCGGGGAACGGCGGGCTGAAGTGTTGCCTGCCACAATCCCGGCCAGAGAAACTCTGGCAACTGTGTTTACTATCGCCGCTCCTGCCCTCTTGTGAGGGGTTGAGGCGCATGGCACACGATCGAGGCTTAAAGGAGGTGAAATCTTATGAGGGGACTGCTAGCAGCTTGTCTGTTGACGATTGCTGCGGCTGCTCAAGGTTCTCTTGCTGGATGCGTATTGTCCGGTGCAGGCCGGGAGCACCAGTCAGTCGACACCGCAACTACATCTGAACAGGTCAGCCCCGAAATCGGTTCAGATAACGAGGGTAGTCTCGAGAAGGATGTGTTGGCACAGTCAGAGGATTCGCTGTCTCACATGATGGTGCTCCCCCAATCACTCATGATGGTCTACTTCTATCCTCTTCTCGGGACAGCGGCCGACTTGGAGGGAGCCACCTGGGAGGAACTACGCTCTGCGTACAAGGAATTCCCCAACTTGAGCAGCCAGATGGGGGAGGTGATAGTGTTCTTCGTGGAGCCCGACTATGAGGTGCCGAACGATACTAGCGGGATGGACTTCATGAAGTACATTCCTTATGCTGAGTTCGCGAAGCTGAATCCAAACGCTGAGGGGTGGATGTTCTCACGTTTGGTCGGCGATAGGGTGCGGTTATGCAAGGGCTTTGGAGAGGAAGCCCCTGAGAGGTGGCTTTCCTGGGATGAGTTTGAGACCGAGTTTCCGAAGGCGATGATTCTGTCGGCGTGGTCCTACTTGGACGTACAGCCGGGGCAGGTGCTCGTCGCGGGGTACGATCTGTCAGGTAGAAGGGGCAGTCATATCACCTTCGGCATAGACGTCAGCGCGGTCGATATCGACCGGATTGTCGGCGTGGCTGTCACAAGGCACGGCGGATACGAAGTCAGCATAGACAGGGACGATATCGAAGAAGAACTTGCAGGAGTTCAAGCAGCTGAGAGTAGGGAGGAATCCGGTGAGCATTAGAGGCGTAGGCACAACGCGAACTTGGAAGAAGAAGGTCCGTTCCGTCGGGTATGGCTATCTTTGTAGCAAATGTGTTTCCAGAGGGAGCACCTATACATTCTTCTGACGAGGATGTGCTGGGGCAGCCCGGTCGGAAGTGTGGGCGCACGAGTTGGACTGAACGGTTCATCTAGAATGGGTCGCGGCAACTGGATGGCTGTTGCTGTACACCTGGCAGAGGTATACACTAGAATGCGATCTCACCACTTAATCAGAAGGCCGAGATGACCATCCTCCCGACACTCCGAATCGCACCCGAACAGCAATCCGCGATGGGGCTCAGGGTTGTGGGTGTCGTTGGGCGACCGGACATCGCGCCGCTCATTATCCAGGCGGCGCGGGAGGTGCGAAAGGATGCGGAGATTGCGAGCTTCCGCAAGGGCAAGGCGCCG
>Ga0172366_10001597_pt1 | contig 17643 bp, 23 predicted proteins | sample LakKivSesite69cm_FD_114533 | JGI IMG/M metagenome (GOLD analysis project Ga0172366, IMG submission 114533) | Sediment microbial communities from Lake Kivu, Rwanda - Sediment site 69cm | ecosystem: Environmental > Aquatic > Freshwater > Lake > Sediment | place: Rwanda: Western Province, Lake... | reverse complement strand
TAGGTTTCTCAAGATTCAAATTTGGTGTGTATGTGCTCGCCATAAAAAACTCTTTTATTTTTTAACCACCATAATAGCCCATGCCAAACCCTGATTCTCCAAACCCAAGAGGGGTCCTCGTTGAATCCGGGTCTATCCCCAAAGACACACATGTAAAGGGCTGGACAATTTCATGTGCATAAATATCCTTAGGGATGCCATATCCCCCAAAAGAGCCTATCCCAAAACCATCCTGCCCAAAACCTTTTGCCGACGTCTTCTGATAAAGCCAACGAATCTCATAATTACCCGTTGTCCGAGGAACAATCATAGACGTGTAATAATCACCGACATTTTTCCTTACAGGGTCTCTGTATCGATAGCCTATTAACTGTGGATTGGACGAGCCCTGGATATACCAAAGTGCGTAATTCACCACCATTGGGTCATACCAATAAGACCGTCGGGTTCCATCTACATATGTCCCATCAACCCAATTTCCGCCCACCCATGTAGTATCCGTAAATTGAATCGGCGGGTCACCCGTGCCAGCCCATCTTGCTGTGGGATCCCCGGAAGGAAGAAACAGCGCAGGCCCTCCAGGATTTACCCAAGAAGGATCTGGTCCACGGCCGAAAACTGTTCCTTGGTAAAAAGATCCAAGTGATGGGTATCTAGTAGAATCCAGAATGATATAGCCGGTAAAGAAAGAAGTATGGGTACTATCCGAGCCGGTCAGAGTTCCTTCGTGGGCATCGGAGCCTACGAAAGAACTGACATGGGGTGAATCAAGAAGATTGAAAGTTCCAACATATTTCACGCGGGCACCGTGTAATAGGCTGAAGAAATGGATATCGTTGAATCTTTAGGAAAGATCACAGTATCAAACCGCATATCCCCACCAACGAGTTCTGTCGTCCCGATAGTACCCGTCCACACGGAGGATGCATCCCGATTCATCACCCTGAACCAAGATACTGTCGCATCAAAGAAACAAGTTGCATCCGTAATGGCATTGGCCAACGCTGTTCCGTTGGTGGCATCCTGATACGCCGGATTTGAAAAATTCATGATCGTGGCCACTGCAGATGAATCATCGTACAAATAAAGCAGGCCTGTCGACCAAGTGGATCCGGTATTCACCAAAGCGGTCACAGCATTACACGCTGCATTACGAGCGACCATGTCCTTGGTCATTGAATAGGCTCCCCTTCAAGGACAAGGTCAATGTCTATAAGCATGAATTTTTTGTCTTCATCAATGTCCGGCATGAAATCGATCTGGTCTGTCCAAATCGCGGTTTCACTCAAATTTTCCAAAGCCGTATGATCACTGCCTGGATAATGTTTACCGATATGCTGACGAAGATGGGAATGAATAATGTCCGTGAGTTTTGCGAGATTCTTTTCTTCCCAGTCGGAAATCATCAGATTCAAAACTTTGTAGCTGTCCGGAGGAGTTCCTGTAAAAGGAACTTTGATCTGAGCCACAATCTCGATATGCTCCGGAGATGCCTGGGTCTCGGAGATCTGAGCATCCGTGAAATCTTCGAACTTGATAAATTCGAAGTCATCGCCCATGACAAAACCTTCCGAGGCCGCTTTGACCATACGGACAAAATCGATGAGCATTACAGTGCTCCAAGGGTTACAGTCTGTGATACGTACACCGGCTGAAGCGTGGTTGCATCGATAGACCAGGTATATGAAACCTGGTAATGGCCGGTGGAATCGGGGATATTCCCTAAAAGGGTAGGAGAAACGCCATCAAAGGGGCGTTGAGTGACATCGATAGTGGGCATGCAAACACCCCTTTCAAGTGGATCCACCAACACCTGTGATAAGATTATGACACAGGCTTTTCAGGGATTTGATGTTATCGGCGAATGTAAGCGCCGATACTTTCGCTTCCCGGGAGAAATAGGTTACCCGTAGATCATTGATGACGGGAGTCTTTTCAAAGACGAAGTAAACCCTCTTACTACGAGGTTCCCTGGATGCCTTCACCATATTGCATCCGGCCGCTGAAAAGAATGCGGCAAGATAAAGGTCACAGGTCTGAATCCCGTCTTGTCCTTCTGTTATGACATCTTCTGGCATGATTTTAATCCTTATCTAGGATCTGAAGGGAAAACCAAAAAAGGCCGCCGTTTCAAGGCGGCCTCAATTTGGCGGAATCATCCTACGCCGCAATTAAGCAAGCGTAAAAGCGCCAGCGTCCACGAAATGACCGATACGGCCGCGGTCGGCGCTCATGAGCACATCACTGGTCGTCACCAGAGTTGCATCCTGGCCATGGCTCAGGTACTGATCCTGACCGTAGCTGTAGATACCTTTGCCAGTGCCGAGCTGATTGCGCTGACCGACATCGCCAAGATAAACCCGGCCGAAATCGCTGCCGTCATAGTGAACGATCGTAGGGGTAGTAACATTCGCCATTTAAGGCCTCCTTGTGGTTGATACTGTTTTCTGATTAATAGAGAATTTCGGATCCAGATATCACACTGTGCTATCTGTTATGCTGATCTGGGAGACAAGGCCCCCACCTGTATATGAATAAGTCGTCAACTTCGCCGCGGCACCAGTGGTCGCGTCCGTCGGAAACGACTTGATCGTTGAAACACGGGTTCCGTCATACGTGTACTGGATCGTAATGTTGGACTTGAAAAAGTCCCCCGTATCCACTGCAACGGACCCACTGGAAGTCCCGGCCATCTTCAACCAACGCTGATCAAAATCACTCCAGACAAAATTATGCCGGTTGATCGTCGGATCATCCCGCATATATCTGGTGGTGATACCAACCGGAGGTACCTCAACGATTGTCGAATCCGACAAGAGACTTTCAACACTTGATGAATTAACGTAGGTAATGGCAAACCAGAATACCGTATCCCCAAAAGTTTTTCCGGTAATACCCAGTGTCGTTAGAACATCGGCCAGCTCCGCACGCCAAGGAACCTTACCACGATCCTGGGGACGACCGCTGACATACGGAGGAATTGCAGAGTTAACTTTAACCAAAGCACCCGCTGAAAGACCGACGTACATATTGTACGTAACAGCTTCAGGCTCTTTAGCCCACCCGAAGTCTATGTAATTCACGGACTTATAGAGAGGTTCGATGACAGAATTCATCTAAAACTCCAATTCTTGGGACACTATCCCCCATAAGTTTCATTGTATTAGAAAAGTATTATAAAATCAGACTTTTGTGCCGGCCGAAACCACACTGATCTTCGATTTCTTTTCTTTATCAACGAAAGGCTGATAGCTCGCAGCATTCAAACCGGATTCTTTGGCAAGTTTTTGAGCATCCGACCAGGACCCCGTCTCAACGCCGGCGATATTGGGCTTTATCCCAGGCAAACTTTGACGCTTCGCTTCTTCCTTGACAGCCAAGGCCTCTCGAGCCTTCATACGATTACGTTTCTCTTTCCAATGCGTCGTTGGAGTTCCGCCTTTTATCACGAAACCACCAATGCTGTTGGAAATCTGCCGAGCCATTTTATTTCCGCATTGATTGCAGATAATCTCCGGTTCTTCCTTCATACTGTGAATGACTTCTTTAATCATCTCGCAATGCGTGCAAGCATAATCGTACGTGGGCATCAGAAACCTCCAGAGAAATGTGTTATATGTTATCTATTATCAACTTTTACAACGGCAGAATATGTACAGTTCGAGAGAAGAAGCTGATTCTTCGTCAATCTATCCGAGATAAGAAGTTTCGCAGTCCAGACAGAACCCAACGCTTCCTCTGAGGGATTCACTTTAGAATCCGGGATTTCCGCAAAAATTCTTTTTATCATTTCCGGTGATGCAATCACATACTCAACGATATGGTCACGAGATTCCATGTAAGAAAAACCAAATAGCAATGCATCAGAAACGGACTCCAGTGGATACTGAATCGTCTCCTGCGTCCTTGAACGCATTATGTCACGAGCCCTTTCAATCATCTTCGGCATATGAGATTATTCTTTAAGGCGTAATCGTGAACAGCATCCCCTAAATCAAATGTTGATCGGTATTGTCGGGCCAGATCCAGAGCTATATCCCGAATTTTCTTTGCTTTATCTTCTGATTCAAGAAGAAACCCTTGGTAATATCCCTTAGGCCCTTTTGGAAAAGAAATTCCCCAAGATCTCTTGCTGCTATCGGTGCATAATCCCCAGAAGTCAAAACTTAGCTCAATCGTGTGGCCGTTTACAGTCATTCTTTGGTAGAAAGATCCGTCAGGGTCCACTCATTACTCCATTTCTGTTTTGGGTGATCTATGTTCACCGAGAAGCAGGGCTTCAAGTTCTGATTTAGCCTTATGACGATCCTCCGGAGACGCGGCACTTTGAGCAAGCATCTTCAATCTTTGCATAACATGACCCGTCGTATCCGGCATCTTCCTGGCCAGGTATGCAAGAGCATCCGGAGACTGCTGTTCCGAAATAGCCTCCTGCCGGGCAGCATCATTCATCTTTTCCCAGGTATTCACAGTCTTACGAACTCCTGGGTCCTGCTCAAGATGCTTCAAATGATCCGGCATCTCTGCGACCGGCGCTTCCTCTTCTTCAGGCTTCTCCTCAGGGACATCCGTCTTGGGTACATCCTCTTTATTCAACTTCCGGCCGGCAAGAAGATTCTGCAAAAGAACATTGGCCCATTTCCTACCAGAAGGCGTCGTCCCCTTCGTGGCCATGTCCTTCAACTTCTCGAGCACATATTGCGAGGCGGATTCCGGGAATACATACGAGAAATAACTGACCGCACCGGGAGAGGAGAGACCTTTGATGAACTGTTCCCGCTCCCGATCGGACCAATCATTCCATTTCTGAACCGCCCGACGGATATCCGATTGACGACCAAAACCCTTCAATTCCGGGGGCACCTTAAATACCAGCTTCATGCCCTTAGGAATCTTAACTTTGGGAAAAAATGGCTTTGAAAGGCGCTTTTTAACGATCGTGGGCATGATTCCAACTTTATACTGGGACACGATCGGAATACAAGCCAGGACATGTTTGCAGACAAGGAAAGTACCTTCCTTATCCCTTTTAAACGGCGCCGTACCCGTAGCCGGGAGACGCCCCTTGGTCGTATTAACAGCCAGCTGCAGATTACCCGCCAAATAATCACCCTTGTAGGCATTGTACTGAGCACCCCAGAAAACCCAAGAAGGGCATGTGCAGCTTACACGGACATCAAGATCCATTACACTACGATTCTTACCCTTGGGAACAAACTGGAATACGGTCGTGTAATTATGGGAACCCGTTGTGAACACCCACCGGCCCATTTTGGGATCCGCACGCCGTTTTCTAACGGTAACCCCGGCCACACTCACGGGTTTCTTCCCATGAATCATGGCATTTTGCAATTCCCCCAGTTTCTTAGCCAGGCGAATATTATCAGGGAGCTCAATGGTAAGCGGATACCAATCCATCAACCAATTGGCCACAACGATGCTCGGATCTAACCCTTTGTGGCATTCACATTGATCCTGTTCAAAAGCCGTTATAATTCGACTGGCCGCAGAATGAAAAGTGAATTTGGTGGATTCATCGACTTCAGGACCATTTCGATCGAGAAGATCTTCTGAAATCTGGGGAGCATCATTGGGGTCCCAACCGCGGTCCCAATACTGTTTCAGATCCTCAGCACCGGCGCCCTCACCGGGGCGGGAAGTTTCATACCAATCGTCTATCAGGATTCTGGGAGTAGGCTCTTCCTGGTGCTTGAGCCATTCCTCGGGCATTGAAAAATCCCAAAGATTCTCATTGGAAGCGCCTTCAACCGCTTTGCCTTCGAAAGGGGCAGTGCGGAGTTTATTAAGAAAATCCCCGGAATAGTCAGGTTGAAGTATCAGGGGTTGGGTCTGGTATTGCTTTTTAGGCTGGACCTCCACCCCTGGCTCTTCTTTTAGAGCTTCCAGCAGGGGTGGGGTAGGAAATAGATTGTGCATGTCGAAATCAACGACATTCGCGACAATCCGTTTAACCATTTGAAGTCGATTCAATTTCCTTGAGCCTTTCCTTACAGGCATTCACCACGGCCGGAGTACCCTCCACATCCATGATGAAATTCAAGAAATCCGGGTCTGTAACGGTCTTGATGAACGAAATACGCTCATCAAGGGACAGATCCCCCCAAGTGTCCGGCAGCATTGATAGATAATTAGGTTTTTCCGTTGTTTTCGGGGTTTCATCCGTCGATGCCTTCAGACTCGTCTTTACGACTGAAGTCTCTCCTTCAAGGCCGGCATCCCCTGAAACCTTCACATTTGAGGCCGTTTTCAGGCCTTTTTTGACAACTGTGGTCTCCCCACCAAGTCCGGCATCTCCTGAAACCTGAGCCTTTCCAGGATTCTCTTTTGATTCCCGATGCGTCAGAGTAACCCCTTCAACAGTCATTTTCTTGGGCCGTTCCCCAACTTTTTTGACAACCACGGTCTCACCAGCCGGCTCAACATCACCGGTTATTTTAGCGCCACCAACTTTTTTAATGACCCGGGCCTCTGTCCCCTGGTTCGGGTCTGCAGAGGCCGTTACACTAGCGCCACCAGTCATCGCCCGGAGCTCTTCTGCTGTTGGAGCTGTCATAGGGTCATCGGAAATTGGGCGGGTACTGGCATCAACAGTAAAGGTTTTACGCTTTTCAGCAGTCTTCACAGAGGCGTTTTTCAGGGGAATTTCGCCGATGGCGCTATTATTCCCCATTTGAATGACTTCCCCGGCCTTTATCGTAGTCTTGGCAGGCGTTGTGGAGCTTGAGACGACCTGACGAACAGGATTCTGGCCAACCGCTTTTTTCGCAGGGGTCACGGTCGTGGCCCTATCAATGACAGGGGTCTTTTTATCCGCAGGGAGCTCTTTCACGACCCGATCGTCATGACGAATCACTTTACCGTCTGAAAGACCGCCTTTTTTGAGGAACGTATCGAAATTACCACCCTTAAAACCATCATAATCACTGCGTTCAGCGGGTTCTTTCGCGGTCAGGGGGACTTCTTCCATTTTGGCTTCATTGGCCGGGACAAGCCATTGCATTTGATTGATCGCAGCCCGAAGACTCAGGCAAGGACCGGAAGTTTGATTTTTTCCTTCCATGGGATACGTAGCTGTATGCCCATCATAAAGAAGTGACTCCCCGGGCTTCACCTTAACGGATTTGATTTTTTTATCATCAAAATTAAGGCTGAACCCCATCTTTGACACAAATACTTCTGGGGAACCTTTTACGAATGTGACCGCCATGCAAAACCTCCGTATTGATTATGTGGATTTTATATCCGGATATGGATCAATCCCTATATATCTAAAAATATTAGAAGGTTATTACAAAAATTTGTTGATAGGAAGGGGTAATTTTGCTTGGTTATTGTCGCCTGTAATTATCTCTTAATAGTATTGCTCTAATAAGAGATACGAATATCATAAGGAGACATCAATATGCCCTTGGTTTCAGTCATTACCCCAGCTTCCCGCGGCGTAAAATTCCTCCGACAGCTACTCAGGGACTTCAAAAATCAGACATTTGCCGACATGGAGCACATCATCGTGTTCGATGGACAGCCACCGGCCGACGTCGTCGAACTCATGAAAAATGAAGGTGGGCCCCGAACGGTCTTTACCAGCATCCCCAAGGATTTCGGCAACATGTCCATTGCCCCAGGCACCCGGCCACGGAATCATGGGACACAAATCGCTAAAGGGAAATACGTCTGTTACTTCGATGATGACGATCGCGCCCGCGATAACTACGTCGAAACATTGGTCAGTTCCATGTCCGATAATGCCATTTCTGTATGCCAGATGACCTGTCAGCTATCCAGGATGAGGCGTGATGGAGATCCAACCAAGTTCGTTTTGGTGCCTGAAGTAGGCCTCCCAACCTTCCCGATCATATGCCATTTTGGGACCCCGTGCGTAATGCTTCCGCGGCAATGGGCTCTGGATAATCCCTGGCAGCATGAACCCGAGCATGATTACCGGTTCATCAAGAGGCTTGTGGAAAAGTATAAGCCTGAGATTCGCTTCACCCCGGGTATGGTTGTTGACGTGGACTCTCAAGTGGTTGGTACGATGCGTGATTGGGTCAGCCGGCCGCCTTTTTTCCGTGGACTTTAATTTCAGGCCTTTATATAGATATCATATTCATGGCATACGAAGAGCCCATCAAGAAGGTCATCGAAGAACGTCTCAGCCCAGGGGCCGTAGCCTTTGACATTGGGGCATGTAAAGGGGAAGTAACCCGTTACATGATCGATAAAGGCGCCCAAGTCTATGCCTTTGACATTCTGCAGGAAAATATTGACCATTTGAAAAAAACTTTTCCCACAGTCCATACGGAACTAATTGCAATTTCAGACCATGTCGGAATAGTGGAACTCAAAGGGGTTTCCGGTCAAGTAAACGACCACATGCACTGCATCCTGGATCGACCTCAGTGCAGGATGACCAATCTTTCCACTAAGGTCCCCTGTACGGATCTTGGGACATGGTGTAATGAACATCAGATATACCCGGATTTCATTAAAATCGATGTGGAATCAGCCGAGGCATTAATCCTGCCTCATCTCGGGGATTCTCTCAAACGTCGGCCGACAGAAGCAGAATACTTCATTTTACTGGGGTAAATTATGACACAAGATCACGCTTTCCGCTGCTCTAGTAGCGGTCCTTTCGGTCACCTTTATTTTAAGCTGTCTTGTCTTTATCGTCTGCATCTTCATCAAAATTTGGAGCACCTAAATGGCCAAGGAAATTAAACCCAAAGGTGAAACCGATCATTGCCGGCACCGCCTTCTGAAATACTGCCAAGGACAGGGCCTCGATCTCGGCTGCGGCAATGCCAAGATCAGCCCCAATGCCATTGGCATTGACTTCCATAGCCCAATCGCGGACATGCGGAAGGATGCTCGCAAACTAGACTATTATCCAGCAGAGCATTTCAATTACGTCTATTCCAGCCACTTGCTCGAGGAAATCCAGGATACCGAACCAACATTAAAGGAGTGGGTCCGTGTCCTTAAACCCGGAGGGTATCTAGTCCTTTACCAGATCCTGGAATCCCGATATTTTCCAATTGGTCACCCCAACTGTAATGGACTGCACAAGCACCATTTCACATGGGAAAGCCTCTGGGCCATGCTCGAGAAAATGGACATGGAGTTAGTGCTTCATGATGATCACCCAGAAACCAAAGAATGGTCTTTTGAGCTCGTAGTCCGAAAAAATGGTGCGAAATCCGGACAAATCGGGCCAAATCCGGCCACAGTCTCCGTTTCACAAGAGCACCCTGCAGAATTGCCGGCACGCCGCGGTATTTCGATCCTAGTTCCTACCCTCAACCGCCCCGTGTCCATGCATAAATTCGCCCTGGCCGTGGACTCGGTGACTACAGTGACCGATGATGTTGAAATAATATACGGGGTTCATGAAGAGGATAAAACAAGCATTGAAAAAGGCAGGGAGCTTGGAGACTCCTGTAAGGTCAAGGTCCGTATTGAAATCATCTCACGATATCCTGATGGCAAGGTGCATTTATCTCATCTTTGGAATCAATTATACCCCCTGGCAACATATGACATCCTCGGGTTTTTCGGAGATGACGTGCTGTTCAAGACCCCTGGATGGGATCTTGAGGTCCGGAAGGAATTCGAAAAGGATCCCTCAGTACTTGTGTCCTGCAATGATGTTCATATTCAGAAAGGTCGATCGGCCACACTCTTCTTCACCCACAAATCTGTCCATGATAAAGTGGGGTTCTATCTTCCGCCCAGTTTCCGGCGATGGTACATGGACGCGTTCTGGGATACTGTCTACCGAAATGCCGGCAAACTGCATTACCGGGAGGATATTGTTACGGAGCATATCCATCCGGACGTGTTCCCCGAGAAAATGGATGACACGTACAGGGCTCTTGGAGGGCATACGGCGCCGGGGGGTCTTAAAGAAGAGGATAAGGCACATTGGCTCAGTGAGGAAAACCGGGCGGAACTCCGCAAATGCATTGATCTCTTAAAGAAACAATCATGAACAGCAACAGATTCGATCTCGCTCTTGGTCGGGAATCCTCTTCCACGCCCGTGATGGATGAAAGCGCCTCTCAGATGGCCTACGGAAAGTGATACATCAAATCTGAAAAGCTCCTTCAATGGGTCGATCGAGAATACAATCAAAATCTTCCGGCATATCTAAAGGACTCCACATCAAATGCGTAACTATTGCACCCTTTCAGATAAAAACTACCTCGCCAAAGGCCTGGCCCTCTATCGGTCATTGGTCAAATACAGTACAGTTCCCTGGAATCTTGATTACCTCTGCCTCGACCAGGAATCCTATGAGACCCTTACAAGACTCAATCTTCCTGGGCTCACCGCATACTCCCTCACAAAACTTGAACTATCGGATGAACGACTTCGTCTTGCCCGGTCAAATCGGCCGTACAATGAATACTGCTGGACCCTGGCCTCTCACTGGCTTCATATAAGCCTACCCAAGTATGATCTCCTGACATACGTCGACTCGGACATCGTCTTTTACGATGACCCAGACAAATTTTTCATTGAACTCGGTAATGCCAGCGTAGGCCTGACAGCACACAGGCATAATACTGTGGGTGATCGGGATGGGGCGTACAATGTTGGAGTAAATAAGCTTCAGAAATGACGAAAAAGGGGCAACGTGTCTTGCCTGGTGGGCGGAAGCTGTCCTAAATCAACTCTACCCAGAACTTCAGACTTGTGGGGATCAAAAATACCTGGAACGATTCATCCCCATGTATGGGGATTCCGTACGGGTCGTTGACCAAACCATTGCCCATGGAGCCCCCTGGAATTACCGCCTTTATTGCTGGGATGAATTCGAACAAACAGGCAATATTCGCTGGGGGGACAAGACCCAAAAGTTCCTTTTCAATCATTTTTCCAGATTTTCATATAATCTGGAAACCGGAAACATAAACCCCACATCCGGGAAATACATGGACCATGTTCTCGGGGGTTCCGTGTACAAAATCCCTCAAGTTTTGAATCTTCAGGTCAGGTATTTCCAGGAACTCAAAGAGATCCATGAGACTCTGCTTAAACCATTGGCGCCGGCCGTAATTACCCCCGAACGTATCGCCTTCGGGATGATCGTCCTGAATGGAGACCATGTCCTCAAACAGGTGCTGGATTCTGTATATCCATTGGCCAATCAGATCCTGGTGGCAGAGGGCCCTGTGAAATGGTGGCAGACTCAAGGTGTAACTACCTCAACCGATCGCACGAATAAAATTCTGGATGAATACCCGGACCCCCGCGGGATCATGAAAATTGTCCACGGTCAATATTCAGAGAAAGACGAGCAGGCCAATGCCTATATGGGGTATCTGGATGCAGATTACCTATTCAACCTGGATTCGGATGAGGTCTGGAAGCCTGAAGACATTGAAACGATCGTTCGTCTGATGCGGGACAATAAATACACATCCGTAGGGGTCAGGAGTTGCACTTTCTACGGGGGCTTCGAGCGATATATTACCGGATGGGAACAGAAGAAAGACCAATTCATCAGGGCTTTCAAGGTCACCAAAGGATCCCGGTGGGTCACCCATCGCCCGCCAACGATTTCCGACCCGGGGTGGCCGGCAAGTCACCTTGATAGTGACACTCTGTTTAATCAACACGGGGTACAATTCTATCACATGTCTTATATATTCCCCCGGCAGGTTTATGACAAAACCAGGTATTACCAAAGTCTGACGAGTTTCGGAAAGTGCATCGACAATTATTTTCAGGAAGTATATCTTAAATGGGTCAATGGAGATGCCGCAGTAAGGCAGGCCCTTGAAGAGACCTATCAGGGGGTTCATGAATGGAAACCACAGTATAGGGAGCCCACATTCACCGCGGAGTTTCAAGGGGAGCTACCCAAGGTCCTCAGGGATTCTTTGGATGAACTTAAAACGGAATTTAATCTTCAGCGAGACATGTATTCAAACATATCATCATAGGCAGATTAAATGTCACACAAGCCGCAAGCAGATGTAATGTCATCCATGCATATGATAAATTTGATACGTACGAGTTCCACCACAATGAACAAGACTTACTTCAATCTTTTTACAATTGGAATTATGAAATCATGAAAGAGATTGGAGAGGGATCTCAACGATGTTATCTATTAAAAAGGATGTAAAATGTTCAAAAAAGATATAGATAAAATTCAGGAGCTTCATGCAAAATATAGCTTCCAAGCCCCATTAATAGATGCGGGTGGGCTATCAGACCCGGCCATCGCGGATTATGATATCTCCGTTGCAAAAGCCGTTGATGTCCTGGTCACAGATGACATGGGCGCCCGAACCGTAAAAGTGCCCCATTCCCAACAATCGGACAGGTATCTCAAAATTCACCGCCCATGGGAATTTATCGACCCTTCATACATCATCGCAAACCCTGAACAGGGGGGCCTATTCATTGAGGATCTCCCAACAAGATACTCTGAGCATTTCGCCTCGGTCATTACCGTATCTGTATTTGAACATGTAAATGACCCCTATGAAGTATCCAACGCAATTTTCAAGATAATGAAACCTGGCGGACTTTTCTTCAACTCCACGCCATTCCTTTTCCCCTATCACCCGTCCCCTGAGGACAACTGGAGATTCTCCCCCAAAGCCTTACAAAGAATCCATGAAAAAAGTGGATTCCAATGGCTTGAAGGGGACTTTCACATCAACTATTCAACAGCTGAGGGCATTGGGGACACCAACCCGAATAACTATGCGGCACCTCAGGCAATTATCGCATCTTACTCCCTGTGCAGGAAACCGTTATGATTAAAGAAATAGATCAGCGCCATTTTGAAACTGATCTTCTACCCTCAAATGCCCTCGTATTTGATGCGGGTGCCCTTCATGGTACTTTTGCCCGTGAATTGGCAGCGATGGGCCACAGAGTAATGGCCTTTGAACCAGACCCATCTGGCATTAACACCATACCAAAAACTTCTCAAATCACACCCGTCCAAAAAGGTCTCATTGGACAACCACTTTGTAGAAGTCCTTTTATCAATATCTTCCCCGTGATGGAGCAAATGGACTGTATCTCAATGAACAGAAAAATGCTGCACATAAAGGGACCCTAATTGAAATCGACACAATTTCTCTAACACAAGCCATGTGTGAATACTCCAGAAAAACTGCTTCAAAAAATCAAACAGATCACTGTATCTTTTCACTTCTTCTGTGGTATCATATCTGTAGATCAAGCGAATACATGCAAGGGGCGACTGATATCCTTGGGTTATGAACTTCATCATTTTGAACAATACCCGGATGAATGCTGGGCAGTAAGGAAATCATGATTCTATTCAACGACGTAGCATCACAATGGCGGGAAATTGAAGCTAAGGCCCTCCCGGAAATTACGGAATTTTTCCGTACAGGCCCCTATATCCTCGGCGCCAACGTCAAAGCATTTGAGGAAGCTTTCGCCAGCTGGTGTTGGACGTCCTTCGCTATAGGTATGTCCAGCGGGTCCGATGCACTTCGACTCGCATGCAGGGCTCTTCGTAAGTATACCGACGGTAGAATCATCGTCCAAGCAAATGCACACATATCAGACGCCTTGGCCGGAGATGGCCAGATAATATTCGTTGACTGCGACCAATATTACAACATGGATATTGACGACCTTGCTAAAGTCATCGGATCCAGGATACCCGGTAACCCGTCAAACAACCCTCTTATCATCCTGACTCATATGTATGGTCAGCCAGGGAACCTCCCCGAAATCCGAAAGCGTTTCCCGGATGCCCTCATAATCGAGGATTGCTCCCAAGCCGCGGGCGCTCTTATCAACGGCCGGCCCGTGGGTAGCCACGGAGAAATCGGAGCCTTTTCCCTATACCCAACCAAAAATCTGGGGGCGGTCGGGGATGCGGGTATTTGCGTTACAGGACAATATCTCTACCGGGATAAGATCCGACTCCTTCGGGAGTATGGCCAGGTGGATAAGAAGGACTGTGTCACCACGGACGGTTGGAATTGTAGGCTAGATGAAATTCAGGCAATAATCCTGAATCATAAACTTCCCTTGGTAAAACGATGGATTGACGCCAAAAGAAACGTCGCCGATGCCTACACCAAGGCCCTGACAGGCGTCGGGGATATCGTCCTACCCCAAAAGGCCCCTTATGCCGAAAACCATACCTGGCATATCTATGCAATCCGGACCAGGAAAAGGGATGCCCTCATGGCTTTCCTTAAAAAGAATCTGGTTCCCACCCTTATTCATTATGCTGTCCCTTTAAATAAAACGGAAACCTTTGTGACCCTGTCCTCAAATAGGGACTGTGAACGGGCTGAGGCCTTTGCAAAAGAACTCCTTTCCCTTCCGATCCACCCTTACATGACCTATGACCAAGTGGGCATGATTGCATCGCTCATAAAGGAGTTTTATGCGGCCAATCCTTGAGGCCTTAATTGGAAATAAGCTCATCCTAGAGGCCCTTCAATCCGACGACCAGTTTATGGCCGCCCGGCTGGGTAAGGTCGAAGCGGATTTCATAAACATGCGTTTGCAGGGTCAGCCCTGGAATGACCAAATCCGTTTCCAGATCAGCAATAACGCGGGTGTCTTCTCAAACGACGACCAGGGCTTAGAAGACTTTTACCGAGTATTTACAACCAGTTTAGATAGGGCAGACCTGATGGCCGTATGGCTGAATGATTATTGACCAATTCTGTCAAAAAAGGATTCCGCTGAAATGGTTCTTCCACATCATATATTCTATGCTTAGAATATCACCAAAGGACGCTATGAGAAGCCTGCTTAAAAGAATCATCTACCGGATCCTCGGTAAAAAACCGGTCGAACCTGCGGCCACCATGGAGGCAAAGAGTGTAAAACCCGAGGATCTTCCGCTGCCGATCCGCGAATTCCTTTCCGATGACCTTGCCGGCGGACGTATCAGGCTCGCAACCAGGTCGGATCTCACTGCGACCGGCGAGTTCGGATCCGAGTGGTTCGTAGTGACCGCCGACCGTTTCATGACTTTCGCCGACGGTCCGGGAACGTCATCGCCTCTGCGCAGCATCGCTTTCGCCGATCTCAAATCCATCGAGGCCGTGAACCTGGTGGGCCGCGGGGTGGTCGAGGCCGAGACCGCAGACGGGGTGCAGCGGATCTGTTCATATTCGAACGCCCGCACCCCCGCCTTCTATGAGGCAGTGGAACGCATCAAGGCCCTCAAGGATGGCAAGCCCGAGGATGATGCGGACAAGAAGGACGACGACGAGAAAAAGTGTGACGTCTGCGGCAAACCCGTGCACAAAGACCTGAGCCGCTGCCCCGAATGTGTGCACAAGGGCAAGACGTTCCTGCGCATACTTGATTTCTCACGGCCGTACATCTCGCTACTGTTCCCGCTCTTTCTCTTTCTGATCCTCAGCACCGGCGTGGGACTGGTGATCCCGTACCTGAGCAAGCTCTTCATCGACTACATCCTCAAACCGGATCCCGCGACCGGGGTGTTCGAATACGCGCAGTGGCTTCCCCTTGCCGTGCTCGGACTGCTGGTGGCACAGGCCGCGCAGCTCTTTCTGGGAGGTGTGCAGGAACGTTTCTCGGGAGGGCTGGGTTACCGCACGGTGTATGACGTGCGGGCCGCCATCTACAAAAAGCTGCAGGATCTGTCGCTTTCATACTTTGACAAGCACCAGACCGGCGCGCTCATGGCCCGGGTGAACCAGGACACCGGAGAACTGCAGCAGTTCATCGTCGACTTTTTTCCCCTCACGCTGGAGAGCATCTTCCTCTTTGTCGGGGTCGGCGTCTTCCTGTTCATCCTGAGCTGGAAACTCACGCTCTTCATCCTGCTGCCCGTGGTGGCCACCGCCTGGTTTCTCCGCAAGGTCTTTCCGCGGGTGTGGGAGTACTTTCACAAGTATTTCCACCGCCGGTCGCGGCTCAGCGCGCTGGTGAACGACTCGATCTCGGGCATCCGCGTGGTCAAGGCGTTCGGCCAGGAGTCAAAGGAGGTCGAGAAATTCGACAAGCGCAGCGCCAGCTACCGCGACGCGGGAATAGACCTGGTGCGGCAGTGGTCGGTGTACCATCCCATACTGCACTTCTTCATCATGTTCGGCGGCATCATCGTCTGGTACATCGGCGGCCGGCTGGTCTTCTCACACGAGATGACGCTGGGCGACGTGGTCGCCTACACCGGCTATCTGGGCATGTTCTACCGGCCGGTCTTCACCCTCACGCGCCTCATCGAGATGGTGACCAACTCGCTTTCAGCCGCCGAACGGGTCTTTGACGTGATCGATTCGGAGCCCGACGTGAAAGACGCCCCGGACGCGGTCCCCATGCCGGCCATACAGGGGCGCATCGAGTTTCGCGGCGCCACGTTCGGCTACAACAAGTTCAAGCCCGTGATCAAGGGACTCACCGTCCGGATCGGTGAATACGAGAAGATCGGCCTGGTGGGCAAGAGCGGCGCAGGCAAGAGCACGATCATCAACCTGGTGTGCCGCCTGTACGACTGCGACAAGGGCGAAATCCTTGTCGACGGCGTCGACCTGCGCCGCATCCGCCACGGCGACCTTCGCCGCCAGATCGGCGTGGTGCTGCAGGAGACCTTCCTGTTCAACGGCTCCATCTACGACAACATCGCCTACGCCCGGCCCGACGCCACGCGCGACGAGATCATAGACGCGGCCATCGCGGCCAACGCCCACGAGTTCATCATCAACAAGGCCGACGGCTACGACACCGACGTGGGGGAGCGCGGCAACCAGCTCTCCGGGGGCGAGAAGCAGCGCATCTCGATCGCGCGCGCGATCCTGCGCAATCCCGCGATCCTCATTCTCGACGAGGCGACCTCGTCGGTCGACACGCAGACCGAGAAGAAGATCCAGGACGCCCTGGACAACCTGACCCGCAACCGCACCACCATCGCGATCGCGCACCGGCTCTCCACGCTGCGCAACTACAACCGCCTCTTCCTCATCGAAGACGGCGCGGTCGTCGAGGAGGGGACCCATGCGGAGCTCATGGAGAAAAAAGGCAAATTCCACGAACTGGTGACCATACAGCAGGAGCTGTCGCAGATCATGGCCGACGGCGGGGAAAAGGAAAAGACCGATGAACATACTGGATCCGGGCACCATCACCTTTAGTCGTTCACCGTCGGGTTGCGTCGACGCGACCTACCGGGGAACCGAGGTGTACCGCAACGTTCGCTGCGCGCCGCTCTTTCCCCTCTCCGGCAGGGAGGGGTATGTCTCGGTGCTCAGGAAAAAGGAGAAGGAGTACGAGGAGCTGGGGATCATCAAGGATCTTGCCGCATTCCCCGTCGAGCAGCAGGAGATCGTGCGCGCCGACGTCGGGTTCAGGTACTTTGTCCCCGAAATCACCGACATTGTCAAGGTGACCAGACGAAGCGGTCTTGAGGAGTGGCAGGTTAAGACCGACAAGGGGGACCGCACGCTGTCGATCCGCGACAAAAAGGAGAGCGTGCTGCTCACCGACCACGGCATCGTATTCATCACCGATGCGGACAAGTGCCGGTACAAGATCTCCGATTACAAATCGATGAAGGAGAAGTCGCGCGACATGGTCGAAAGAATGCTTCTGTAATTTCATGAGTCGATACGATACCAAAGGATGCAGCAT
>Ga0172366_10001595_pt1 | contig 17655 bp, 11 predicted proteins | sample LakKivSesite69cm_FD_114533 | JGI IMG/M metagenome (GOLD analysis project Ga0172366, IMG submission 114533) | Sediment microbial communities from Lake Kivu, Rwanda - Sediment site 69cm | ecosystem: Environmental > Aquatic > Freshwater > Lake > Sediment | place: Rwanda: Western Province, Lake... | reverse complement strand
AGCCGACCGCGCCGGAGGCGGGCCCAGTGGACCTTGGCAGTGGGTGTGTCGCACTCCTGACGAATCAGATTCGTCGGCAGGGATTCTACCCGCCTGGACATGAATGGTTTAGGCATCCGTTCAAGCTGGACCTTTCGGGCCTCGAGGCGGAATCGATGACAGTCTACGACAACGGCTGGGCCGAGATCATTGTCGTTGGTGAGAACAAGGTGAGTCTGGGGCTGGTCTCAGATTGATCGTGCAGCTCATTTGTCATGTCATAAGCGCCGCAATCCTCGTCTTGCACGCGGTCGTATCAGTCCTCGCCAGAGGGAAGACCAAGCATGCTGAGGGTGCGTTCCGCGGCATCAACGTCATTGTCCCGACCTACAACGAGGGGCAGACGATAGGGGCTTGCCTCGAATCGCTGATGAAGATGGAGCCAACAAACCCTCCGCATGCCACATACGTCCTAGACGACAACTCCTCCGATGGAACGGCACAGATAGCCTCGACCTACTCGGGCAGTGTCTGCCTGATCCAAAGGCCCCAGCGAACCTCGAAGGCCGATGCACTGAACCACGCCGTCCGCAACATCCCGGGCGATATCTTCGCCATCGTCGACGGCGACTGCGTGGTGGAACCCCGATGGCTGGGCGGACTAATCTCCCCCCTCTCAGACGATTCGGTCGGAATATCGACCGGCTCGGTCCTCGTGGAGAATCGTAATGACTCGGCGTTGACCCGCATGCAGAGCTGTGAGATGGCCTTCCTGTGTCATCAGCTGATCCAGCCGGTGGAAAGGGTAGGAATGCTCTACTCGATCAACGGGAACAACTTCGCCTTCAGCAGAAGCTGCTGGGAGAAGATCGGAGGGTTCGACCCTGCCAGGCTCACGGAGGATACGGATTTTGCCATCAGGACAAGGGCGGCGGGGCTTCGGGTCCGGTCCGCGGAATCCAAGGTCTTCACGCGCGTCCCGAGCAGGTTTCGCGAGCTGCTGAGGCAGCGCAGGAGGTGGTACGTCGGCTGGTACCAGAACCTCTCCAGCACCAACCTCCTGGCGGGTGCGATTTTCATACTTCTGTTCTACTACGCGTTCTTCTTCTTCGCGGCCTCGTTCTCGCTCCTCTCGCCGGCATTCCTCTTTCTCTACTACATTGAGCTCAGCATCACCTACAGGAGGGCATATGGACGGGTCAGCACTCTCAACCCTTTGGCCTTCATAGTCATTGCCCCCTTCTTCACGACGGCCACCATTTTGGCTGCGATCCCCAGCGTCCTGAGGGGAAAGGGCCGCCTCACGGTCGAGCGGCATTGGTGATCCGATGTGCGGGCGACGGCGTGCTTGGTCGGCGACGCAGCCCGCGCTCGAATGGGGTTACATATTTAATTCTCCCGCCGGCTCCACGGCTCAGAGGTCGCAGCTCTCGCCTATCCCCTTTCCCGTCTAGGTCGATCCGTATGGAGTATATTCGAATTCCTCTAGAGCGAGTGGGGGTTCTGGTTGGCAAGGATGGCTCGTTCAAAAGCTATCTTGAAGAGAGGACCGGGACCCGGGTCGATCTCAACAGCGATACCGGGGAGGTCACGATTACCAAGGTCAAGGACACGGGGGACCCGCTTTCCCCTTGGGTAGCACGCGACATCGTGAAAGCGATAGGAAGGGGCTTCTCGTCGGAGAAGGCATGCCGGCTCCTCAACGAGGGCCAGACTCTGAGGATAATCGATCTCGGCTCGGAGCTTGGGAAGTCCGACAGCGTCCTCCAAAGGCAAAGATCCAGGCTCATCGGGAAGGGAGGCAGAACAAGGGAGATCATGGAACAGACGACGCGATGCGACATCTCCATAATGGGAAGGACGGTCTCAATCATGGGCGACGACGAGGAGATCGCGGCGGCCCAGGAGGCGATTGAGATGATCATCAGGGGCGTACCGCACAGCATCGTCTACAGGTTCCTGGAGAGGAAGAGCAGCGACCTAAAGCAGAGGGACAAGGAGATGTGGCGGAAGGCCTGAGAAGGGTGGATTCCATGGGTGCCTCTGAGAAACTGCAGAAGCAGGGCAATGATGCCAAGCAGACCAACGGTGCCGAGGGGCCCACCATTGCTGACGAAATCTTCAAGGAGTTCAAATCGCTCAGCCTCTCGGAGTTCTTCCGAAAGAACCCGGCGATGCTCGGCCTAACCGGGAAGATGAAGTCGCTGTCCATGATAGTCCACGAAGGCGTCACCAACTCGCTTGATGCAGCAGAGGAAGCTGGATCGCTGCCGGACATATACGTGGCTATCGACAAGCTCGATGGGGATTACCACTACAGGGTCACCGTCGAGGACAACGGATCGGGCATTCCCGAGGCCTACATCCCGGACGTCTTCGGGAAGATGCTGGCCGGCACGAAACACAAGTTCCTGCAGAGGAGGGGACAGCAGGGCATCGGGATCTCGGGGGCCACGATGTTTGCCCAGACGACGTCCGGAAACCCGATCCATGTCTACACGAGCACCGGGAAAAAAATAGTCGGGACCGAGCTGAAGATAGACATCAAGCGGAACGAGGGGAAGATCCTGAGCAGGGCCGAGTTCCCCACCGACGGCTTCCGGGGCACGCGCGTGGAACTTGAGGTGAAGGGGGTCCTCTACACGAAGGCGAAGCAGAGCCCGCTGGGCTACATGAAGATGACCGCCATCGCCAACCCGCACGCCACCATCACCATGCTCTCGCCCGACGGGGAGTTCTTCCGATGGCAGAGAAGCACGAATGAACTTCCCAGGCGCCCCCAGGAGATCAAGCCCCACCCCTATGGCATCACGCCGGATGATCTGCTCAACCTGGCCCGAACATCGGAGAACAGAAACGTGTCCGGGATGCTCGCTCAAGGCCTCTGCCGCGTATCCTCTTCCAAGACCGGAGAAATCCGGCTCGGGATGGCGTTCCGGCAGCTGTTGAACCGTTACCAGGAGTTCGTGACGGATGAGGTGAAGAACGCTATCGCCGAGGCCAAGAACATCGATGAGAAGGTGCAGTGCTTCGGCAAGGTCCTCTCTCGACACAGGGCGAAGTGGGAACATGCCCTGAGGGAGGAGGGGAAGAACGCCGATCACATACTGAGAAAGCGACCGGCCCAGCTCAAGTTCGAGGAGGCCGAGGCCATCGTTGATTCCTTCAAGTACGTCAGGTTCCTCTCGCCGCCCACGACCGGCCTTTCCCCCATAGGCATGGAGAACATAATGAAGGGCCTCAACGAGATCCTCAAGCCTGAGTTCGTCTACGCGAACACCCGCGATCCAACCACCTACAGGGGCGGCATACCCTTCATAGTCGAGGTCGGGATCGCATACGGGGGCTATTGCCCGCCCGGCGTGGATGTGATCAGGTTCGCCAATAGAGCGCCCCTGATGTTTGACTCCGGCGGATGCGTCATAACGGAGGCGGCAAAGAGCATAGACTGGAAGCGCTACGGGGTCTTGGACATCGAATCCGCCCCGTTGACGATATTCGTGAACCTCGTCTCGACCTTCGTGCCCTACACGTCCACCGGAAAGCAGACCGTGGCTGCGGAGGAGGAGATCCTCAACGAGATCAGGATGGGGCTCATGGACGCGGCCAGGAACCTGAATAGACACCTCACCCACAAGAGGAGGATCTACGAGAGGGCGTCCCGGAGGACCTCCCTCCTCAAGTACGTGGAAGAGACGGCGGCCGCGATAGCGAAGCTTTCCAGGAAGGACCAATCGGGCATAAAGAAGAAGTTAGAGACGCTGATAGACAAGAAGTTCGTCTAGGTCCGGCCCCTAGCCCCTGAAGGTCGGCCTCCCGGAGAGATTCCTCGAAAGGCCCAACGACCTCTTCGGGTAGCCCTTTGTTGCACTGACGATCTCGGAGGCAAGCCCCTGGGTTGTGATCTCCTTGATGCCTCTGGGCCTACGGGCGCGCACGGAAAGTCTTCCGGAGTCTCTCTCCTTCTGGCCGAACACCACGATGTACGGGATCCACTCCGTCTCCGCGTCCCTCACCTTCCTGCTTATCGACTGGGGCCTGTCATCGACGTCGACCCTTATCCCCTGCGACTCAAGCTCGTCGGCGATCCCGCACGCCTGGCCCATGAACTCATCACTGACCGGACAGACTCTGACCTGGACCGGGGAAAGCCACAGCGGAAGGCATGGTGCGAGGCCATTCTGCTGATCCAGATATGCTTTCTCCAGCAGGGCGTACAGGTTCCTGTCGATGCCGCCGCTGATGCTCGCATGCAGCATCAGCGGATGTCTCTTCTGACCTTCCCTGTCCACGTATGTGATGCCGAATCTTTCGCAGTTCTCTATGTCGATCTGCACTGTGGAAAGCGCCGAGGCTTTGCCCAGGGCATCGACGAAGTTGAACTCGAACTTCATGACGAAGTAGAAGCTTCTCTCGTCCCACATCTCCACGAGCACGGGTTTCCCGATCCGCTTCACCAGTCTGACGGCCAGCTCCCGGTTCTGTTCGTAGAAGTCCCTAACGAAACGGACCCCGACCTCGTAGTCCACGCCCAGATAGCCCATCCAAGCCATGCAGAGTTCATACTGCCTGACGAACTCCTCGATGGCTCCCTCCATGTCGGCCACGAGCGTGTGCATGTCGGGCATCGTGAAGGCCCGGAGCCTTCTCAGGCCGACGACCTCCCCACTTTGCTCCCGTCTGAAACTGAAGTGTGTGAGCTCGTAGAGACGGAGCGGGAGGTTCCTGTAGGAGATCGACATGTCGTGCTTCATCAGGTATTGCCCAAAGCAGGCCGAGAACCTCAGAAAGAACTCTCGCTCTTCCGACCTGAGCGTGTATTGCCGTGCCGGGAACCGATCCAGGTACTTGGAGAGGCTGGGGTGGGACATGTCGTACATGATGGGCGTCTCCACCTCCATGGCTCCCTCGGATCGAACCAGGCTGGTCACATGCTCCTCGAGAAGCCGCTTGACCAAGGTCCCCTTGGGATACCAGCGGAGGTTCCCCGTGTCGCTGCCCGGCTCGTAGTCCACAAGCTCCAACTTCTGCATCAGCTTGACATGGGGCGGCACCTGGTCGACCGCCCGGGACTTGTACATCTCGTGCTGGGCGAATTTCTGCAGGTTTGAGTGATCTGTGAAGTCGAATCTGGAAGCCTCGACCAGATCCCCGTCGGGGGTCAGGATGTACCACTGGGAACGGATCTTCTGCTCCTTCTCCACCGCAGTCGAGACCGCCTCGGTTTTCGGCCCCTTGCCGGCGGCCTTGATGTCCCGGCTCAGTTCCGAGAGCGGGTGGCCCTTGCATTTCAGCTCAAAGGCCTTGTAGAATCCGAAGGGCGCCCTCTTCACCTCCAGCTCCTTGGGAAGCTTCGATTCCAGGTCCTTCAGAATCCTCACGGCCGCCTGCGGGGATGCCAACTGCGAGGAAAGGTGGGCGTAGGGATACAGGAGCACGCGCTCGGGGTTGACCTGTTTCACCACCCCGGCTATCTCCTGGGCCGCCTTGTCAACGATCTCCGCCGCCGCCTCCTCGTCGGTGGACTCGACGGCGGTGAAGACCACGAGGACCTCCTTCATCTCATCGCCCTTGAAGGCCTTCGGCAGAGGCTCCGCGACCTTCGTCCGGCTCTTGATCTCGTACCTCATGGAGTCCGCGTGGATGAGGAGAATTCTCATGGTAACGGCCTCGATGCTAGGTGGAAAGAACTCTATTAAATGATCCTAGGTCTCTAGAGGAACTCCGCCAGGGTCATCTGGGGGGCTTCCCGCTGCCGGATGGACTGGAAGTTCGCCCTGATCATCGTGATCTGCATCTCCATTGTGCTTCCGCTGACGGATGAAGGCGCGCTGTCCATTAGCTCCAGAAGCGGGGCAACCTCCACATCCACTGAGGATGGCACAACCTGGCCTGAGCACTCGCAAAGGCCAGAGAGCGGTATCCTGCGGTAGGACGCCCCGCACTTTCCGCAGAGGAAGTGCCGCTTGCCTCCCTGCACCGCAGCCCTTCCCGCGAGCTCGACGACCTCGGCGATGACTCTCTGGCAGCATTCATCCTCGAGTTCCTCGCCGCAGTCAGGACAACGGAACTCCGAGATATCCATGATCGTGAAGGACCCGCTGCAGTGGGCGCAGATGAGTTCCTCCAGATCATGGCCCAATATTGGGCGCCGGTCTTTGGGCCTGGCACGGACCCGCTTGGGTTTCGGCCCACGTTCCGCCTTGCTGCCATCGAAGCTCTCCAGAAGCGTCCGCTGCTGGGAATCGGCAACCAGCTCATCTATCCGCAACCCCAGAGCCTCGAATATCCGGCGCACCGGGGGAAGGATCTGCCTGTGGATGTAGTAGTCGTGGTCAATCCTCAATCCTTTCTCCTTGATGAAGCCCGGGTCCTCGGCCCTCTCCACGAGAAGCCCCTTGCCCTGGGTTATGATGAAGGGGACCCTATCCCCGATCTGGGGTGCACCCGCGGGATCCCTCTCCTTGATCTTGTTGTACAGCTCAATGTGCGGCTGCCTCCCCTTGTACTCCTGGGGCCGCTTGCTCAGCGTCCTCGTCTGAACCAGCTTCTCGAGAGGCGTGACGTTATCCCGGAGGTCGTGGATCTGGCGTTTCATGTATTCGCAGGCCCCATCCACATCACCTTTCCTCAGCAGGAGATCCAGAATGGTCTTCATCGCCTCGGTTGCCAGGTTGCACCACTCGCGTCGTACGGTCTCCAGGCCTTTGACCTTGACCGTCAACTCCTTTCCCTCTATGCAGAGAGCGTACCTCTTCTTGGTCACAAAGAGGGCTCGCCTAGCAAAGGACTCGTACTGAAGTTCCATCGGCGGCGGCAGAAGCCTGGTCAGGATCCCCCCCAGCCTGGAACCGAGGGCCCCGGCATCCGCTGGGCCGATCTCCTTTGGTCCTGCCTCCGCCGGTTGGAGTTTGACAAAGACGCTGTCGGTGTCGCCGTATACCACCTCCAGAGACACGATCGTGGAGCCGGCGGGACAGGCCTTGATATCGTCCCCGAGGAATGCCTTCCCGTCCTTGAGCGCGGCCCTCGCTATCTCCTTCTCGATTATCTCCTTGGTCTTGGAGATGTTCTCCCTGCCCGTGCGCGTCACGGCATTTGCCACGGTGAGCTCGTACATTCTGGATCTCGAATAGCCGAAGTAGCCGTAGAAGCTGTTCAGGAGGATCTTCACCGCCCACTGCGTCATGTCCAATATCCTGAACTCCTCCTCCTTGGCACCCTTGGCCCGCTCCTTGAGGAGTAGCCTCTTCTCCAGCAGATCCTCCAGTATGCGCGGCACGATGCCCTTGTATTGCTCCCTGGGAACGAACCTGTCCTTGACGAGCGTTGAGAAGCAGATGTTGTTGGCGATCATTATGGTTGGGTAGAGGGATTTGTAGTCCATTATGAGCACGTTCTCTTGGAGCCCCGCCTTTGGCTCCAGCACATAACCGCCCTTGAGTCCCTCCTTGTCACGGACCTCCTTTCTCCGTGCTGTCTCCTCCGCGTCGGGCTTGCAGGGCATCACGCGCTCGTAGCGACGCAGCTCCCTGAGGAGAAGGTTGTCGACCATTATGGATTGGCCGCCTTCTATCAGATCCTGCAGTGACGTCCCACTGGCCTGGGCCAGTGCGGCATACCTGTCCAGAAGCCGTTTGGTCAATAGGAGGTCAAGGGTCAGCTGCGCATCCCTCCTTGAGTACTCGACCAGCCTCTGCAACCCCTTCTCCCCGCTCCTCCACAGCCCCGGGATCTCGGTGTGCGACACGTCCAGCTTCTCCTTGCCCAGGATCTCCCGCGCAACCGCGCCCAGGCTGTAGCTCTTGAGTGGGAAGTCCTTCTTCACGAGGGGCAGGACATCCACCACGACCCTCCCCGGGATGGTGATCCTCGTCTTGCTGCCAAACCGGCGGTAGTAGCTATTCTTGTCCGCCCTTCCGAGCCTGGGCTTGATGCCGACCATGCCCATCCTGTCGATGAGGTAGGGGAAGTCGAACTCGTCGCAGTTATAGCCGAGGACGATGTCAGGGTCATAGCGTCGAAGGATCTCGACGAACCTCTTGAGCATCTCCTCTTCGCTGCCCAGGCCCTGAACGCCTTTGGCGCTCGCAGGGCGGCTCACAAGCACGAGGTCGGTCCCATTCTCGAAGGGCTCGCTGAAGGCCATGCTGATCATGATTATGGGATCTGACTCCGCCCGCGGGAGCCCATTTCCGGACTCCGCCAAGCATTCGATATCGACGCAGAGATACCGCATCTCGGGGTGTTGGTCCAGCTGCACGGGCTCCACGTGCTTGGCCAGGGTCTCTACCTTGAGCTCGGTGAAGACGGTGTTGGTCTGGGTTGAACGGTAATTGGAGACGCGGAACCAGCTATTGCCGCTAAGACCCGTGTCGATCATGAACCTGTTCTTGAAGAGTATGTCCGCCTCAAACACGGTTCCGTGCCTGCGCACATCCTCTCTTATGTCCCTGACCTGCTTCGGGTCCTTGGTCACGATCAGAAGCATCTTCTTCTTCTGCTCCTGATGACCGAAGGGCAGGAACCTCTCGACAATCTCCACCTCGATGATCTGGGGGAACCTCTGTTTCAGCTCCTCAGACAGGGCTCTCAGCGCATCATCGGATTCCTGCTCAGGGTAGACGTAGAAATAGGGCTTGAACCCCCTGACGAAACATGTGATCGTCCTGCCCTGCATGTTCTTGCAGAACAGCCTGATCACCGGATCCCCGTTGCTCTCGTACGAGTAATCCGCTACCAGTAGGTAGAGGGATAGGGGATCAGGCATGGGCATGCCAGCACCTCCCGTTCTAATAAATCATATCCCGTGACGATGAACATCATGCATCTGGCGAGGAGGACCTACTGGGATTTCTGTTCCTTCTCGCCCTCAGAGGGAGCCTGCTCGGCGCCCTCCTTCGCTTCGCCACCGGACTCCCCTTCCTGCCACTCCTCTCCTTTCTTCCGCCTGCCCAGGAAGAACAGGATCCCGGCGGCCGCCAGCATGATGATCCCAACAGGAAGCATCCACCGCAGGATGAAGATATCGACGTCCGTCGTGGGTTCCTCGCCGTACTTCTTCTGATTGGCATACCAGACTTCCATGGTCAACCCCACGAAGAGCATGACCGCCCCGAGGATCACGAGGGATCGGACGAAGGCAAAGGAGCCCTCCGTTGCCTCCGTCACGACCTCGATCTTCGGCAGCCCGGCGATAGCGAGCTTGACATGCTCCTTGTCCACGACCGTGGCGCCCGCATTGGACGCGGCCTTCTCGGAATCCTTTCTTATGCGCTCAATGGCGGAGTCTATCTCCCCGGCCTTCCCGGGCAGTCTGGCGCGCCTTGACTCCAAAAATTCCTGGGCTTCTTTGCTCCACTCCATCGCGATTCCCCGTCTACCTCGACATGCAGCTGGGCAGACCAGAGTCGGCATCGATATAAATCTGTTGCGAAGGAATGCAGCCGCCTCCCGGCTGCCAAGGAGCCCCCACGCTCCAACAGGGGCTAATGTCGGTCGAGAATGACCCGGCCCCCATGGGAGTAGATATTCATCCTGTCCTCCCTGGCAAACCCTATGAGAGTGACCCCGACCGTCCTGGCCAGCTTCACGGCCAAGGTTGTCGTAGCCCCGCGAGAGGCGAGCACCGGGATGCCTGCCCTGCAGCACTTGGCAACCATGTCGGAGTTTGCCCTCCCCGTTGTAGCGACCAAGCATCCACTCAGGTCACAGCCCTGTATCGCGGCCCTTCCCACTGCCTTGTCAAAGGCGTTATGCCTCCCGATATCGTCGCATAGGCTGATCGTCAAGGGCGGACCTCCTTTTTCCGGCACCTGGAAGATGCCGCAGGTGTGCACGCCGCCGGTGAGGCGATGAACATCAGAGGCCGCTACCCTCTCTACGGCAGCCTGTACCTGACCTGGGCGAACCCTGACCTTCGATCTCACCACTTTCAGGCCCTTGAGAGCCGATGCGTCGCGCCTGCCCCTCGGCCGCGCCCGCGTGGACATGTTGCTGGCAGCCCTCCTATGGGTCATGCGGAAGGTTGCCTTCGCCCAGCCAGTTCCGCAAGTGAAGGTGCGAAAGTCGCCCGGGCCTTCGATGAACCCCTCGCAGATCAGGTGCCCCAACACGAGTTCCTTTGCCTGGCCGGGCGACATTCTGACGTCCATGGCGTGCTCGCCATTCAGGCATACCGCCAAGGGCACCTCAGAGGGAAGCGCATCCTCGATCCTGACTGCGTTTCCTTCCTTGAGCCTGATGCAACCTACGTGCGTATACGTGGGCTGTGGAGTTTTGGCTTCGCCCTTCAGCCTGCATTGCGAGGGATGGCCACGGACAACCGAACCCATATGAACACCGCCTGGATTGCAGGGTCCCAAGGATCTCGAGCCACTATATATGATATCCCGGCCCGGATGGCAAAGGATCCGGCATGTCCCTGCCAGTCCCCGATAGTGTCGCAGTCTCGGCTCGAAGGTGAACCCAAACGCCTCAGGCGGCGCCCGCAGCGGTCTCCGGCGCGGCTGGGACGCTGATCATTATCCTGTCGATCTCCGAGACGAACACCGATGACAGGTCCCTCATATCCTTCACGAAGAACAGGCTCCCACCGCCGATCTCCGCGATCTGGCGAGCAAGCTCGGGGTTGTAGGACTTGCCCGCTTCGGTGTCCTCGTCCTCGTTCCCGATGCACACGACGGAGATGCCTATGCCTTGCCTCGTCGCCAACCTGGCGCACCTGCGTGCATATTCCGCTGCGAACTGCTTGGGCTTCGGATGAGTGGCATCACCGTCGGTGAGGAGTATCATCTGCTTCCTGCGTCCCCCCCGGCGCTCGGCGCTGACCTCATCCTTCCGGGGCTGTACCTCGCCCACGAGGAGATCAATGCCCCTTCGTATGCCGGCGGCGATGTTCGTCCCGCCCCTCGGAAGTAGGTTGGCAACCTTGGCAATCGTGACGTTTCTTCCGGAGCCGAGTTCGGCAACCTCGGTGGACAGATCCCTGAAGCCGACCACGCCCACCCCGTTTCCGTACCTCTCAGCAATGATCGTCATCACGACTATCGCCTGCTTCGCGTACCAGAGCTTGTCTCCGTAGGCCATGCTGCCGGACAGATCGAGCACGACTACCACATCAGCGTCCCCTTCGATCACAAGCTCCCTCTTCTCGGGCTCCCGCTCGTAGACGAACAGGTTGTCTCGCCCGACGTTCATCCTGCCCATCCTGATGGTATCCCGGATGGTCTCCCGGATGGCCATGTCCTTGTAGGAATCACCCCTCTGGTACTTCCTGACGTCCTTGACATCGGAGCTGGGCAGAGGCGGAAGGTCCTCGTGAACCACCCCCTGCAGCGCGTCGTAGACCCGCTTGAGGATCCTCTCATCGACATCCGACATCAGAAAACGTGAGACCCTGTGGGTGAACGTGATCTCCCTCGAACTCTTGATCAGCCCTTCCCTGACCAGGTGCCTCCTGAGGTCCTCGATGAGCCCGTTCTGGGGAGAGAACAAAGTGCCGCCGCCGTCCGACTTTCCCAAGAGACTGGAAAGCCTCGGATACCGCTGTGGCTTCCTCCTTACCTGTTCCGCTATGTCGGACAGGGATGCCTGGTCCTTGGCCTTCTCCGCATAGAGTTCGTCGCGAGCGGCCGAGATCTCCTTGACCGTGTCCCCGAGGCTCTTTCCCTCGAGGTGCCGCGCAAGCGGAGACACCTCCTCGGAGATGTTTCGGTAGAGCCGGGTGAGTGGCTCCCAAGAGATGCCAATCCGCCCTCTGATCCTAGTCATCAGACGCGAGTCCCGAATCGACCTCCCCAGGTCCAAGTAGTCGAACAGGAATGTGGAAAGGAAAACGATGGCGATCATGGAGAGGACGAGCAAGGCCGGCGGTATGTCCCTAAACAGGGAGGGCCTTTCCTCTCCCCCCGGCAACGCATTCCCCGAATCGCCCTCGCCAAGAAGGTATGAGGTGTAGTTCCTGAAGACCCAGGTTTGGTTCCCCTGCGTGATGTAAAGGGCGTCCTGGTCCGCGTCGAAGATCTTGGTTGCGCTCTCCTTCTCCACCCCTGGTCCGATGCGTTCTTTGATCTGCTCCCAGAGGTCCGTGGGCACATCCTCAACCTCCATGCCTGCGTCGGTGACGTTCCCCTCGTAGGGGCTTACGGCCTCGTCTAGACCGGTTTGATTGGCCTGCGGCGTCTGCGCGGGCGGAGATACGCCTCGAGGCGAGCCCATGGAGAATCCAAGCCAGGCCACCAACAAGACGAGGGCCACCGCGATCGGAACAGCGTACCAGTGCTTCCTCAGCAATCCGGTCTTCCCGGTCGTTTTGGCGGGCGCCGACCGCGCCGATACCACGGCATCTTCGAATATGCTCTTGGCCAACTCCCTGTTGGTCTTCCAGGAGAAGGGGTTCGGCCTGATCGAATGCGAGAACGAAGCATAGCATGAGTTGTACAGATCATCCTCATCCGGCTCCCGGCCGGCCAGGTCCATGCACGCGCAGACGTTCTCAACGAACCTGATCCCTGACCCAGTGCTTGCCCCGGACTCCAGATCCGGGTGATTCCTGCTCCTGCTCAGGAACTTGGAAGCCAGCCTTGGAACATACTCAGGAGGGGCGGTGGTGCAGGAGGACTGGCTCGCGATGAATTTCTCCTCCTCCCCCTCGTTCTCGGGGTACGATATCTGCACCACCTGAAATCGATCCAGCAGCCTTTCGTCCATCTCGCACTTGGTAGCAGTGGCGACTATGGTCACGTCGACCTTGGATTCCCGTTGCCCGAGGGAGACGATCCCATCGTCGAGGAAATCGGCCAGCGCTTGGCCGAGTTTCTCGGGGAGGTTGTCCAGGTCCTTCAGCAGGATGGCATCGCCGTGCGCCTTCTGGATGGCCCCGGCGACGTATGATCTGTCATCCCGATATCCGAACTTCCTGAGAGCAAGCGGGTCAACATCGCCGAACAGGTCCTCCCTGCGAAGGCTGGCAGAGCAGCTCAGCGTCTGGAACTGAAGGCCCGCGGCACGCAGGACGCCTATGGCCGCAACGTCCTTCGATGTTCCAGCAGGCCCGACGATGAGAACCGGGCGGTGCGTGAGAACGGCGCTGATGAGATCGGCCTTCTCCCGCTCGGAAAGCAGGCTACCCGAGAAGGATTCCTCAAGCCTTGCGATGAGTTCCTCCCGCTCCTTCATCTGAGGTACCAGCCGAACTCGTGCAAGACCTCCAGCCCGAACTTCCTGGCGTCCGCATCGGACATCCCTGTTGCGGCCGGAAGCACCGAGCACAGGGCATCGTAGAGGTCCCTCGTGCCCGCGACCCTCGAGGCGCGCATGAGCGAGTATGCCTGAGTCTTCTCATATATCTTGATGCTGGCCCGCACGCTCGCCGGCTTCGACCCGAGGGCATCATCCGACCGGGTCCGCTGCACCGCACGGCATATGGCCTCGACCATCTTTTCCTCCACTTCCACGCCGAGCTTGCGCGCCTCGTTGGCGATGATGGTGGCTTCCTCGTTGAGATTCCCTGGATAGGTCATCTCGATGACGTCAACCCGGTCGAGCAACACATCGATCAGCGGCACGTCGCCGGATTCAGGGGAGAGATTGGACGTGGCTATCATCAGGAACTCGGCCGGGTAGTCAACATCGTAGCCCGAGATCGTTGCCTTCCCTTCATCGAGGACCTGCAGAAATGCTCCCTGCAGCCGCTGGGGCATCTTGGCTATCTCGTCGCAGAAGACGATTCCATTGTTACCTTTGAGCAGCTTCCCGGGGGTGAAGGCTCGATAGTCCGTCGGCGAGTACTTGAAGGCCGCGACGGGATCGATGTCGCCGAGCAGGTCCTGGACCGTGAGATCCGGGCTGCCTTGGATCCTCACGAACCTTTCCAGCCCTCCGATCCGCTTGGTCGGGATGGATCCCTGCTCACGTCCGCCCTTGGAGTACTTACTTGTGCAGACCGGGCAGGAGATCCGATCGGGCTGACAGTTGAACTCACACCCGTCGATCACTTCCACCGGACGAAGCAGCTTCGCCATCTCCTTGGCCATCGTCGTTTTTCCGCAACCTCTCGGCCCCTTGAGGATCACATCATGGCCCGCTACGACCGAGGCCAGGAACTGCTTCTTTGAATCTACTTGGCCGATTATCCTTGAGAGCGGATCCTCGCCCTTCTTGACGTACTCTATCAGCGTCTGACGGAACTCCTCTTTGATCCCCATCATCCCACCGGGGCACAGTTGCTGCGCGGAAGTACCGTATAACTGTTTTCGCCCGCGGCCCAAAGCGCATCATGGTGCAAGTCGTGATCCCGTTCGCAAGATCGGGCTACGATGAAACACGCGTGCCACATCTGTAACGAAGGGCGGAGCGTCGGACAAATTGGAAACCATCGTCACGCTCTCACATCGATAAGCGAACACCACTCTCTTCACTGCCTCTGCGCCACATTTCGCGGCGTAAGATTAATAAGTCGAACGAGCGCGCGCGCAGTGCCCGATGTCCGCTTCGCTATTAGGGGGTTCCATTTGGACGAGTACATTCTTTTCTCCAAAAACGGTGAGGGCTCATTCGAAGTCAAGATCCCTTTCTCAGCTGATTCGCTGAACCAAGTATCAGATCTCTTGACGAAAGAGGGACTGATCATTCGAAAGGGAGAGATCGAGAAGCTCTGCTCGAGCCTCGAGGAACTCAAGTCGATGTTGGCCGACATGAAGAGGGAGAGCGAGCTGTCGAACCGTCTGATACAAGACGTACTGAGGAGAGGCCTCAAGGAGAACGAATCAGGAGACGATCGAGTCCCGGCCCCTTCCGTGCAGCTCGGCCCCGAGACCAGGGAAGATGCCGAGTTGCCCGAGGACAAGATATCCATGCTTCCTTCTCCCAAGACCAAGGCATTCGAACTCATCAGTCGACTTGGCAATCAGCACATGGACAAGGAGTTCACGACCGCCAACCTGACGCTGTACGAGAAGCGCGTCTTCTCGCTTCTCGTGAAGAGGTACGAATTCGTCAGGAAGGTGAGGAAGGAGGGAAGGAGCATCGTTTACCAGTTCACTGAACGGGCTCTGGACTCGATATGCAAAGAGCTTGGCGGAACCACATCCATCTCCGTGAGCTCCCGCGTCCGCTCCCGAAACTTGGAGGAGTTCATGGACAAGATGAAGGAGAGGTATCCACACTTCTCGTACTCCTCGGTGCAGAGTCGCTCAGCCTACAAACAGTACAAGCTGCTTTTCTCGGACAAGTCCGTGAAGAAGTCCGTCGTCGATAACCTCACTCGCATGTTTGGTCCCACGGGCATCCGGGTTTCCTAGCCTGCCGGTGGTTCGCCCGAATCGAGGCCCTCGATGACTGTGTAGATAACATCCCCGACGGCCTTGAGGCTGCGCGCATCGACCTTGTCCATGTCATCCTTCGCCGTGTGCCAGTATGAGTTCAGCGGACCGTATCGGAAATCGATCAGCAGGCAGGATGGCACGCCGATTTCCATGAATGGTACGTGGTCATCCATGACCGCGACCTCGGAGTTGCTGAAATGACGGCTGTACCCAAGGTCCGTGGCCTTCTCCCACACGTACTCGACCAATCGCTGGTCGGAGTTTCGATCCTTTCGAATGCTCAGATGCTTGTCTCCTATCATGTCCGCCAAGATGAGCCACTCCGGTTTGTCGGCGCTTGCGCCAATCCGTTCCGCGAGATGCCTGCTTCCGTAGAACATGGTGGCGAGGTCGTCGCCCACGTCTTCGCCATCGAAGAATACGATCCACAGGGTGTGGTTCAGAGTCTTGGTCGCCAGCACTCTTGCCAGCTCCAGCAGGAGGCCGGAACTCGACCCTCCATCGTTGGCCCCCGGGATCTGCTTTGTGTCGTAGTGACCGCCGACTATGATGATCTTCGCGGTCCTGCCCGGGACGATGCCGATGATGTTCTCCATCGGGTATGTCTGACCCAAGTAGTTGGCCGAGAAGGGGTCCCTTGAGACCTGTATGCCCAGGCTTGACAGGTAGCTTGAGATGTACTCCCTCGCCTTGGCTATGGAATCCGAACCGATCCATCTGGGCCCGAGTGCGACCAACTGCTCCACGTGTGAGTAGGCCTTGAGGCCGGAAAAGGGCGTGGCGCTCTCGTTTCGCACGATAACCCTTGGGCCGTGCGCAAGGACGAAGCAAAGGCCGGTGGCGACCCCAACTACCAGAATACAGAGGATTGCAGCCGTTTTCCACATGACAAGATATTAATAAGCCCCGCCGGGCCTTAATAAGCTTCTCCGAGATGGCCAGCGATGAGAAGGCGTGCCCTGCTTCTGTGTCTGCTCTTGGTCCCCTTCCCGGATGCGGCGTTTGCGTTCATAAGCATAGAGAGGATGCCCTATTCGTTGGGCGACCTCAAGGGCTTCACCTCCTACTGGAACGAGTCCTATCTGCTGACCGTCGACGACATGCAGCTTCGGCTGGTTACCGGCACTGCTGAGGTTTCGAGCGGGACCGGGGTCGAGACTATCGCCTGGGACCCCGAGATCGTGTCGATCAAGATCGATGACGAGGAGATCATGCGAAGGATTGCGATCATCAATGCCGACTACATTGACAACGATCCGCTCACGCGCCTGCCATTCCTCGGGATAGGGGGCCTGGTTCCCTCGTACAATTACGTCAAGAGGCAGACGCCCCTTTTCCCCCCACCTGCGACCATGGCATGGACAGACAACGGAGATGCAGGCCTGCTAGGCTGGACCTCCACCTACCGTTACGAGCCGGGGGATGGCATGCTCTGGCTTAACCGCACCTTCATCCTGAATTCCAGCCTTGACGTGGAATGCCGTTTCCAGGTCGCCTCCGACTACACGGCAGTTGAGCAGCAGATCAAAGTGACCAACGGGGAGGTGGCACAGTACCTTCCGTTCCCGGTGGAGTCCGCCTTCTCGCTTGGATCAAGGTTGAAGGCAAGGGGCATCAGCCTGCCCAACATGACATTGTCGCCCGACAGGTACTCCACCTATCCACGCGACACCCTTCCCTCCGCCTGGTACAACGAATCCACGGGCATCTTCACCCTACCGGGGGTGATGTGGGAGGAGCAGGATCTGCCCGGGATGCTCTACGTGGAGTTCGACGTTGCCGACCGGGATTGGTTCGGTGTGTGCGCCATCACAACCTACAGCTTTGAGGCCAAGATGGGAGTCGGGGTGAAGATCGTTTCAGCCGACATGCCGAGGGGATTCAGGCCATACTGCATCTTCGTGTCAGGGGAGAGCGACCATGTTATCATCGGCTTCAAGCCGTTTGAGGTTGCCGGGCCCTATGATGATTTCACGCCTCTGACTCTGGCCCCTCACGAAAGCGTGTCACTGGATCTCCTCTGGTTCTTCCCCCAGGCAAAGGGGGACACGATGTCCGTGTCAGACTTGACGGAGTTTGCGGAATCTGCCCTCAGCGTATCGGACTTCCATGCCAACAGAACGAACGCCGAAGCGCTCTTGGCGCAGGCAAACGAGCTTGCCGCGGAGGGACGGGTGGAGGAGGCCATCGAGAAGGCCGAGCTCGCTGTTGGCGTCTACGGGAACCTCGGGGCCCTTTCCGATGCCCTGTTCGAAGAGGGCAGCAAGATCAACGCGACCATAAATACATGGAGGAGCGCCGTGGCCAAACCTGCCCCCCATCCTGACAAGGGTAGCCGGGCGATGATCGT
>Ga0172366_10001592_pt1 | contig 17661 bp, 20 predicted proteins | sample LakKivSesite69cm_FD_114533 | JGI IMG/M metagenome (GOLD analysis project Ga0172366, IMG submission 114533) | Sediment microbial communities from Lake Kivu, Rwanda - Sediment site 69cm | ecosystem: Environmental > Aquatic > Freshwater > Lake > Sediment | place: Rwanda: Western Province, Lake... | reverse complement strand
GGGACTACCGACCTGTCGCTATCGCCGCTGCGCAGGCGCAGCTTATGGGGTCTCTCGATCTTTCGCAGGGCGAAAGATCTGCCGGGTGCTTCGTTTCGCAGCATGCGAAACGAAGGGACTGGCGGAGAGGGGGGGATTCGAACCCCCGGACAGGATTTAAGGCCCGTCAACCGCTTAGCAGGCGGTTGCCTTCAGCCACTCGGCCACCTCTCCGCACGGTCCCGGATTATCGGGAGTGACCCCTCAACGGTCAAGAACGCAACAGATTCGCATCGCCTCTGCCGATCCCGCGGCAAGGTCCCGGCATTGCGAGTCGCCTCCGGCAGATGCGAGATTACGAAGGCGGAAGTCGGGAATCACTGACACCGGGACTGCTGGAGAGGTTGCCCATGCCGCGAGTCGACAGGCTGGTGATAGGCATCTTCGGCCGCGTGAACGCCGGCAAGAGCACCCTCATGAACCTGCTGACCCAGCAGGAGACCTCCATCGTGGACCCCCGCCCGGGCACCACCGCCGACTCGAAGAGCGCCGTCATGGAGATACACTCCCTGGGACCGGCCCGGATCCTCGACACCGCCGGCCTGGACGAGAGCGGCGAGCTGGGCGACAAGAAGAGGGCGAAGGTCCACTCGGCGCTGGAAGAGTGCGATGTGGCACTTCTCGTTGTCGATCCGGTGCAGGCCTACATGTCTGCTGACATGTCGGTCGAGGAGAGGGTCGGCAACAGGGCAAGGCTGCGCGGCATCTCCCTCGCCGTCGTGTTCAATGTGCATGCCGATGCCGACGAACTGCTGGCCCAGGGGGGAACGACCCTGGAGGAGGCTGTCGAGTTCTGCAGGACGGCCCTTCCGGACCGTGCCTCGGTGCCATCCGTCACCGCCGATCTCAAGGATCGGTCGACCCTCGGGCTGGTCGTGTCCGTGATCGAGAAGGCCAAGCCCTCGGAGGGGGCCCCCCCGCCTCTTCTCCCCTTCATCAGGCCCGGGCAGGCAGTCATCCTCGGGATCCCCATGGACGAGGAGACCCCTTCGGGGAGGCTCCTCCGTCCGCAGGAGATGGCGATGGAGTACCTGCTGAGGATGATGACCCCGGTCGGCCTCTACAGAACCGATCTGAGACTAGCCAGAAGCGGATCACCGTCGCTGGCCCTGGCCGAGAGAAGCAGGTTCGAGAGCTTCCTGAGGGCGTTCCGGTCCGGCCCGGGCGTCCAGGCGGTCATCACGGACTCGCAGGCCATCGACCTGATGAAGGACTGGGTGCCCGAGGATGTCGCATTGACGACATTCTCGGTGATGATGATCAACCAGACGGCTGGGGGCGACCTCGCACTCTTCGCGAAGGGTGCGGAGGCCCTCGATGGGCTGAGAGAGGGCGACCGTGTGCTGGTCGCCGAAGCATGCAATCATGACCGGATGGCAGAGGACATCGGCACAGTGCAGATTCCGCACAGACTGGAGAAGGTCGTCCAGGGGCTCAGGATCGATCATTCCTTCGGCAGGGACTTCCCTACCCGGGAGGAGTTGAGGGCCTACCGTGTCGTCATCCACTGCGGAGGATGTATGATCAGCCGTCAGGCCGCCTCCGCTCGCATCCGCAGGCTTGCCGAGGCAGGCGTCCCTGTGACGAACTACGGCCTGGTCCTGTCCTGGCTCGAAGGCCCGGAGACGTTCGAGAGGGTGCTGAGGCCGTGGACGGCTGAAGGGAGGGAACCGTGAAGACTCTCCTGGTAGTCCTGCTGGCGGCGACGGCCGCAGGCTGCGGACACCACCGCCAGGAGCCCTCCACTCCTGCACCTGGGAGCCCGGGAGACCAGATCCAGGCCAGCGACGCCCTAACGGCGACACCTGTGCAGACAGTCCCCGCCTCCACCATCAGGAGGGCCCGTACCGCCGCGTCTACGGCCAACGACCGCATCGCCTCGACCGAGTCGGCTGTCGATTCGATACTGGGACAAGGCCATTGAGGCTCCTGCTCATTGTTGCAGTCTGCTCCGCCGCCATCGGATCGGCCGGTGTGTGCAGGCTCCCCCCGATCAGCCCGGATTTCGATGCCATCGCCGTGTTCCTGCCGGGCGGCAGGATGCCGCAGATTCCCTGGGAGGGCTTCCCCGACGAGGCCAGGGAGAGGTTCTGGGCGCTCTCCTGCGAAGGCATGCTGGTCCAGCGGACCGCCTGGTGCGCCTATCTCGTCGTGACACCGGCCGGGTCGGCCGACGACTTCCTGGACGCCATCGGGATGCTGAGGACCTCCTACACCCTCCCTGACACGAGTGTCTGGACGCGCGCCCTGTCCCTCGTCCCGGCTGACACGACAGGTGCCCGGACAGTCGTCTGGGCGGCCGCCGACAGCTTCACGGGTGCGGGACCCCTTCCCCTGCGGAGGAGCTGCTGGCTCGCCGCGGGACCTGACACCCTGGTCATCTCCGGGCCCTGGGACGACAACCTGTTCCTCTGGCTGCCCGAAGAGACGGATGCCGGTTCCTGCGACGCGGCCTGGCGGGGCAGCGGCACCGAGCTGCTTCCCGCAGGCAGCAGGTCCTTCAGGGTCGAGGTGGCGACGACATCGACCGGCACTCCTGCCAACATGGCAAGCTACCCGTTGGCCACACATGCCTGGGACTCGGTCTTCGACGATCCATGGGGAAGGATCTTCGCCGCTGTCGATTCGCTTGTCGCGGAGCAGTTTCCCGAGAGCACCATGCACGGGGGCCTGGTCTGGCTGCGGAGCGCCGGCTCCTCGCGTGACATCACGCCGTGGGAGATGCTCCCGGGGCCGGCGGCTCCAGCGAGAGCCAGGAGAGCGGTGGCGTGGCCCTTCGAGCTCCCGTCCGCCCCTCCTTCAGGAAGGCCGCCCGACGCGCCCGAGGTTCATCCGGTGAGGCTCCCATGCCCCGGCCAGACTGCCGACCAGCTGGCGGTCCTCGCGTCTGTCCTGGAGCGGGTCCTGGCCAGAAGCGCCCTGCCAGGCATCGCGGGAGCAGGTGCCATCCAGGTCTTCCCTGTCTCGGATGGCTTCGATGTCATCCTGATAGGCGATCTCGGCGTACCGGACTCGTCCCTGCTGAGCACGATCCGGAGTCTGGTCAGCACCACCGCCCTATGCCCTCCGGAGTCGGCCCTTGTGGCCAATGCCACGCTCAGGGCGTCGATCAGGGAGGGGAGGTGGCTGCCCATGCCGGTCCCCTCCGACGTGGTCAAGTGCCTGGGGCGGGCGCTGGGCCTGACCGCCGACGATGCTCTCTAGGCTGTCTTCGGCACCGGCCTCTTCGGCCTGATCCCGAAGAGGGCCGTCTTCACCCACTGCCAGTTGACGATCAGGTGTATGAGGCCCAGGACCACAACCGCATAGCCAACCCTCGGATGCACCAGCCTGAACGTGTCGAACTTCATGGTTCCGGCCTTAAACAGGATCCCGGTGACGGCCTGAGTGATGAACGCGAGAAAGAGCAACGGATTCGCGATCTTCATCCAAGTCTGCCTGCTCATCGCGCCCTCCCTGAGCTGTTGACGCAATAACCCGGCACAGTCTCAGCCGTTCCCGGGCCGAGTCGCTGCCGCGGAGTGCTCCTCGGCCAGCCGGTCCCATTTCGCCTGCAGGCCCGCTATCCTGTCCGAGAGCCAGGCGTGCTCCTTCTGCAGCGCAACGACGCGCGTGCTGTCGGACAGAACTGACGGGTCGCACAGCTGGGACTCTATCGATCTGATCTTCTCCTCCAGCGGCAGCAGGTCCTTCTCGACCGAGAGCATCCTCCTCTCGATCTGCTGGCGGGCCTTGTACAGCCTGTTCCTGGCCTCCGCCTCACGGCGCCTACGCCTCCTGTCCAGGTCCCTCTGGCTCGGTCCCTCGTGGGCCGCGGGCCTGGGGCTGTCCAAGAGCTCCGCGAGAGCCTTCTGCCTCTTCTCCAGGTAGTACGAGAACGGACCGTTGAAGAGCCTCACCGCTCCGCCCTCGACCTCGTAGACCTTCTCCACGGCGGCGCCCAGCAGGTGCTCGTCATGGCTTATCAGGACGAGCGTTCCCTTGTAGTCCCTCAGCGCTTCCTCAAGCACCTCCTGGGAGAAGATGTCGAGGTGGTTGGTGGGCTCGTCCAGGATGAGCAGGTTGAGCGGGGTCAGAAGGATCCTGGCAAGGGCGATCCGCGACTTCTCGCCGCCCGACAGCACGGAGGTCTTCTTGAACACGTCGTCCCCCGTGAACAGGAACATCCCCAGGAAGGACCTGAGCTGCTGCTCGCTGCTCTCGGGGCTCACCGACGACAACTGCTCCAGGAGGTTCATCTCCCTGTTCAGGGCAAGCTCCACCTCCTGCGAGTAGTAGCCGATCAGCACTCCCGTGTTTATCTCGACACGGCCCTCCGTCGGCTCCTCGATGCCGGCGAGAAGCCGTGACAGCGTCGACTTCCCCTCTCCGTTGCGGCCCACTATGCCGATACGGTCGCCTCGCTCGATTAGCAGGTCGACGCCACCGAAGACGAGACGGTCGTAAGTCTTCGAGACGTCCCTTGCCTCGACCACGCGCAGGGGGCTGCGGGGGACCTCCGGGAAGCGGATCCTCATCTTCGAGTGTCCCCTGAAGGTCTCGATGACCTCCATCCGCTCCAGCATCTTGATCCGGCTCTGCACCAGGTTCCGCTTCTTGGGATTGCTCCTGAACTTGTTGATGAACCTCTCGATCTTCTCGCGGCGCTCTGCCTGGAGCCTCGCCTGCTTCTCCCTCTCCTCGACTTCGACCGCCTTCTGCTCCTCGTACCTGGCGAAATTGCCACGATAGATGCCCATCCGGCCGAACTCGATCTCGACGACCCGGTTGACAACCCTGTCCAGGAAGGCGGGATCGTGGGAGATGATCCACACCGCCCCCGGGAAGCTACGCAGGTACTCCTCGAGCCACAGCCTGGCGTCCAGGTCGAGATGGTTTGTGGGCTCGTCCAGAAGCAGAAGGTCCGGCCGGGCAAGGAGGAGTGCGGCCAGCTCGGCCCTCATCCTCCATCCACCGGAGAACTGCTCCAGGGGCTTGGAGAGGTCCTCCTGCCTGAAGCCAAGGCCTGCCAGAAGCCTGCCAGCCCTGAATTCCAGCGTATAGACCTCTGATGCCTCGAGGAGGTGAACGGTGTCGGCAAGGTCTCTCAGGGCCTCGTCCACTTCCACCTCTGCACCGGCCTCCTCGAGCGACTCGTGAAGCCTGGATTCGCGCTCGAGAGCCTCCCTGATCTCGCCCGAGTGCAGCATCACCCTCTCGAGGAGCGGACCGTTCGGGAACTCGGACATCTCCTGCGGGAGGTAGCCGACGCGGATGCCCCTCGCATTCGCGACCGTTCCTTCGGACGGCTCCAGTTCACCCGTGAGGACCCTGAACAGCGTCGTCTTGCCCGCGCCGTTGACTCCTACGAGCGCAGTGCGGTCACCCCTGTCGATGTTGAACGTCAGTCCGGAGAAGACCTCGTCCGCTCCGAAGGAGACTCCCAGGTTGCCTGCCGAGAGGATCATGCGGGAAGTCCCGCGTCCGGCGTCCGGCGTCCCGGGCCGTACAGCTCCAGGCGCGTCGGCTCGAAGCCGAGCCAGTCTGCCGAGGCCAGCCTGTATCGCACCCCATCAAGCTCGAAGTCGGGATCCGAAGGCCAGACCGGTCCGTGGAGATGGCCGTAGATGCACACGGACGCTCCCGACGCGGAGATGAGCCTGGTGAAGTCCGTTGGACCGCCGCTGACGGATGGAGGGAAATGCATCATCACAACCAGGGGAATGCACGGGGAGGAGCCCATCAACTTCGCCGCGGCGGCCAGGGAGGTCCTGAGTCTCTCCACCTCCCTCTCCAGGACGGAGTCGTCCCTGCCATCCACGAAGAACTCGTCGCCGGGAAGCAGCCATCCTCTCGTGCCGGCGATGACGGCCTCGCGGGTCTCGAGGGCGTCGTTCTGGATCGCATCGCACCCTTCGCCCAGGGAGGCCCGGACCTTCGACAACGACTTCCACCAGTAGTCATGGTTCCCGCGCAGCAGGATCTTCCGGCCCGGCAGACTGCGCACCAGCTCCAGGTCGGGCAGGGCTTCCTCGAGCCTGAGAGCCCACGAGATGTCACCGGGCACCAGCACCGTATCGGAAGGTGCGACGACCCTTCGCCACGATGCCGAGATCTTCGCGGCGTGGCCCTTCCAGTTGTCCCCGAAGACCTCCATCGGCTTCGCCCCGGAAGTGGACAGGTGCAGGTCGGAGATGGCCCAGATTGTCATGGGGGGGAACATACGAAAGGCCGCAGGCTGCGCGGTGCAGGCTCCATGCCCCAGGATGGGGCGCCGCCCGGCCTTCCTCAACCCCCACAGCGATGCGCTTCGCCTGCAAGGACTTCTAGCGCGTGAGGAAGAAGCGGCCTCATTATGGCAAAGCACTCTTCGACGGCCCTGCGGCTCCCGGGAAGATTGACGACCAGGGTGGTGCCCCTGATCCCCGCCGTCCCGCGAGAGAGCCACGCGGCCGGAACCGTTTCGGCCGACTTCGAGCGCAGCAGCTCGGGCACTCCCGGGACCAGGCGCTCCACGACGTCGAGAGTCGCCTCGGGCGTGCAGTCCGTGGGCGAGAATCCCGTCCCGCCGGTCGTCAGGATCAGCGAGCATCCCCCGGCGTCGGCCCACCCTCTCAGAGCTGCGGCTATCGCTTCCCTGTCGTCAGCCACGACGGCGCTTCGGATCACGGCGAACCCGGCGGACTCCAGGGCCGAGCGGAGTGCGGGCCCGCTCGAGTCCTCCCGCTCTCCCCGGCTGCACGAGGTGCTGACGGTCAGCACGGCGGCGCGAAGCGGACCTACTGCTCCCATCTGTAGTCACCCGACTTCCCGCCCGTCTTCTCGACGAGCCTCACAGATCGGATCTCCATGCCCTTCCCGGCGTGCTTGAGCATGTCGTAGATGGTCAGGAGCGCTACCGACACCCCGGTCAGGGCCTCCATCTCGAATCCGGTCCTCTCGACGCCCGATACCCTGCACGTGCACACCACATCTTCCCCGTCCAGCCGCAGGTCGACACTCACGGAGTCGATCGAGACGGTATGACAGAGAGGGATGAGCCCCGGAACCCTCTTCACAGCGAGGATGGCCGCTATGCGTGCCGCTGCGCGGATGTCGCCCTTGGGCGAAGGGCCTCCGGAGTAGACTCCCGCGGCGCCCTTCCCGAGGTGGATCCTGCCCTCTGCGACGGCCATCCTGGGCCCCGGTGTCTTCTCCGAGACATCCACCATGCGGGCATTCCCGCGCTCGTCGAGGTGGCTCGCTGCACCGTCCTTCATCCCCCGGTCCTCCACATCTTCATGCCCCTGCATCCGTCGTGGCGAAGAGGCTTCTCCGACACCGCCTCCGAGATGGCCCGGGACAGCGCCTCGTCGCCGGCCCCGGAGCGAATCAGCCTCCTGAGGTCGGTCCCTTCCTCCCTGGACAGACATGTGAGGAGGATGCCCCTGGCCGAGAGACGGATCCTCCTGCACCGAGCACAGAAATCCAGGCCGGACAGGGGCTGGATGATCCCGAAGCCCATGCCGGTCCCCTCTATCGAAAAGGTCCTCTGGATCTCCCCCGGTCCGTCCTGCTCCTCCACCACTCTTCCTAGGACCGCTGCCCGCGCGAGCATCTCGGAGGCGGGAACGAACGACGATGCACCGACGCCCGCGGGCATCTGCTCGATGAACCTGACCTGCACTCCCTCGGCCTCCGACCACACGATGAAATCGGGGATCTCGCGGTCGTTGATGCCCCTCAGGACTACGCAGTTCACCCTGACCGGCTCGAGACCGGCCTGTCTTGCCGAGCGGATCGCCTCCTCCACGGCGGCGACTCCGGCGCTGGAACGGGTGACCGCCCTCAGGACCTCATCCTGGAGGGAATCCAGGCTGATGTTCACCCTCGTGATCCCGGCCTCCCTCAGCTCGCCGGCCACCGGCGGGAGCATGAGGCCGTTGGTCGTGAGGACAATCTCCTCGAAGCCGATCCCGTCAAGCAGCCGGACGAGGTCGGGCAGGCCCCTGCGGAGGAGCGGCTCGCCTCCGGTCACCCTCACCTTCCGGATGCCCATCGGCTTCATGATCCGCGCGAGCCTGACGATCTCCTCGAAAGTGAGCACCTCCAAATGGGGGATGAGCTGGACGCCATCCTCCGGCATGCAGTAGACGCACCTCAGATTGCACCTGTCGGTGACCGAGAGCCGGAGATAGTCTATCTGCCTGCCGAAACTGTCATTCACTCGAAGCAGATCGACGGGATGGAGGATGCGTAGAAGCTGAAGGCCAGCATGTCACCGGATGCTGCACCTGCAGCCTCCGAAGGGACTATCGCGAGCGCATTCGTGTCGCGGGTGCTGCGCAGGTCTCCAGAGCCGGAGGAGCTGGGCATCCGAAGGAGCCAGCCGCCGGCTTCGGCCGTAGCCATCACCCTGAGGAGATTGGCCCTGCCGGGCTTCTGACTGTGCCGGAAGGCGGCCGTTCCCTCGAATCTGGCCTTGCGGGCCGCACGGAGCCCGCAGAGGCGGCGCAGGCCGGGCAGGACCAGCTCCTCGAACGTGCACAGCACCGACACGGGGTTGCCGGGCAGGGCGAACACGGGTTTCGATCCCATCATACCGAACGCCAGGGGCTTGCCCGGCTTGATGGCGACATCGCGGAACACGAATTCCACGCCGGCAGCGCCCAGCACGGGAGCTACCATGTCCATCTCCCCCATCGATATCCCGCCGGCGATCAACAGTGCGTCCGAGGAGGAGAGAGCACGCCGGACGGCGCTGGACAACGACCCGTGATCGTCGTCCGAGTGGATCGCCTCCTTCACGGTGAAGCCGCACGACGAAAGCAGGCCTTCGAGCAGGGGGAGATTCGCGTTGCGCACCTGCGAGGGGCCGGGGAGGGCCCCGGGAGGGACCACCTCCGAACCGGTCGTGATCACGCCGACCAGTGGACGTGGATGCACGTCCAGCGAGCTCATGCCGGCCATCGCCGCGATGCCCAGATCCTGCGGCGACAGGGCCTTCCGCGAGGGCAGGACCATGTCTCCGGCCCTCACGTCCTCTGCTCGACGGCAGACGTTGTCGCCGGCCGCAGGCATCGAGAGCGCCCTGACCCGTCCCTCCGACGCCTCGGAGTGCTCCACCATAAGGATGCGGTCGGCACCCGAGGGGACTGGAGCGCCGGTGTTGATATAGGCGGCCTCCCCGGGTCCCAGGGGATGAGGGTCACCGCCGCCGGTCGCGACCGCCCCTGTCAGCAGGTAGCCGTCGTGTTCCCCGGCCAGCGCGTAGCCATCCACCGCCGACCTGTCGAATGGAGGCATGTCGATGTCCGAGAGGATGCCGGCGGACAGCACGAGCCCTCCGGCAGAGCGGAGTTCCATGGATCGCGGAGGGAGGGGGGAGATCGCGGCGAGGATCTCGTCGATCGCCTCCTCGAGCCCGAGCATCGACTTCACTTCCGGAACTCCTTCCCGGACCGGTTCTTCTCGAGCAGGTCCAGTATCTCCGCTGCAGCGGCCTCCGCCGACTGCCCGTCCAGCGGACCCTCGACGACGAAGCAGGCCGACGATTTCAGCCTGTCGGATCCATCCTTGGCGTCCGGGCATCCTTCGACGGATATGAAGGCCAGGCAGTCGTTCTCGAGGACGCCGGCGGCCGCTCCGCTCTCCCAGATGCAGACATCCTCTTCTCCGCGAAGCTCACGGCAGATCCGGGCGAGCCCCGATCCGCGGTATCCCCTGACGAGTGCGACCCGGGCGGCCCCGGCACGGCTCAGCCTCCAGGTGTCGGTGCCCTCCGGCCCGGGACCATGATCCACGGCCTCTTCCGAGCCGCCCTGCGCTACCTTGAAAGCGCATACGCTGAGGCCTCTCTCGGAAAGGACCCTGACCAGGGAGCAGGCGAGCAGGGTCTTCCCCGCCTTCCTGCAGGTGGCTGCTACTATCAAGTCCTTCATCGACGCACTCCGCGGCGCGATATTCCCGGGGCGGCAGCCAGTGTCAAGAAGCACATTGTCTGCGCACTGTCGTAGCGATATTCTTGGCCCGGAGGTATCGCTCGTGAGAAGGATCGTCTTCGCGTCCCTGGCGGCACTCGCCGTGATCGCGGCATGCGGGGCCCACCATCGGGCAGGCAGGGCCGGCTCATATGGTTTCGTGGCGATCGACAGCCTGTCCGTCGACCTCTCGACCGCCAGAGGCACGGTGCTCAACACTCCGAGGACCATCTACTGGGCAGGAGTCCCCATGCCTGCGCTCCTTCGGTTGGACATCTACAGCAGGTCCGATGTTGCATCCTCGGGCCAGCCTCTTCCTCAGGCTGTGCCTTCACTGGTCCTGACGGTCGCCGCAGGCCCGGACGGCAAGTTCTACGCGGGCAGGGCTTCGATACCGGCTTCTCTGGAGCTTCAGCTCGGCGGGGTCAGAGCCTATGCATCTGACGAGGCCCTCGCGGGCTGCAGGGTGTGCATTTCGAACAGCCCTCTGGACAGCGCGATCGTGCACCTGCAGTTCGAGTTCTCGTTCATGAGGGGTCCCAGCACGTACTCGGGCGAGTACGAGGGGGACATCGCCTTCCCCGGCGTGGCGATCCCCCCCCAGCCGCCTGCCTATCCCAGCTGGCACGTTTCCGACACGCTGTTCTTCGACACAGACAGTTTACACTTCCTGCCGAGGTACTTCGCTTCCCTGCGTGAGCCCTTCGGGACGGTCGAGGCATACACCGTCTACGCGTTCATCGATCCGATGCCGGGGAGACCTCCGTCGAAGATCAGCCAGACCTGCCTGCGCACCAGGATCCCCGTCGAGCTCGCCGTCGGAACGCCGGTCCCGATGGTCGCGGAGGCCTATGTCGTCAACGGCCCCGACACGCTCACATGGTCTGCCGGATACGCCTACGGATGGATCTCCGCTGAGGCCGAGAACGGGGTCCTGAGGGGGCAGATGCAGTTCCAGGGGAACGGAAGCGAGCGCGCCACGCTCTTCCGGGGAGGAGGGCGCTTCGCGGCGCCGATCAAGTGACCCGCCTGAAGGCTCCATCCTCCAGGAGCCGCAGGACCGCGATCACCTTCCCTTCTACTCTCACCGAGTCACCGGGGCCATAGATCATCGGCTCGTGAGAAGGGTTCTCGGGCTTCAGCTCGATCCTGTTCCGTGATCTCAGGAAGAAGCGCTTGACCGTTGCCTCCTCGCCGACGAGGACGACCGCTATCTCCCCCTGCTGCACGAACGGCTGGGAGCGCACCAGGACGAGGTCGCCTTCGAGTATGCCCGCTCCGGTCATGCTGTCGCCCCTGACCTTCAGGAAGAAGTGCCCCTGGGGTGGGATGTCGGGAAACGTCATCCAGCCCGTGATGTTCTGATCGGCCAGTATGGGAAGGCCCGCGGCCACCTGACCCACCACAGGGATGCGGCCGGCTGTCTCGCGGGATGTGGTGAGCGTGCGCGCGGAGCGGCCCGATCTGTTCATGAGGCCCGCCTCGACGAGGATGTCGATGTGGTCCTTCACGCTCTTCGTGCTGCGGAGGCCAACCGCGGCGCCGATCTCCCGGACCGTCGGTGGAAATCCGTTCTCTCTCAGGAAGCTCTCGACGAAGTCGAGGATTCGCTGCCTTCGCTCTGTAAGCAGCATTCCCCACCTCCCGGCGGGATTCTACCAACCAAATGTTTGTATGTCAATCCGAGCATTCCCGAGGCGGGAATGCGGCGCGTCGCCAGATCTTTCGCCCTGCGAAAGATCGAGAGACCATGCGACATGGCCTGCTGCCAGCGGGTATCCCTCGCCTTCACCCAGACTGTTGCTGGCCTTTATCTTCCCGAATTTGCGGATTTTTGTAGCTGACCCCAGCGTCTCCAAGGTGGAGACGCGGCGCGTCGCCAGATCTTTCGCCCTGCGAAAGATCGAGAGACCATGCGACATGGCCTGCTGCCAGCGGGTATCCCCCGCCTTCACCCAGTCTGTTGCCGACCATCGAGTTGACGAATTTGCGGATTCTTGTAGCTGACCCCGTCTACTCGCCGTTCAGCAGATCGCTGAAGAAAACCAGATAGGCGGCTATCTTCGCCGTCTGATCGGCGTCGGTGCCTTCCGAGTAGAGGATCACGTTGAACTGAGCGTCCTCGACCGTGCCGTCATCGGCGATCTTGGCCACGCAGCTGAAGGAAGGATCAGTCATCCTCCCGTCGGACTCTATGTAGTCGAGCACCTGGAAGGAACCATTCTCTATGCGTCCGTCGCGCATGTGGCCGAGGAGATGGAAGGTCGCATCCTCGACCCTCCCGTCATCGCGTATGTATCCCAGGGTCTGGAAGGAGGAGTCTTCCACGCGACCGTCCTGGCGGATGTAGGCCACAGTCTGGAAACTGTTGTCCTCCAGGCGGAGGTCACCGGCCATGGCGGTCAGCGAAAGTACGGTCAATAGCAGCAGGTTCCTCATATAGTGGAACCTCCCTTCGATAACCGGATATGGTACAACAAATGGGATGGTTGTCAACCTCGGTTCAGATCTGCCTGCTCCTGGCCAGCCTGCTGAATGCGACACCGGTCGACATCAACACGGCGGGCGAGGCTCTCCTGGAGTCTCTGCCGGGCATAGGCCCGGTCAAGGCGGCGGCCATACTCGAGTACAGGGATACATACGGGCCTTTCGCCTGCCTCGACGACCTTCTGGAGGTCCCCGGCATCGGACCGGCGACCCTCAGGGAGATCGCGCCGCTGCTCGTCGTAGGCTCGACCGACGGTGCGGCGGCCGATACCCTTCACTGGATCCCCAGGGTGGACTCCATGGAGCGCCCGCTGTTGGCGGTGGCCGTACTCGACATCGGAGAGGGAGACGCAACGCTGATCAGGGCTGCGGGAGGCAGGAGCGCCCTGGTCGATGGTGGCCCCGATGACAACGGCCCGCTGGCTCCCGCGGTCATCCTGCGCCTGAGCGAGCAGGGCATGGACTCCATAGACTGCATCCTGATGACGCATCCGCACGAGGACCACATCGGAGGGCTCGACGATGTCATCATGAGAATGGATGTCGACACACTGTTCGATCCCGGATACGCCTTCCCCACGCCTTCCTACGAAGAGCTTCTCGAAGCCGTGGAGCAGAGGGGCGTGGGGTACTCGCTGCTGTGCCCGGGGCAAGTCATCACCCTGTCGCCTTCCGTGTCGATAACCGTTCTCGCCTGCGGCTCGGCGGGAGTCGACCTGAGCGCGAACGAGGCATCGGCCGTCTTCCTCGTCCGTTGCGGCTCCTTCTCGATGCTCCTGCCCGGCGACGTGGAAGAGGGCACGGAGAGGCTGCTTGCCGGGCAGATCCAGCCTGTCACGGCCATGCTGGTACCGCACCACGGGAGCAGGACTTCGGCATTCCCGCCCTTCCTCAGGCACCTCCGGCCCGAGTTCGCGATCGTCAGTGCGGGCAGGGACAATCCGTTCGGCCATCCGCACTCCGCCGTCCTGGATGCCTACGGTCGATTGGGCGCAACCGTGTTGCGGACCGACACGGGCGGGAGTATTTTCCTCGACACAGACGGCATCCGCGTCAGCATCCACTCATCCATGTGAGGTCCCGGGTGAAGCGCTGGACGAGATCGGTCGCCCCCCTTCTGTACATCCTGCCGGCTCTTGCCGTCGTGGCCGTCTTCAGAATCGTGCCGATCCTCAGCTCGTTCGCGGTCTCCTTCACCCGCTACGACATCGGCGGCCTCCACCGGATCAGCGGGCTCGAGAACTATGCGCGCATGCTCGGCGATCCGCGCTTCTGGAGCAGCGCCCTAAACACCGTCTACTTCGTCTTGGGAGTCGTCCCCGCGGGGATCGTCATCCCCCTGGCCCTCGCGATGCTCCTGAGAGGGAAGCTGGCGGGCAAATCATTCTACCGCACCATTTACTTCCTGCCTGTCGTCACTTCGGCGGTAGCTGTCTCCGTCGTATGGACCTGGCTGTTCAATCCCGAGGGCGGACCGATCAACTCTGTGCTGATGCTGTTCGGAGCAGGGCCGCTCATGTGGCTGCGGGAGCCCAGGGGGGTCTTCGACATGCTTCTCTCCCCCCTCGGCGTCCACCCGTCCGGTATGCTGGCCGGCCCGAGCCTGGCTCTGGTGGCACTCATGATCGTGAGCGTGTGGAAGAGCATCGGCTACAACACGGTGCTCTTTCTGGCCGGTCTCGAGAACATCCCCGGGGAGTACTACGAAGCCGCGAGGATGGATGGTGCGGGGGGCTGGTCATCCTTCCGCCACGTCACATGGCCGTTGCTGAGCCCCACCACCTACTATGTCCTCGTCATGAGCACGATCACTTCGTTCCAGACATTCGCCCTTGTCTACGTGATGACGGCGCCTCCGGGTGGAGGGCCGCTCGGCACCACGAACCTGCTCGTGTTCTACCTGTACCAGAAGGCCTTCGATCGCTTCGACATAGGCTATGCAAGCGCCATTTCGGTCTTCCTGTTCGCGATACTCCTGGGGCTCACGGTGCTCCAGAGGAGGTTCGCCGGACGGAAGGTCGTGTACGAGTGAGGGCTTCGCCGGCGGCGCGCAGAATCGGGAAGCACGCCATCCTGCTGGCGGGCGCAGTCGTCATGATGCTCCCCTTCGTATGGATGATAGCCACCTCCCTGGAGAAGGGAGGACTTCGGAACTACGTCGAAGCTTGGAGCCAGGTTCCATTCGGTACCTACTTCCTGAACACCCTGGTTGTGACCCTGTTGACCGTGGCCGGGGTCGTCGTGTCCTCGGCCCTGGCGGCCTATGCATTCGCCACCATGGAGTTCCGGGGCAGAGGCATGCTCTTCCTGCTGTTCCTCTCAACCATGATGGTTCCCCAGCCCGTCTATCTCGTTCCGTCGTACATCATCCTCGCGAGGCTTCACTGGATCGATACCTTCGCGGCGCTCATCATCCCCTGGACGACCAACGTGTTCAGCATATTCCTGCTGAGGCAGCACTTCCGCAGCATTCCCCGCTCCCTTTACGAGGCAGCGGTGCTGGACGGATGCAGCACCTTCGGCTACCTCTGGAGGGTGGTCCTCCCTCTATCCCGCTCGGCGCTGGTCACGGTGATCCTCTTCGATGTCATCAGCAGCTGGAACAGCTTCATGTGGCCTCTCGTGGTAACCAACTCCGAGAGCATGCGTGTACTCCAGGTCGGGCTGTCGTACTTCAACCAGGAGGCCTCCAGCAACTTCCCTCTGCTGATGGCCGCCTCGACATTCTGCACACTGCCTCTGCTGGTCTTGTTCGTCCTGTCGCAGAAGCAGATAGTCTCCAGCTACGCAAGATCGGGGCTGAAGGACTGATGAGAAGTGTTGTGATGCTCCTGCTGGCGGTGTCGACGGCCATGGCGGCCGAGCCCCTCGGCGAGGAAGGTCTCCAGTGGCTCGACAGGTTGTCGTCGCAGGGCTACGATGTCATCAACATGAGGACTCTCCCGCTGGAGTACCTCGAGCCCTGCACCGTGTCGATCTACCTGCCCGACACGGTTGGTGCAGGCTTCTTCATAGCCTTGGGCAGCAGTAACATCCTCGACTTGTACATGGAAGTCGATGGCGCCGGCTGGGTGATCCGCGACTCCCTGCCCGATGATTGCCCCGTGCTGAGAGTCACCGCAGGGCAGTCCTCTTCTGCGAGGTTCGCCGTGCTCCGTGCCGTGGACATGCTCTACGACGCGGTCGCGGACAGCGCAGTCTTCATGTATGCGCTGGAACGCGTTGACCTTCAGGCCTCGACAGGCGATGTTCCGCCCGCACAGGTCGAATACGGAGGCGTGCAATGAGGTATCTCGGGCTCCTGGTCCTGGCCGCCCTTCTGGCGGTTCCTTCCTACGCCGCCGAGACGGCGGGCTTCGCTTTCCTGCAGGTTCCGGTCGGAGCCCGCGCGGTAGCCCTGGGCAGCGCATTCTCCTCCGTAACAGGTGACCCCATAGCACTCTATTGGAATCCAGCGTCCGCTCTCTCGGTGTCTTCATCCATGATCACGACCAACTACACGGGATACCTGATGGACATGCAGGCCGGGTTCGCCGGCTGGGTGAGCCCTCGCGAGAGCGACGCTGTGGGAGTATCTCTCAACTACTTCTACGGCGGGACCTTCCCCCGGACGACGATGAGCGATCCGCTGGGCACGGGCGACGAGTTCTCTTCGAACAGCATCGCGCTTGCGGGAACCTATGCCAGGCGGATCACGGACGAACTGAGCGCAGGCCTGTCGGGCAAGTTCGTGTACTCCTCGATCGACACCTACAGCGGCAATGCATTCCTGGCCGACGCAGGGCTCTCATGGGCTCCCGGCGCGATCGAGCACCTGCGCACGGCGCTGGTAGTGCGAAATGCCGGCATACAGACGAAGGCCTTCTTCCGCGACAACGACCCGATGCCGACGGAAGTGGCGGCCGGTGCGAATCTCCGTCTGATGCAGGAGCGGCTGATGCTCACGGCCGACGCCACGATGCCCGTCAATGGCGACTTCTGGGCGGGCGCAGGTGCGGAGTACACTCCCGTCGATCTGCTCACGCTCAGGATCGGGGCCAACACCCGCGACATGAACGCGGCAGACAAGGCGGGTGGCGGGTTCGTCGACGGCATGGCCTTCGGCATCGGGACTCGGTGGCAGCGCTTCGGCCTGGACTACTCGTACAAGCCCTTTGCCGACCTCGGGTCCGTTCACAGGATCTCCCTGGCCTTCACGCTCTAGCAGGGACAGTGGGAGAGCGCGCACAGCCGGTCGCACGCCGCAGTATCGCGGCTTTCCTGTTGATGGCCACCGTTGCTGTAGTGGCTGCCTCCTGCGGCCAGCCCACGCGTGCACAGCGGAGGCAGGCAAGGCTCGATACGTTCCGCAACGCCCTTCCCGTTAATGTCCGCGAGTCGTTCGACACCGTGTCCACGGAGGCCGGGTACGGCTCGGTCGGCAGGATGATCACAGCCGCGAGGGCCGCCGACGCAAACCTGGAGGCACGACTGGACTCGATCCGCCACGCGGAGCTGATAGACTGCTTCAGCGACAGCGAGATGGTCCACTTCTTCCGCATCTACTTCGCCGATGCCCTCCGCGACGGGACGGTGCCGGAGCCATAGCCGCCCCACGCCCTCCGCGAGACTCAGCAGATTCGCCTGACAGTGAGGACCCGTGGCCGAGCGGCCCCGACTGGCGCCGTTGACCTCATGCCCCTTCGGCCCTATCTTTGCGGTCGCGATCGCGGGGTGGAGCAGTCCGGTAGCTCGTTGGGCTCATAACCCAAAGGTCGCAGGTTCGAATCCTGCCCCCGCTACCAGCCGATGCACCAATGGCTCCGGTGCCTTTAGGACGATCTCGATCTCCAAAGACTCCGGAGCCATTGTCATTCTATCCACCAGGTTACGGAGCAGCGCCTTCTTCTCGGAATACGACCCAAACTTGAACGTGGCATCAAGGTTGTCCAGCATGCCCTTGATACGTGCTATATCAATATGCGGCGGTTGATCTTGAGGTACATTCATTCCTGTTAATACCTTCTCTTCTTCTTTCAACTCCCGCAATCTGGTCGAAGCATATGATAAATCTATTGATCCAGCTTCGACTCCTAGGTTGATGTTCATGATCTTCCTGTGCGTCTCCTGCAGCTGTCGCTTGATCGAGTCTTCCGAGGCGTGATGGTCGCTCCAATCTGTGGCCAGTCTTCTGTTGACCCGCTTCGCGAGACTCCTG
>Ga0172366_10001591_pt1 | contig 17670 bp, 13 predicted proteins | sample LakKivSesite69cm_FD_114533 | JGI IMG/M metagenome (GOLD analysis project Ga0172366, IMG submission 114533) | Sediment microbial communities from Lake Kivu, Rwanda - Sediment site 69cm | ecosystem: Environmental > Aquatic > Freshwater > Lake > Sediment | place: Rwanda: Western Province, Lake... | reverse complement strand
TTGAAAAGGAGGGCGAGCATGGCCAGGTTGCGCATGATGCCAAGTCCCAGCCATCCCGTCTCTACGGATTCCTGCAGTCACCGACGGAGAATCGGGGTTGCGGATGAGACCTTGGCGAAGGACAGCGGTGATTCGCGCCGATCGTGAAGGCATCGAGCACCGGTGACTTGACGGCGCAGCCGAGCGCTTCGTCGATGCGTCTGCGGAGCCGGCGGGCGCCAAAGATCTTTGTGCCGACGATACCCTTGTCCCGGGCTCAAAGCATGGCAAGCACGGGGACGACCTTTTCCGCCTCGGTGACCATCATGGCACCCGGCGGATTGAGCCGGGCGAGCACGACGTCGACTCACGGGGCCCGCAAGCGGTCGCTTGCGAGGTGTTCCCCGCGGCGCGGCCTTGACCGATGAGGGCGCGCCGACTACAACCCCAGGATCATGAGCGACGCCAGACAACGCGAAACCATCTTCTCGGGCATCCAACCCTCGGGCGAGCTGCACCTGGGCAACTACCTGGGCGCAGTCCGCAATTGGGTGGCGCTGCAGGCGTCGTATCGCTGCTTCTATTGCATCGTCGATTACCACGCCATCACCCAGCCCTTCGAACCCGAGGAGATGGGCCGTCGCGTGCGCGACATGGCGGCCGACCTTGTCGCGTGTGGCATCGACCCGGACAAGTCCACGCTCTTCGTGCAGTCTGCGGTGCCCGAGCACACCGAGCTCGCGTGGGTCCTGGCCTCGGTCACGGGATTCGGCGAACTCGGTCGCATGACCCAGTTCAAGGACAAATCCGAGAAGAACCCCGACAACGTCAACGCCGGGCTCTTCACCTATCCGGTGCTGCAGGCGGCCGACATCCTCATCTACCATGCCACCAAGGTGCCGGTGGGCGAGGACCAGCGCCAACACCTGGAGCTCGCGCGTGAGATCGTGCGCCGCTTGAACGCCCGCTTCGGCGAGACCTTCCGCGAGCCGGAGGCGCTCTACTCGTCCACGCCCAGGATCCTGGGCCTCGACGGCCAGGCCAAGATGTCGAAGAGCCTGGGCAACACCATCTCCCTGCGCGAGGACGACGATGCCATCTGGGAGAAGCTGCGCACCGCCGCCACGGATCCGGCGCGCATGCGGCGCACCGACGTCGGCGATCCCGAGAAGTGCAACGTCTTCAGCCTGCACCGCTTCTTCAGCGACGACGAGCGGCAGGCCGAGGTGCGCAAGGGCTGCACCACGGCGGGCATCGGCTGCATCGAGTGCAAGCGGTGGCTCTTCGATGGGGTGAAGGCCGACCTCGCACTTGTTCGCGCCAGGCGGGCCGAGCTCTTGGCCAAGCCGAGCGCCGTCGTCGACATCCTGGCCGACGGCGCCCGGCGCGCGCGCGGGGTGGCGGCGCAGACCATGGCCCGCGTGCGCGAGCGGCTCGGCATCGACCCGCTGCCGGCCCGGCTGGGGTGAGCATGCGCCGCCGGCTGTGGATGGTCGCGCTTCTTGCCCTGGGCTGCACGGGCCGCGAGCGGGCCGACCACCCCGAAGGCGCAGTTCAGCTCTTCATCGCAGCCGCGCGCAGCGGGGATCGCGCGTCCGTGTACCAGCGCCTGGGTCCGGGGACGCGCGCACGCATCGAGGCGATGCTCTCCGCGAGCCGCCACCAGGGCGGCCGTTTCATCACCCGACCGGAGGACTTCATCTCCGTGGGCTGGGCCCCGCCCGCCTGGGAGCCTGCCGGCACGCGCACCATTCGCCGCGACCGCGAGCGCGCCGAGGTCGAGGTCTATTCCGCCGCCGGCGACCGCCATTGCCTCTCCCTCGTGCGCGAGGGCAAGGAATGGAAGATCGAATTGCCGGGGGGTTAGGACCCGCTCGAAGATATCTGTGCGAATCGGGACGCCGATTTCTCGCGGGGCCTCAGCCGTCCAGGTGCTTCGGCTGCTCGCGCACCAGGGTCTGGTCGACGATCTCGATGTCCGCTTCCTGAATCTCGATGACGATGTCGTCGAAGTCGGGCAGGACGAAGCCGGGATCAGTGGCGTCGCCTGCGCGCGCGGGGCCGCGGCGGTCGCCCACGCGTCGCTCGCGCGGGAAGACGCGGCGATCGAGCCCATCCGATCGCCGATCCTGCCGCCGCCGATCGCGCGTGAGCACGCGGCGTAGGCCGTCGATGGAGCTCGGAACCTTGGCCAGCTTCAACGTGCGCGCCGCGCAGATGTGGCACATGGTGACGGAACGGCTGTGGACCTCGACCAGGCGCAGGTTGTCGCGCCTGCGTTCGTCGCACACGACGCAGGTGGCTCCACGGGGAACGGGCCGCATCTCGGCCCACTTGGAGTAGCAGCTCCAGCAGCGTCCGCGGCGGAGCTCGGTGACCTTGGCGCCGCAAGCAGTGCAGGCAATCGTCGCGCGTTCGACCTCGATGCTCATTCCATGTAGGTACCCCGCCCACCCGGCCGAGGCAAGTTTTCCACCAAGTCGCGTGCGCGTTGGCGGAGCCGGGCCATGCCCGGCAGAGCGTGCGGCATCGACGCAGAACAAGGTGGTGAAGCCATGAAATAGCCAAGTCCTCCGAGGACCCTGACGGAGCGAACCTCACCGCTGGGCAAGCTGGTCCTTGGTACAGGTCCGCGGAAGTTGGGGACCGGTCTAGAGCTTGTGCGGAGATTCTGGCGACTGACAGCCTGAGTCCGACCTGGTTACTGATCTGGCGGCAACTGGTCCCGACACGAAGGTACCGGCAACTCGGGTCGAGGGCTCCGGGAGAGCAACAGCCTCACCCCCAGCCCCCATAGGCGTTAAGGACCCGAGCAGGAATTACCGTACCGATCTGGCCGCCGATCCATCCCGGCTAGCTTCGTTGCTCGTCGTCGCAATACGTCGAGTATTCCTCCTCCTCGCGCCTCGCCAGGCGGGGGCCTCGACGGCCATCTCGGCACGTTTCTTCCTGCTCGGGTCCTTAACGCCTATGCCCCCAGCCCAGGGCTATCGCATCTTAATTCCCCAATGATTTCAACCTGTTGCCCAAAGGGCGAGGGGGATACTACTTCCACAACGTCGAAGTGACCGTGCCGCCCAATGTCGCTATCGGTAGGTATGCATTGCAGATGTTCGACGGCGGTCACAATCCCGTGACCGGCACACCTGTTCCCTTCAACGTCATCTTCAACCCATACCGGCTGGTGGGGGCCGGGTTCAGCAAGCAACAACTGGAGACCTTCGCCTACGACGAGGAGGAGGACGGCGAGGACTGGGGAGCAGATGCGGACAGTGGCCGCGACGACTGGACCGCATACCACCGCTGGGAAACGCACGTTCGGGCGTACCAATTGCACGCTTTCGCGCGCCGTGAGAACGCAGCTCCCGGCAAGGCACGCGGCGACGAACGCCGCGTTCTCCTGGGGCGGCTTCCACGCCTGGTCCGAGGTCTACTTGCCGGCGTCGCTTCTACCCAAGCAAGGAGGAATGACCACGGTTGGAGGAAGCACCCCGAGCGACCATGACAGTTGGTACGTATTCGACTCGACCGACAACTACGACGTTGACGACGCCAGTACGCCATTGGACGAAAGCTGGCGACACTCGGAGGAAGCTATCGACCCGAGGGTGGATTTCTATTCCTCCTTCGTGAACAACGGCGCGACGGTGCCCTCCGAGATCTATGTTTCACGGCTTGACTGGTGCTACACCGGCAGTTGCCCCGCCCAGGGCGAGCGTGTCCTAGCCGGCTATTCCACGCCGACCGATTTCTGGATGGCGGGCACGCCGGGCTCGTCGGTGCCAGGCGATGCCCGGGGAACCCGGGTGGCCACGGCTGCACAAGGCTCCCACCTTCACGTCGTGATGTGGGACTTCGGGCCGGAGTCGCTACTCCGACAAGTCCGATACGTCCGAGGCAGCCGCGGCTGCCGCGGGTGGAGCGCGCCCATTGCCCTCGTTCCCGCGGCAGCCGCTGCTACGGACCTGCAGGACGTGGGAGAGCCTCATCCCGCCATCGCTGCTTCGGGAAATCTCGTCGCGATTGTGTGGTCCGACATTCCCGCCGTGGCGAATCCGGCGCAGCGCAATGTGCTTTTCGTACGAAGCAGCCTCGACGGAGGGGCGACATGGCAGCCAGCCGTGAAGCTTGCGAGCCCCGAGCCTGGTAGGATACTCGGGGCAAAAAGCGTAGCCGTCGACGGTGGAAGGATTCGCGTCGTCTCTACCCTCGGCTATTGGGAGAGTGCGCGCGCGGGGCGCTCGTGGTCGCAGGTTCGGCCGGCGTGGGCAGGGGAATCGATCTCGAGCGTGAGAGGGCTCACAAGCGTGGCAGGCTCAGGCCGGCACGGAGACCATAGATCGGTCTTTCACTTTCGCATACCCTAGAAAGGATGGACGCAGCAAAGAGGCGAGCATGAATGTCACGATGGCCAAGCCGTGTACGACCTGAGCGGCAATGCGCGAGAGTGGGAGGACTCGTGCGCGGGCGAATCTGGCGCCGCCGATGTCTGCCGAGCACGTGGTGGGAGCGCCCTGGACCGGTCCCCCGAAGACCTCACCTGCAAGGCGGTGCCCGACCCGGCCTTGCGCCGAGACGAAAAAGCCCCTGATCTCGGGTTCCGTTGTTGCTGGCCGTAGGTTGTGCTGCTTTCCCGCACCTCCTACGCCAGCAGGTCCCGTTACAACAGCCCCACGGCCACGACCTTCGGCAGGGGCATGCCGTTGAACTTGGTGGCGCTGGCGATGGTGTAGGCGCCGATGTTCTCGCTGTAGAGGTGATCCCCCAGTTGCAAGCTGATGGGCAGATCCTCGGCCACGGACACCACGTCGAGGGCGTCGCAGGTGGGACCGAACACCGAGGCCAACTGCGTCGGCCCTTTCTTGAAGGCCTTGAAATGGTACTGGCAGTGGTCGAACAGCACGCCCGAGAAGGTGCCGTACACGCCGTCGTTGATGTAGTAGCACTGCTTGCCGTTGCGCACGGCCTTGCCGATGATTTCCACCACCAAGGCGGCCGCGGTCGCCACCAGGAAGCGGCCGGGCTCGGCGATGATCTCGATCTCAGGCCCGAACAGGCGGTCGAATTCCACGTTCAGGGTCTTGGCCAGCTCGGCGAAGGGCCGCACGTGCGGGTCGTAGGGCGCAGGAAAGCCGCCGCCGATGTCGAGGATCTTGACCTGCTTGTGGCCGCGCGCCCGGGCCTCGCTGAAGATGGCGTCCGCGATGCCCAGGGCCTGCACGTAGTTCTGGTAGTTCGTGCACTGGCTGCCCACGTGGAACGACAGGCCCTCGACCCCCAGGCCGGCGTTGAAGGCGGCTTCCATCAGGTCCACCGCCTCGCCCGGCGAGGCGCCGAACTTGGACGACAGCTCGACCATGGAGCCGGTGTTGGGCACGTTCACGCGCAAGACCAGCCCGGCGTGGGGGGCGTAGTTCTTGATCTTGCCCACCTCGGCCAGGTTGTCGTAGGTCACGAGCGGCTTGTAAGGATCGAGCTCCGCCAGGGTGCGGTTGTCCTTCACCGGGTTGGCGTACACGATCTTGTCCCAGATGAAGTCCTGACGTTTCTTGGCCGGCCAGTTCTTGATGTTCTCGTGGACGATGTTGAATTCCGGCATGGAGGCCACGTCGAAGCTGGCCCCGGCGCGAAACAGGGTCCGGACGATGGCCGGATCCGGGTTGGCCTTGACCGCGTAGTAGGCCTGCACGCGCGGCAGGTGCTTGCGGAACAAGGCGTAGTTGCGCCGGATCTCGCGGTGATCGACCACGAAGAGCGGCGTGCCGTGCTGGTCGGCGAGCTGCTTGAGCCGCTTGGGCGGAATCACGAATCGCCTCCTTGGGTGCGCCGCAAGTTGACTACTTCTTGCCCTTCTTGGCTGGCTTGGCCGCCTTGGTCGGTTTGGCCGGCTTCTTGTCCTTGCCCGTCTTGAGCTCCGCGATCCACTTCTCCATCTTGGCCACGCGCTTGTCGAGCTCCTTGCGCTGTTCGGCGATGGCCTTCTCGTCGCCGCCGAACCAGGCCACCAGGGCGGGCGGGTAGTCGTTGGCGAGCAGGTTCAGGCTCACGTCGTGGTCGGTGCCGATGTTGGAACTGCCGCCCGTGGGATCCATCTTGCGCAGGATCTTCGAGTGGGCCTCGATGGCCTTGCGCTGCTTGTCCGACAGCTTCGTGAGCTCGGCGACCGCGTCCGGCTTGCCCTTGAGCTTCTCCGCCGCACTATCCAGCTCCTTGCGCGTCTTCTTCTCGAAGGCCAAGAGCTTCTGGTGCACGGCGAGCTTGCTCTTGTCGAAGGTGCGCAGGCGTGCCGCCTCTTCCTCGGCCAGCTCTTTGGCGAGTTTCTCGTCGGCTTCCTTCTTGGCCTTCCAGATCTCGTACTTCTCCATCATGGTGAGCTTGCGCGCGTCCGTGGCGCCGGCGTCGACCGGCTTCTGGGCTTCCACCACCGGGGTGGGCTTGGTGGGCTTCGGCGCGGGCTTCGGGGGCTCGGTGCAAGCAGCGAGAGGGGCGACGATGCCGATGGCGAGAAAGGTGGCGATCCGCTTCATGGTTTCTACCTATACAACGGAACGCGGCCGAAGTGGCGGGGATGTAGGTCTTGTCGTTCCGTGGTTGAACTTGGGTGGCCGCCTCGCCTACTATCCTAGGCTTGCGGTAGGTGCTACGCGGCATGTGACGGCAGGTTTCACCCTCTCCAAAGGACGGACAACATGGACAACGTGAAGATTCTCCTCTCCGAAAACGAGATCCCTCGCAAGTGGTACAACCTCGCGGCGGACCTGCCGACACCCCTGCTGCCGCCGATTGGCCCTGACGGCCAACCGGTGCGTCCCGAGATGCTGGCGCCGGTGTTCCCGATGAACCTCATCGAGCAGGAGGTCAGCGCCGAGCGGTGGATCGACATCCCCCCGGAGGTCCTCGACATCCTCTACCGGTGGCGGCCCTCGCCGCTTCGCCGCGCCGTCTACCTCGAGCGCTACCTCAAGACGCCGGCCAAGATCTACTACAAGGACGAGAGCACAAGCCCGGCCGGCAGCCACAAGCCCAACACCGCGGTGGCGCAGGCTTGGTACAACAGGCAATTCGGCATCAAGCGCCTGACCACGGAAACCGGCGCCGGCCAGTGGGGTAGTGCGCTTGCCTTCGCGTGCAACCTGGTGGGCATCGAGTGCAAGGTCTTCATGGTGCGCATCAGCTTCGACCAGAAGCCGTACCGCAAGCTCATGATGCAGGTGTGGGGCGCCAACTGTGTGGCCAGCCCGTCGAGCGAAACCCGGGCCGGCCGCGAGATCTTGGCCAAGATGCCCGATACCCCGGGCAGCCTCGGCATCGCCATCAGCGAGGCCATCGAGGCCGCGGTCACCGACGGCACGGGCCAGACCCGCTACGCCTTGGGCTCGGTGCTCAACCACGTTCTTCTTCACCAGACCATCATCGGGCTGGAAGCCAAGGAGCAGCTCAAGAAGGCGGGCGAAAAGCTCCCCGACGTGGTCATCGGCTGCGCCGGCGGCGGCAGCAACTTCGCCGGCCTGGCCTTCCCCTTCGCCTACGACAAGATCCACGGCGCCGACATCAAGATCGTTCCCGTCGAGCCGTCGGCGTGCCCCAAGATGACCAGGGGCCGGTTCGTGTACGACCACGGCGATGTGGCGCGCATGACGCCGCTTTTGCCCATGCATTCACTCGGGCACACGTTCATCCCCAAGCCCATCCACGCCGGCGGGCTGCGCTACCACGGCATGGCGCCGCTCGTGTGCCAGGGCATCGTGGAGGGGCTCTTCGCCCCCAAGGCGTATGACCAGCTCAGGTGCTACGAGTCGGCCATGGTGTGGGCCAAGACCGAGGGCGCCATCTGCGCCCCGGAGACCAGCCACGCCATCGCCGCGGTCATCGACGAGGCCAATGCCTGCCGCGAGAGCGGGGAGAAGAAGGTCATCCTCTTCAACTACAGCGGCCATGGCCTCATGGATCTGTCCGGCTACGACGCCTACCTCGGCGGCAAGCTCGTCGACTACGTGATGCCCGAAAGCGAGATCCTCGAGAATCTCGCCAAGCTGGCCGGCATGCCCAAGGCCGAAGCGCGCAAGTCCGGTCGGTGGTAGACGACCTCGGCGGCGGACAACTTGACCGCGTTGCCCGCGAAGGCCAAGAACCCGCCCGGCGTGAGCACCCGTGCGGCTACACCCGTGAGCTCGGCCAAGTCCGCGGTGGCGGAAAACGGGCGCGCAGGGCCGCGTGAGAAGGTGGGTGGGTCGCCACGAAGTGCGCGGACGATGCTCAGCCGTGTCCTCGGGGAAGGCCTCGATGCTCTGCTGAGCGGTCCAGGCCGCACTGGGAGACTCCGAGATGTTGAAACAGACAACGCGACGCCGGTCGTAGAGCAGGACGAAGAATACCGGCAGCACGCGCAAGGTTGCGGTCGGCACGGCGAAGAACTCGACGGACGCGAGCGAGCCCAGGTGGTTGTCCAGGAAGCTGCGCCGAGTTTGCGAGGGTGGCTTGCGTGGCCTTCTGGGCATGAAGCGGGAGACACTGCGCTCGCCCATGTCACGTCGATGTCGAGATTGAGCAACTCGCCGCGGATCCTGGGCGCGCCACCAAGTACAGCGCCCCGCAAGTTCGGGACCAGGTGGTCCCGAAACTGCGGGAAGCTGTACTAAGCACGCCCTTCCCGAAATACGGTGAGGACTCACCGCAGAGACCGCAGAGGACGCAGAGATGGGACTCGATGAGTTGGCGGAACAGACCATCCCTGCCGCCATCGACAACCATGGCCTCCGCAGGCGGGTGAACGAGCTTCCAGAATGAATCTCTCTGCGAGCTCTGCGTGCTCCGCGGTGAGACGATACGTCACCGGACTTAGGGCCCGGAAAGAAACAAACCTGCCATCTCACCGCCGATCCATCCCGCCAGGCTTCGTTGCTCGTCGCTTACATACCGACGGGTATGCGCGCTCCTCGAGCCTCGCCATGCGGGCGTCTCGGCAGCGACCTGACAACTTTATTTCTTTCCGGGCCCTTACGGAAGGGAGGACCAAGGCTCGTGTGCGACGGTATTCTGCGCCACTCGCCTGACCGTGACCTCGCCTCCGCCTGACCGACCGCAGTTCGTGGTTTGGCCTGTCTCGGATCTGGTCCCGCCGGGCAGATGCCCTCGTCCTCGTCAAACCGGATGTCGTGGTCCGCTCACATCGGGCAGGATGCCCGCGCTCCCTGGGCAGACCGGATTGGCGAACCGGTCGAGCGAAGGGAGCCCGATCTGACGGGTGATGTGGGACACACCCCGAGTTTCGCGACCGTACAGGTAGGCACTCGATCAGCTTGCGCACGCCATGGCCGGCGCCGCGTTGGGCAGGGGGAACGAAGCGACGGGGATGGACTGCTTGAGGTATTGCAGCAGCAGGTCGCGGAGACTGTGTTCTTGGTCCGGCGGTAGCCCGACGTCGACGAAGAAGGTCCGGTCCACGCCGATTCGCCGCAGGTGTTCCGCCTTCTTGCGGTACTTGTCGGCGGCCGGGCCCACCCCGAGCAACCCGAGTTGCTCCACCATCTTTTCGAACAACGCCAGGTTGTAGGGATCGGCGTAGATGGCGTGTTCGAGGAGAATGGCGGATTCGACCGTCTTCCCGAGCGCCTTGGCCAGGCTGAAAAGGACAACCCAGGCGTGGGCATTCGTCGGATCCAGGGCCAGCAGCTTGTTGCAAGCACTCTCGATCGCTGCCACGGGGGCGCGCGTGTCGATCCGATCCTGCACCACGGCCTCTTGCTGCTGTGCCTCCTTCGTTGCGACCAGCCGGACCACGACCGGCGCGCGGAACCCGCGGTTGCACTTTGGGCAGTTCACGGTCGCGAGGAGGAGGGGATTCGGCTTGATGGTATGGCAGTGGGCCGTCGATCCGCAGTACGGGCAAAGGCAGGTCGCGACCAGTCGTTCCAGATTGCGCGAATCGAAGTCGACAAGCTTGCCCGCGTGCCCGAACGACTGGAGGTAGCGCGACACGAGAATGCGCATCTTCGCGCACTCGTCGGCAGGCATGGCCGTGGCGTTGACTTCGGGGCACCGCGACGTAAGGAAGGCGGTGGGGTTCTTGATCACCCCCTTGGCCACCGCTTCCTCGTAGATTCTCGATCCGGGGTGGTAGCCGATGAAGGCCATCCGGAGGCTGAACTCGGGGTGGTTTGCGTACCACTCCAGGCTTTCGCGGACGGTGTCGAGGGTTTCCGCCGGGTCACCGAAGATCAGGTTTGACCACAAGCCGATCTCGGCCTGGTAGACCTGCCCCAGCGCCGTTTCCACCTGCGCCTTGGTCGTGCCCTTCTTCATGCTGCGCAAAACGGTCTCGCTCATGCTCTCCACGCCGAGCCCGATGCAGCAACAGCCGCTCTCTTTCATCTTCTTGAGCACGTCGGGGTCGATCTGTTCGGCGCGCATCGAACATTCCCACCGGATCCCCATCCCGGCGATACGACGGCAGAACTCTTCCAACCGCGATCGTTTCGGGCAAAACAGGTCGTCGTAGATGGTGACCGCATTCACGCCGTAGGTCGCCTGCGCCCATTCCAGCTCGGCGAAGACATGGTCGAGTGAGCGCAGTCGATAGCGGCGTCCGGCCGACTCGTGGCAGCAGAAGGTGCAGGAATACGGGCAGCCCCGGCTGGTCAGAAGCGGCATCACCCGCGTGTTTTCGTCGGCGATGAGGGCCGGGGCGCAATTCCCGGGACGGTGGAGGGTCAGGTAGATGTCCATACCCATACCTTCCAAGTCGACAGACGGCAGCGAATCCAGGTCTTCCTCGACGGGTCGGGCGGGCGTGACGATCAATCCGTCATTGCTTCCGCCGCCCCTCAGGATGAGGCCCCTGACCGCCGCGACATCGCCGTCGCCGGCGAGTGTGGCGGCGAGTTCGACGGAGGTATGTTCGCCTTACCCGACAACGCCGAAATCGACCTCGGGCATGACCGTCATCGTCAGGCGGGGTTGGTTGGTCAGCACGGGGCCCCCGAGGAGGATTTTCGCCTCCGGCCGGGCGGCGCGGGCCACGGAGACCATCGACTTCATGTCGGCCAGGTGGAAGGACATGCCGCCGAAGCCGATCACGTCCGGACGAACCAGATCGATGGCCTTGCGCAGAAGCTCATCCATCGGCTCGACGCTGTGGTTCGGGTTGAGCACGGAAACAGCGTGCCCGGCGCGTTTCAGGCAGGCCGACACGAGTCCGATGCCCAGCGGGAGTTGGTAGCTTGCCCTGCAGGTTTGCCGAAAGACCACGAGGAGTATCCTCAGCCCGCCGTCTCCCGTGCCCGGCTCTCCCACTCGCAGCGCCCCTGCCAGCGCAGGGGCAGAGCACGGTGGGGCAGGGCATCGTCCAGGTGCAGCGTGGAGGGATTGCGGAACCAGCGCTTCCTCGCGGGTCAGGTGTGCCGTCATGCTCATGGCCAAGGCCTCTCAAGGATCTGAATCGGTCCAAGCCGGGTGCGCCTTGACGGGATTCGAGAGGAAATCGACTAGGCAGATTCTTCCTAGTTGTGCGGCGGCCCTACACACCCAGCACGAGGATCACGCGGATGTCCTTGGTGCCGAGCCCGTTGCCCACATCCACGCCGACGAGGGGGACGGCCACACTGCGCAGGTAGAAGCGCAGGCCGACGCCTGCCGACGTGTGGATGTCTTGATTCGCCTTGAAGCCCGCGCGCAGGTAGGCCGGCGGCAGGAACTGGCGGCCGTCATCACGCAGGGCATAGGCGGTGCGGGATGGCTCCACGGGGTCGGGGACGATCTCGGGCAAATGACGGAACCAGATCGCGGTGGCGTCGTTGAAGATGAGGCCGCGCACATCGAGGCCCCACAGGCTGAAGAGAGGGAAGTGGTACTCGACCTGGGTGCGCAGGTGGGTGTCGCCCTGGAACTGCCGGTAGAGATAGCCGCGCAGGTTGGTGCCGCCGGCCGAGTTCTCGGACCACAGGGGCAGGTTGTCTCCGAGGATCGCGCCGGTCCGCACGATCAGGTTGTGCCGGCGGAAGAAGCGCAGGCCGTGCTCGTAGGAAACGCTGGCCTTCCAGTACCAGATGCTTTCCTGGCTGCCCCAGCGTTTGGCCGCATACTCGAACCCGAAGCCCAGGGCGTTGCCGTACATGACGGCGTGCTCGCGGGCGCGGAAGTCGAAGGTGAGGTTGGCCGTCATGCTGCCCCGGCGCGCGCTCACGGTCGCGGGCGGCGGATCGCCGAGCGCGGCAACCGCGGACGGGTTTTGCGGGTCGACGGTGGACGACACCAGGTCGTTGCGGTCGATGATCCAGCCAAACGACGTGCGCACCCTGCGAAACCACGCCACCCCGACGCTGCCATCGAATCCGTAAGAGCGCAGCGTGGTCGTGCGCATGGGCAGAAGCGGCATCGAAGCGAGGTTCGTGTTGCTGTACTCGGGGATGTCCTGCGACTGATACTTCCCCTTCAGGGTGAAATAGCACCACGAGCCGAAAACTGCCGGATCTTCGTAGGCGATTACACCGCCCGAATCCACGGTCGAGATGCGTCCGCCGATAAGCCCGCGCTTGCCGCGGCCGAAGAGATTGCCATGTGCAAGGACACCGCCGCCGGAGATATTGCCCGGGGAATACGAGAAGGTGGGCAGGGGCGCCCACGGGATCTTCTCGGTGATGATGATGTTGATGCGGACCCCCTCCCGGTAAGGCTCCCAGTATACGTTGACGCTGGCGAACAGCCCCGAGGAGTGGAGCCGCTCACGCACCGTATCGAGGGTGTCGGAACGAAGCACGTCGCCGATGGCGATTCCGGCGATGGAGCGCACCGTGGCTTCGTCGGTGCGCACGGCATTCTGCACCCGCACGTCGGTGACGACTTCCTCCTGGGCCTGGGCGCGCGAAGCGCCGAGCAGGCAAACCAGGCCAAGGGCGCGAAGAGCTCGATGCATGGAACGAAGAAGTGTATCAGGCCGAGGCCGGAAATGTGGAAGAGCTGATAGCGCGGGCTGCGCCCGTGGCCGAAGAAGGCTCCGGGCCGCAGGCGGCAGGCTTCGGGGTGCAGGCTTGAGGCCGCAGGCGTTCGGTCGAGAGCGTCGTTGATCTTGTCCGCGGTACGAAGGGGGCAAAACGATTGGCGCTCCAGGAACGCGGGCCTCTGGCCCGCCAGCGTGCGAAGATCCGCGAAGGCAGCAGATGAGAGACGTGCTTCGATTGGGCTTGGAGGGGAAGTCCGTTCATGGTCTTGGCTTGCGGGCCGCGCGCCGGGCCTCGACGTACTCGCGTGCCTTGGGCAGGTCGGGGTCGTCGGGCGCGGATCGCTTGACGAATTTCTCGAAGGCGATCTCCACGCGTGGGGTATAGGCAGGATCGAACTGGGAGAGGATCTCGTAGCCGATGCCCAGGTCCTTCCACACGACGGGGCCCACGGAGATACGGCGGGTGCCGGGCAGGGCGGCGATCTTCAGGTCTTTGTCGCCCCCGGTCTTGGCGATCACGTCTTCGAGCAGGTCGAGCGACATACGGGCCGGCTCGGGTACGTTGCCGTTCTCGGTGCTGTAAAGCAGTGCGAGATGGGCGCGGCCGGCCTGCGTGGTCAAGACCATCTCGGCCAGGATGAGCTCCCACGATCCCTCGGCGGAGAGCAGGGCGGGCATGATGTCATAGCTGCCGAGGGCCCGGCGATCGCGCCTCCGCCATTCCTGGAACTCGGGGAACTCGCTGACCGGCACGATGGGGTGAACCAGGCCGTTGGTGGCAAGCTTGTAGCCGTCCTTCCAGCTTTGATCCCAAGTGTCCAGGCGATCGATGACCACCAGAGGCCGGCGGGGATTGCCGTCCATGAGCTGCTTGATGTTCCACCCGTGCTTGCCGTAGCCGCCTTGCGGCAGGTAGAGGTCGGGAAAAAGCCGTCGCTTGCGCGGGCCGTACCAGGAAGCGCCCAGAAGCTCGCGGTCGAGGTGTATGACGTCCGGCCGCAGGTTTTCCACCTCGCGGAAGTAGAAGACCGAACCCGTGAGGTGATCGCCCATGGTGATGACGATGGCGTTCGGCGGGACCGAGGCCAGGGCCGTGGTCACGAAGTCGGCGAACACGCGGTTTTCGCGCTGGTTCGCCTTGCCGGCGTGGACCGCGATGGCGACGGCGAAGACCAGGCCGACGCCCGCATACCCGAAGTAGCGGCGGCATTCGAGCCAAGGCCGGCGCGCGACCAGCCAGCGCCACAGCGCCGCCGCCCCGAGCCCGCACAGCACCGCGAGCATGAAATCCGACTGGATGAAGAAGCGTTCGAGCACGGTGACGTAGAGGCCGGCCGCGGTCGAGAGGTTGGAGAGGAGGCAGTAGGCGACGACGTAGAAGCCGAGCACCGAGGCCACGACGCCGACCAGGCGTCGCTCCTGACGATCGCGCGCTCCCCGCGCCAAGCCGAAGACGGCGAGCAAGGGACCCACCCACAGAAAACGAGGGAAGGCGTAGCCGAGCATGTGCCACAGGGTGGGAAAGAACGTGCCTTCGTGGACGAAGGCGCCGTCTTTGCTGGCCTTGCCCATGCTGAAGGTTCCGTAGTTCTTGCGCAGGATGTGGGCCAAGAACCCGTCGACGGTGCCAAGGTCGCCCCACGACACCGCGGCCGAGGATTGCGAGGCAAATACGAGGTAGGCATAGGGCAGAAGACCCGCAAGCCCGAGGGCGATCGCGACCACGATGCCCGAGATCCCGAGCGCCCGTCGCGCGACCCAGAAGGAACGTAGGACGAGCGGCACGCCCACGAATACGAAGGTGTGGTGGTTGCACATGGCCAGGCCGCTTGCGAGGGCCAGGGCAAAGACGTGCCGGCGCCGCAGCGTGCGCTCCACGTGATGCCAAAGCCAGAACGCGAGCGCGACGAACATGACATTGAGACCGAACACCTCGGCGGAAACCGCGTGCAGCCAGACGTTGGAGTTGGTGCCGAAGAGCGCGGCAGCCAGGAGCCCGGCCAGCGTGTTTTTCGTCCAGGTTTGGACGAGCGAGCAGAGAAGCGCCGCCGCCGTCGCCGTGGTCACGGCAGAGAGCAGGTTCACGCGCCAGGCGGGGGAATGACCGAGGGGCAGGGCGGCGAACAAGCGCGCGAGCATGGCGAAGAGCGGATAGCCGGGCGGATGGGGCACCCCGCCGGTGAGGGCCGACGAGGTCAGCTCGCCGCTGTCGCCCCCTATCACCGAGGGCGCCAGGGTGGCGACGTAGAGCATGAGCAGGACCGCGAAGGCGAGCGAGGGGGCGAGGCGGATCGACAGCGGTCCCAGGGCCCGGTCGGCCGCGGTACCGGCGTCCGCGATGCGCGACCCAGGATTGCGTGACTTGCCCGGCGAGGACTTGCGCTTGCCCATGCCCTAGCTCACCTCGAAAAGCGTGCTGCCCAGGCGCTCGGCCAGGGCGCGCGGGGTGGTGCCGGCGTGGTTGGCCCGGTCTGGATCAGCGCCGCTTTCCAGAAGGAAGCGGGCGATATCGTCGCGTCCGCGGCCCGAAGCGACGGCCCGCAGAAGCACGGAATTCCCGTCCTCGTCGCAGGCATTGACGTCTGCACCCTTGCCTACCAAGACGCGGGCCATCTCGGGCAAGTATTCCTGGGCCGCGAAATGGAGGGGAGTGAAGCCATGCGCGTCCTTGGCGTCGAGGTCGGCCCCCGATTCGATGAGCAGACCGAGCAAGCCGACGCTGTTGCCGAGCACGGCCTGGTGGAGGGGGGTGCGCATGTCGTCGTCGCGCAGGTTGGGATTGGCGCCCTTGGCGAGAAGCTCGCGCACCCTTACGAAGTCGCACACGAAGGCGGCTTCGCGAAGCTGCGCGTCGAGGTCGTCCGAGACAGGCATGGCCGGCTCACCTTTTCTATCAGGATGCGCGCTTGCTCACCACCCGCGATCGTCGGGGAGGCCTCGCTGCGAATCCGGGCCGGCCTTGGGCTATGATGCCGGGCGATGACGATTGTGCTCTTCCTGGCAGCGGTCTTTGTCGTCGGCTCGATTCCGACGGGTGTCCTCGTGGCGCGCAAGAAGGGTGTGGATCTGCGCCAGGTGGGAAGCGGCAACATCGGCGCCACCAACGTGGGGCGCGCGCTCGGCAGGAAATGGGCCGCCCTGGTCCTCGTCGCCGATGCCGGCAAGGGAGCCCTGGGGGTGCTTGTGGCCGAGCGCTTGTTCGCCGAGGCGTGGCTGCCCGCCTTCGCAGGCTTCGCGGCGGTGCTCGGCCAGGTATTCTCCGTCTTTCTGCGCGGACGCGGCGGCAAGGGTGTGGCCACCTCGCTCGGGGCGGGTCTGGCGCTCGCGCCCTTGCCGGCCTTGGCCTGTCTTCTGACCTTCGTCGTGGTCTACCTCGCCTCGCGCATCGTTTCGCTGGGATCGCTCGTCGCCATCGCGTCCTTTCCGGTGTTCTTGCGCCTGTTCGGGCTCGGCACCTGGCCGCAGGTGCTTTTCGCCGTCGCCATCGCGGTGCTGGTCGTGTTTCGCCACAAAGACAACCTCCTCCGCCTGGTGCGCGGGGAAGAGCATCGGGCGTGAGCCTCCGGCCCGCGGTGGCAAGCAACCGGCTTCTCGACGTATTCCGACGAGGAGCAAGGCAGGGACGCGATGCAAATGATAGATCTCCCGACGGGAGTCAAACCATTCGGTGCTCTAGTGCGTAGGTGGCGCGGGCCGCAGGCCGGCGTCGCGCAGAAGCTTGCGATCGGCTTCGACATCGGGATTGCCGGTCGTGAGCAGCTTCTCCCCGAAGAAGAGGGAATTCGCGCCGGCGATGAAGCACAAGACCTGCGCCTCGCGCGACATGGACAAGCGGCCGGCCGAGAGCCGCACCTCGGCCTTGGCCATGATGATGCGCGCGGTGGCGATGGCGCGCACCATTTCCAAAGGATCCACCGGCGGCCGGTCGGCCAAGGGCGTTCCAGGGATGGGGACCAGGGCATTGATGGGCACGCTCTCGGGGTGGGGGTCGAGATTGGCCAGCGTCGCGATCATGGCGCAACGGTCATCGACGGACTCGCCCATGCCTATGATGCCGCCGCTGCAGATCCTGATTCCCGCCTTGCGCACGCGCGCGAGGGTGGCCAAGCGATCGTCGTAGGTATGGGTGGTGACGATCTTGCCGTAGAACTCGCGCGAGGTATCGAGGTTGTGGTTGTAGATGGTAAGCCCCGCCTCGGCCAGGCGCTCGGCCTGCTCGTCGCTCAGCATGCCGAGGGTGATGCAGGCCTCCATGCCCAGGCCACGCACCGCGCGCACCATCGCGAGGATGGATGCGAAGGCCTCGTCGCTGCGCGGGTTTCGGCCGGCGCTGCCCATGCAGAAACGCGTGGCGCCGGCGGCCTGCGCGCGCCGGGCCATCGCTACGACCTCCTCCACCGAGAGCATCTTCTCGAGCTTGGCGCCGGTGTCGTAGCGGCTCGACTGCGGGCAGTACGAGCAGTCCTCGGGGCAGCCGCCGGTCTTCACCGACAGGAGCGAGCAAAGCTGAACCTGGTTCGGGTCATGGTGCTGGCGATGGATTTGCTGCGCGCGCAGGACGAGCTCAGGCAACGGGAGATCGTGGATCGCCCGCACGTCGGAAACGGAGTACTTGGCCATGGCCCCTGTCATAGATTCTTCCTTCGTAGGATCTTCGTTTTTTGCGAAGAAGTTTCTCTTCCCGCCCCCCCGCAACCTGACAGCCTACGCCCGAGAAGGTAGGCGATCAAATGGCGGCGTTTGAGTCCAGCTCC
>Ga0172366_10001590_pt1 | contig 17676 bp, 17 predicted proteins | sample LakKivSesite69cm_FD_114533 | JGI IMG/M metagenome (GOLD analysis project Ga0172366, IMG submission 114533) | Sediment microbial communities from Lake Kivu, Rwanda - Sediment site 69cm | ecosystem: Environmental > Aquatic > Freshwater > Lake > Sediment | place: Rwanda: Western Province, Lake... | reverse complement strand
CAATGTCGAATCCTCGCCGGCGATCGCGGCCGACAGTACGGTCTACATCGGCTCGACCGACAACTTCTTCTACGCGCTGAACACGAATGGAACACTCAAGTGGCGATACGAAACCCAAGCGCCGGTTCACGGCCCGCCGGCGGTAGCGGCTGACGGCGCCGTCTACTTCGGCTCGGACGACAACGCGCTGTACGGCCTCTATCCCGACGGCACCCTGAAGTGGCGCTACGAGACCGGCGAGAACGTCGAAGCAGCCGTGACCATCGGACCGGATGGGACAATCTACTTCGTCAGCTTTGACGGCTACCTCTACGCGCTGAAGGGAACAAGTCCTCTGGCCGACTCGCCATGGCCCAAGGTCTATCACGACCTCAAGAATACCGGCCGGGTCGGCGGCGGGAAGTAAGGAAGTATGCCCTCCGGGCGCGCCGGTCAACGTGCACGGCGGGCAGTTCGTCTTCCGTTTCAGTGACGGCTCGGAGATAACCGTCAATCCGTGATACCCGGCATGCCCCAGGAACGCGATGGCAGACTGGCCTCGCCCGCGGCGGGGTCGGGGGTAGAATCCCGCGAAAGGTGACCATGAGTACATTGCTTCTGCTCGCTTTGGTTGGCGCCGATTTTCCGATCTGTACCGCGTCCGGCTTCACCGGCTGTGCCTCGGTCGTATATGCCATGGACCAGTTCTACGTCTTCTGGGAGGACCAGCGCGCGGCCCCGCTCACCGGCGTCTACGCGGCACGCGTGACGAAACAGGGCACCGTTCTCGACCCGACGGGCGTCGAGCTATACACCGACAGCATCGGCTATCGGGTAAGCGCGGCCTGGGACGGCTCGAACTTCCTGATCGTCACCCGCGAGCACTGCTGAGTAAAAGGCGACCTCCTGGGAGTGCGTGTCACTCCCGACCTCGATACCCTGGGAGCGTTCTACATCTGCAACATCCCCGATGATACGTTCCTTCAGACGGACCCGGTGATAACCTTCACCGGCGAGAATTACCTCGTAGTGTGGTCGGACGAGAAGTACGGGCCCTCCAACGCATTCCACCCGTTTGCCGCCCGCGTCACGCCGGCCGGCGTCGTGCTCGACTCGGGAGTGAAGGTCTCGACATCGAGCGCGTACGAGTACCGCCCGAACGTGGCCGACGACGGCGTTCGGAGCCTCGTGGTCTGGTCGGCGTCCTCCAACGGGTCGTACGGTCGCTTCGTCAACCGTGACGGCTTGCCTGAGGACAGCCCGTTCCAGATTGCACCCGGCACAGCGTCCGGACCGAACCTCTGCTTCGGGGACTCGAACTACCTTGTGGCCTGGCATGCCGGCTCCTACCCGGCTCTTGAGCTCTACGGCCGGCTGGTATCGCGTCAGGGGACGCTCGGCGACCAGTTCCCTATCGCGACTGGACCGGACTGCTATCGCTGGAGCGCACTCGCGTACGACGGAGAGCGCTTCCTCGTCGTGTGGATGAGCGGGCTGAACAACGAACCCGAAACTATCTTCGGTCAGTTCATCGCGACCGACGGCTCGCTCATCGGCGACCGGTTTGAGATTTCCGGCGCGAGCGCGATTCAGCGCTGGTGGCCGGCACTCGCCTTCTCGGATTCCAACTGCCTGGTCGCATGGGAGCAGGGCACAAGCCGCGACGTCTATGGCAACGTGGACGTGCTCGTCACCGGCGTCGCCGAGCCGTCGCCGGCACCCGTAACTCAGACCGGCAGGCGTTCGTCAGTCGTATCGGGCTGCCTTCCCGACCGCATCTCTTTGTACGATGCGCTGGGCCGGCACTCGCAGGCGCTGAAACCCGGAGTCTACTTCACGCGCGAGGCTGGTCAGACCGGCAAGGTGCTGCGGGTCCGCTAATCTCCAACAATCCGCACCTGGTGGCTCGGGGTCAGACCCAGCCACCGCCTTCATGCAGCCGTTGCGATCCGGGTGTGTATTTGAGTTGGCAGGGCAGGAAACCCATGCCGCCGCGGTAAGCGCGGCGGCAATGGTAGCTATCGAGAAGACTACTTTCTTTTCTTCTTAGCTGTCTTCTTGACGGCCTTCTTCGCTTTCTTCACCATTCGCACCTCCTTTGGTTAGTGCATAGCCTGCGCCGGCCGAACCGACGCAGACAGGTTACGGATCGGACAATTGTGTGCAGAGAAAGCGATGAGAGATTCATCGAGTGACCCACAAAACTCGGGGTCGCCAAATCCATTCGTGTAGAGAATACGAATATCGAGCGAGTTGTCAATCGTTTTCGCACAGAGATCGTTTTCGCACAGAGAGATTGAGTTCTGCTCCTAGAGGATATCGGGCGCGGCCAATCTGCGCTGTCTGCGGATGTCTTGGGTTCCTTCCGCTTGACTTCGAGGACGTTCAGTCTATATTGGCTCCGACCATGATGCGTGAGCCGTTCAGCCGCTTCCACCGCCACTACGACAAGTTCATGGTCAAGTATGTCGACTACAAGGGCTGGGTTGACTACGTCGTGCGGATCTTTGGCCGCTTCCACTCCGACCCGAAAACAGTTCTTGACCTCGCCTGCGGCACCGGCATCCCGACCCTGATGCTCGCCCGGCGCGGCTACCGGATGACCGGAGTGGACCGCTCGCCCGAGATGCTTGCGGTGCTCGAGGCGAAGCGCGGGAACCTGCCGGTCGTGACAATCCGCGCTGACATTCGCGAGTTCTCTGTGCCCGAGCCACTCGAGGCGGCAATCTGCCTGTACGACAGCATGAATTACCTGCTGACCGAGGATGATCTTATCCGTTGCTTCCGCCGTGTGCGGGCGGCGGTCATGGACAGCGGGCTCTTTGCCTTCGACATGAACACGGTCTACGGACTGGCCGAGCACTGGGGTTCGAGAACGACGGCCCGCGACGTCGGCGACGTCCATTCGATATGGCAGCACGAGTGGGACCCGGAAACCCGCGTCTCGACCCTGCGCCTGACGTTCTGGGAAGTGCCGGAACCCGGAAGGGCGGGCGAACGGTTCGTGGAGATTCACCAGGAGCGGGCCTACTACCCTGCAGAGGTCGAACGCTGCCTGGGGGCCGCCGGTTTTGCCGGGGCGTACTTCTACCAACATGGCGCCTTCGTCGAGCCGGGACCATACACCGCGCGGATGATGGTGGTGGCGAAATAGGAGCAGGCGAAGTCAGAGGTCAGAAATCAGAAATGCCGGCCCCGGACTTCCGTAAGATACCCTGCCCAGCTCTCTCTGTGCCTCGGTGTCTTGGTGGTGAATTCTTCCGCTTTGACTTGGCCCTGCCCCCAGCTAGAATGGCGAGTATCCATGCAATTCATCGCTGACCTGCACATTCACTCCCGGTTTTCACGCGCCACGAGTCGCGACATGGACATACCGACCATCGCGGCCGCGGCCAAGACCAAGGGCATCAAACTGGTGGCGACCGGCGACTTCACTCACCCCGAGTACCTGAAGTCGCTGAAGCAGCAACTGAAACCGACCGGTGCCGGCCTGTTCACCTTCGACGACACGCACTTCATCCTGAACGTGGAGCTCAACGGCATATACAGCGCCGGTGGCAGGCTGCGCCGGATTCACAACATGGTCTTTGTCCCCAGCTTCGAGACCGCGGATAGGCTGACCGCTTGGCTCGATGGATACGGCAAGCTCGCCTCAGACGGTCGTCCCACGCTTAGCCTCTCCAGTTACGACCTGCTGGCCAAGCTGCTCGAAATTGACCGGCGCGCGTTCCTCGTGCCCGCGCACATCTGGACCCCGTGGTTCTCGCTCTACGGCTCGAACTCAGGGTTCGACTCAATCGAGGAGTGCTTCGGCGACCTGTCCAGGGAGATATTCGCGGTCGAAACCGGGCTTTCGAGCGACCCGCCGATGAACTGGCGGCTGTCCGCGCTCGACAACCGCACGCTCATCTCCGACTCCGATGCGCACTCGCCAGCCCGGCTCGGCCGCGAGGCGAACGTTCTTGACTGTGAGCTGACCTACGACGCCATCCGCGACGTGCTGAAAACGAAGGACCGGAAACGGTTCCTGTATACGATCGAGTTCTTCCCTGAAGAAGGCAAGTACCACTACGACGGACACCGGGCCTGTGGGGTCAGCTTCGCTCCCGCCCAGTCGTTGGTGAATGACAATCTCTGCCCGGTATGCGGCCGGCAGCTCACCATAGGTGTTCTTCACCGCGTCGAGCAGCTCGCCGACCGCAAACAGGAAGACGCGCCGGCTGATGTAATCCCGTACAAGCACTTGGTCCCGCTCGAGGAAATCATCGGTGAGGCCCTGGGCGTCGGCCGCGACACGGGACAGGTGCGCAAGTTGTACGAGTCGATGGTGGCCGCGTTCGGCAGCGAGTTCGATATCCTCCTCAGGTCGCCAATTCTGGATATCGAGCGCAACGCCAATGACCGGGTCGCGCTCGGCATCGACCGCATGCGCAGGGGAGAGGTGCAGGCGACGGCCGGATACGACGGCGTGTTCGGTGTAGTCCAAGTTCTTCCCGGCGCCCCGCCGACACCGGCCGCACGCGACGCGGAGCCGGGAACGCAGATGGGGCTTTTCGGATGAGGACCAAGTCAAAGGCCAAAATGCAAAAGGCAAAAGCCAAAACCGATCGGGGCTGCGGTTTTGAGATTTGGCCTTTGGCTTGTAGCTTTTGACTTCTTCCATGCGCACTCTCTGGGCGCCATGGCGGGCCGAGTACATATACAGCGCGGGTGGCCAGCACTCAACGAGCCGTCGCCACTGCATGTTCTGCAACCTGCTCAAGTCCAGCAATGACGCAGCGAACCTCCTCCTCCACCGCGGGCGACATGCGTTTGTCGTCATGAACCGGTTCCCTTACAACAACGGGCATCTGATGGTGGCTCCGAACCGGCACGTCGCTACCTTTGAGAAGCTCAGCGCCGCCGAGGGCGCAGAGTCGTTCAGGCTAGTACGGGAGTCGCTCGGAATTCTGCGCCGCCAGCTCAGACCGCAGGGCTTCAACGTCGGCGCGAACGTCGGCCGGGTCGCGGGCGCGGGCGTCGCCGGACACGTGCACGTCCACATCGTGCCGCGCTGGCTCGGCGACGTGAACTTCATGCCGCTCCTAGCCGAGACCAAGGTCATCAGCGAACATCTCTCCCAGACCTACGAGAGGCTGCGCAGTCAGTTTGAGGGTGCTGACTCTCCCCACCGTCGTGCGACGACACGTCATCGGGATCAAGTCTGAAATCCGAGGTCCGAATGACGAATCAAGCTCGAAACGGCGGATGGCAGCGTCGGCATTGAATCGTCATTCGAGCTTCGTGCTTCGAGCTTAGATCCGTGATCAGGGCTGTCGTCTTCGACGTCGATAACACCCTCGTCGACTTCCGGAAGTGGAAGAACGCCGCAGTCGACGCGGGCGTCGTGGCGATGATTGACGCCGGACTCGACCTTACTACGGAACAAGCACGCAAGAAGATATTCGAGATATATGAACAGAAGGGCATCGAGTATCAGGAGGTGTTCGACGACTTCCTGCACAAGGTCCTCGGCTACGTAGACTACCGCATACTGGCTGCCGGCATCGTCGCTTACCGCCGCGCGCGCGAAGGGACGCTGGTATCCTACCCGCACGTTAACCTCGCGCTGCTCCGGCTCTTCCGGATGCACTTAAAGCTCGCGGTCGTGTCGGACGCGCCACGGATGCAGGTCTGGATGCGGCTGGTGCAGCTCGGCGTCGACATGTTCTTCGATGCGGTCGTGACCTTCGACGACACCGGGGTGCGCAAGCCCGCGCCCGAGCCGTTCCGCAAGGCGCTGGAGCTGCTGCGGGTCCGGCCGGAAGAAACGGTGATGGTCGGTGACTGGGCCGAGCGGGATATCATCGGGGCGAAGACCCTCGGCATGCAAACCGTATTCGCACGCTACGGCGACGAGTTCGGTACGGAGGTCTCTGGCGCGGACTTCGAGATAGACGACGTGCTTGAGTTGATACCGATTGTGGAGAAACTGAACGGAACGGAATCTTACCACAAAGGCACAAAGACACCAAGGGTTCGGAAGGGGAGATGACAGTGTCCTCTTTGTGCGCTTTGTGTCTTAGTGGTTAAGTCTCTGATGGCGATCTTCGGTGTCGGCATCGACCTTGTAGACGTCGCGCGGGTGCGAAGCGCGCTCGAACGCTATCCGGAGAAGTTCCGCAACCGCATCTTCACACCCGCCGAGGCCCGGTTCTGCGAGACGCTCAGCGACAAGTACCCGGCCTACGCAGGCCGGTTCGCAGCCAAAGAGGCGTTCTCGAAAGCGCTCGGGACGGGGCTGCGCGGGGCCATCGGCTGGAGAGAAATCGACGTCTGCGACAACGAACAACGGCGGCCGACCATCAGAGTCACGGGTCGGGCCGAGAAGATTCTCGCGGGTCGGAATGTTCACGTCAGCATCTCGCACCTGCCCGACTACGCCACCGCAATCGTCATCATCGAAGACTGACCCTCACCCCTCACGACGGCGACGGAGCCGCCCGGTTGGCCTGTCAGAATTGAGCTGCAGGCCAGTCCCTTGACGCGGCTTCGGACTGGAAACTAAGGAAGACCCCTCTTTCCCCGTGCTCTGGTTGCGACTATGGGCCTCGGGTTTCGACCGACAGGTCCTTCCAGTCGCCTATGCGGTCCCGCTCCGGCGACCAGTCAGCCGCGAAGATCGTGCGCCGGGTTTCGAGCGGGACCGGGTTGGGCAAGTAGTGTTCACGGAAAACAGGGTTGAAGTAGAGCTGTCCGTGATAGGCCCAGTTGCCGACCGACGCCTTGCGCATCGAATCTTCGGTGACCGGTAGCATGAAGTTGGCGACCACCAGATCCGGCCTGAGCACACCCAGCGAGTAGTCGAAATCGAACTTGTTGTGGCCGGGCTTCTGGCCGCTGGATGAGACCGGCAGATGCGCGATGTGGGAATCCGACTTGCCCAGCAGATCGATGGCGTACCGCTCGGAGTAGTAGAAGGTTGTGCCGGCCCAGAAGTCGGCGACCCTGGCTGCAGCCCGCGTGTTCTGTTTAATGAGCAGACCGATTCGGACGTTGCCGGCGTCGTCCTTGTCGTACGTCAGGAAGTCGCTGTAATTGAACGCGATGAGCGGCGTGCCCACGAGACCGAGGACGACGAGCGTCAGCCGCACCGCGGGGTGCAGGCGTTGGATGCCCGCGAACGCCAGCACCATGACCAGAGGCAGAATCGGCAAGAAGAAGCGGAAATGGGGCAGGATGTCGCCGCCCAAATAGGCGAGATACGCCGTATAGACGAGAAACACGGCCGCGAGTGCGCGCAGCATCCGCTGGGACCGGCCGAGCGCGCCGGCTATGGCCAGAACGGTCACGAAGGGATAGTGCGTGATGAACTGGCGGACGTAGAGCAGGCCGGCATGGGTCCGGCCAGGCCAGTGCGCGGTCTTTAGATAGGCGGTGTTGGGGAGAATCGCGTGGTAGTAGTGGAGCCGGAACAGCTCATGGACCGCGGGCACCAAGAGCGACAGTCCGAAGTAGAGCATTACCGGCCGCCGATTCCGGGTGAGAATCAGGGCGAGCGCGCCCAACAGGCAGCAAAGAAAGACGGCGTCGGCCCGTACCAGCGACATAATCCCGACGAGCAGGTAGGTCGCCGGCCGGGGTCGGTTCGATTGCGCTTCGCGCAGGATTCGATACGTGGCCCACAGGAACAGGAGCGTAAGCAGGATGCTCTCGCCGCCCGACGTGGCCCAGTACATCGTGTCCTGGCAGAGCACGTAGCCGGCGAGCGACGCAACGGTCGCAAGCCCGCCGCCACCCAGCAGGCGCACGAGCCGGACGATTGCCGGCACCGTCGCCGCAGCCAGGACGAGGTTGGCCAGCATCACGACCAGGGAGGTCTTCGCGGCCGGGATTGGGAAGACGTGAACCAGGGCCATGAACAGAGTCCACAGGAAGTTGGTGTAGCCTTCGACCCGCTGGCCCGGATTCCAGACCAGCCCTGAGCCGGTTGCCAGGTTCCGGGCATACTGCATCGATATCATCGCGTCGTCGTCGAGCCACCAGTAGCGGTGTCCCCCGAGCGTCACGCCGTGCCCGGTCAGCACCGGCGGCAGCCAGAGCAGAACTAGGACGGCTATCGCGCCTACCAGCACGTAGCGCTCCTTCAAAACCCGGGCTGCGGCCGAAAACCAGCTCGCGGGGGCCAGGAAACCAAAGGTCAGAGGCAGGCCGCCGCAGACCAGGATGAGTAAGGCGATGAGGCGGACCAGGTTGAGCCAGTGCGGGGCCGGGGGCCGTCCCTTCATCAGCGAGACCGCGGAGAGCAGCAGCTTGTCCAGCAGGCCGCTGAGCACCAGGGCCAGCCCGACGACTATCAGGAGCAGCCCGGCGGCGATTGCGATGCGCCGGGCGCCCCTCACCGATTCCAACTTCATCGGTCCCGGCTCCGGGACAAGATCAGGGCGCCGGGCTCAAAACCGGTGAGGAGCGAGAGACGAACCGGCTCTGCGCCGCACATGCCGGTCACAAGCTACCGACGCGTGAGCACCTGTCAAGTTTGTGCGGGTAATCCCGGGACGTGTTACTTGATTCCAAATCCGTCAAGGACGTAATCCTAACGGTCCAGTCATGACCTGAATATTGAGGCGGAACGGGCTGGTTGTCAAGCCACGCAGTCGGCGCCGTACTGCGGGCGGATGGCGGCGATAAGCTCTTAGCCCTGAGCCCTGCCCGCAACGGGGCGGTACGCGGACGAGGAAGCTCCGGCCGTTGCTCTCGGGTAGGCCTGCGGGGAAGCCCGGCGAGAAGCGGTGATTGCAGCGTCGACGGTTGCCCTCGGAGGATCACTCCGGCCGGCCATGCGGACGCTTCGAGCGTCCGAGGCCCCGATCGTGAGGCGCGCCCAAGGTCGTATTGCCGGGCGCGGGATGGCCGGCCGTGGCGGGTCAGGTTCTGGTGCGAACGAGGACGCCGATGTCGCCGGGTCTGAGGACGCCGCCGGAGACGACGAGCTTCAATCCCTCCTCAATGCTCATTGAGGTCTCGGTGATCTCGGCCTCGGGAATGAGCGCGAGCCAGCCAGAAGTCGGGTTGGGGGCCGTCGGGAAGAAAACGAATAGCGCCTTGCGACCATCAGCAAGCGTCAGGCGGTCATCGCTGGTCAGAAACCCAACCGCGAACATCCCGTGGCGCGGGTACTCGGCGACGACCGTCTTGCGGAGCGAACTGCGGTCGACAAAGACCGCGTCGGTGAGCTGACGCGCAGAAGTGTATATGCTCTTGACGATGGGGACCCGCTTCAGTACCCGGTCGAGCCAGCCGAGCGCGAGCCTGCCTATGAGGCCGGAGGCGACCCAGCCCGTGAGCAAGACGATGACGATGAATAGCGCGAACCCGGCGAGTGTCGCACCCCAGTCAGGCACGTGGCGGGTAAGCCAGGGATGGACCTTGAAGAGCGGGTGAAACAAGTTGCCGAGCCGAACGGTGATGAACCAGAAGACGAAGACGGTGACGCTCAGCGGCAGCAGAGTGGCCACGCCGGTCAGGAAGTAGTGGCGGATTTCTCTCAAGGGCTGTTCTCTTGCCGCGGCGAGTTGCTCGCGATACTGATTCGTGGCAAGTACGGAGTCGTTGCCGGGCGCTTCACGTCTACGACTCTGTGGCTCGCAGTTGGTCGCCGGGAATGACTATGATGCCTTGATGAACGGGTTGTCGTGGCCGGTCCGCTGCTCAGCAGCGTCGGACAGCAGCTCCTTACGGCAGCGCATGAGGAATTCCAGGCACACCGGCGTCTGGTAGTCGGGATATGTCCAAGCCAGCGGCTGGAACTTGCCGGACTGGAAGATAAGCGTCGGCTCGGCGTAGATGCCGCCGCGCAGGTAGATGCGGTGGGCAAAGCCCTTGGTCGATGCCAGCACCAGGTTGTGCAGAGTCAGCAGCCCCGGGTCAAGGTTCACCCGGCGCTTGCCGTTCGGTCCAAGGAAACGTTTCTCCAGAAGGCAGGTGGTATGCTTGAAATCGCATAGCCGGTCGGGCTCGACCAAGCCCTGGAATGCGACCCACTGACGAATCAGGTCAGGTCCCATCTCCCTTTCGTAGTAATCCGTGAAGCTGAACGGTATCTCCGGGCTCTTCACGCTAACGGCCCCGAATCCCTCGGCCAGGGCCGATTGAGCCCGTTCCAAAAGGTCCCGATCCGTTGCCAGGAGTCCGACCACAAGCTTCGTCGGGTCGACATCCGGCCGTTCTTCTTTCAGGCGTTCGAACATGGTAATCTACCTCGCGTCTTCCGGCGCCGCGTCGCCGTGGCCGCCGTCCATTGCCAGTGAATCGAACTGTTCGACAGAGGCCGGGGCCGCTACGGCCAATGTTCCACCTCTGTGCTCGCCTGCCCCCGGCTCGGTTTCGCGCCGGGCCAGGAATTCGCCGATCTCCTCCATCCGCGGCAGATCCTCAAGCCCGGCCAGCCCGAAGTACCTGAGGAACTCGGGCGTGGTCCGGTAGAGGAATGGGTTGCCGGGGCGACTGGCGCGGCCATAGGTCGCGATCAACCTGCGCTCAAGCAGTGTAACAAGTGGACCCGAACAGTCAACCCCGCGCAACTGCTCGATCTCCGGCCGGGTGACCGGCTGCCTATACGCGATTATCGCCAACACCTCGAGCGCGGCCCGCGACAGCCTGTGGGTGTATTGGCGTTGGTAGAGCCGGCGCACGAACTCGGCGTAGTCCGGCATCGTATAGAGCTGAAAGCCCTGCGCGACCCGCTGGACCCGGAACGTGCGGCCGGTATCTGTGTACGCCGCATTCAGCTCGTCAATTACGGCGCGGACTCTCTCGGGAGGAGCTTCGGCCAGTTCCGCGAGCCGGTCGAGCTTGACCGGCTCGTCAGCGGCAAAGAGCATGGCCTCGATGACCCGCACGGGGCTAAAGGCGCGGGGAGTCGGGAGTGGGGAGTCGGGGATTGTCGATTGACGACCGTCGAATGACGAATTGCCGGAAGCCGGAATCTCGGCAATAGACGTTTCCCCGGGGTCGAGAGAACCGGGGACTGGCGATTGCTGAGTGTCGATTGACAAGTTGTTGGAAACCGTTGCCTCGGCGATTGACGATTCGTTGGCGTCAGGAGCAGAGGCGAAAGGAGTGGTCAGCTCGTCGTTCGGCATTCGGCGGTCGTCGTTGTCGTTCATCGCTTCAGCCTGAAGCGCGCCAGCAGCGCGGCAGCGGCAAGGCGTAGGTCTTTCCGGTCCATGAAGCAGGAGAGCCTTGTCTCCGAGGTAGAGAACGCGTCGAGGTGGACTCCGACCCGGTGGAGGGTTTCAAGGGTCCCGGAGAGGATTTCCGGGTCCGACCCGACTCCGGGGCCGACCACAGAGACCGAACACAGCGAGTCCCGGATCTCCAGCCTCCTGGCTCGGACGTCCTGCGCGAGCCGCGCCAGCATCGCCTTTGCCGGCTCAAGCTGTTCCTCGGGCACGATGAACGACAAGTCGAACCGGTCGCCATGCGCGATGCCGTGGTTGAAGAATACGACCGGCACCCGGGCCGCAGCTAGTTGGGTCACGACCTGGTGCAGGCATTTCTTCTTCTTCGGCACGTCCACGAGTGAGAGCCGTACCAGCTTGTGGCTGTGCGTCATCGCCCGGACAAAGGCCTTCTCCATCTTCTCAAGTTTTGCCACAGTCGTACCTCGCTTATCGTTGAATGAAGACCGGATGGCAAGCAATACCCGGTACTTGGCCGCGAGCGCGCACGCCCGCGGGTGAATTACCTCGGAGCCGGAGCCGGCCAGCTCGGCCAGTTCCTCAAAGCTGAGCTCGGGCACCAGTTGCACGCCCGGGAACTCGGACGGGTTCTCGGTGAAGACGCCGTCCACGTCCTTATAGAGTTCGCAGCGGTCGGCCCTGAGCGCGGCTGCGAGCGCAACCGCGGTCACATCCGAGCCGCCGCGGCCGAGGGTAGTTATCTCGCGCTCCGGGCTCACGCCCTGGAAACCGGCGACGATGGGAATCTTCTTCCCGCGCAGGGCGCGCCGCAGCCGGTCCCCGCGGATCTCCTCAATTCTCGCGTCGGAATGGAAACGGTCGGTGATGATGCCGACCTGGGAACCGGTGAATGATACCGCCTCCAACCCTTCGTTCAGGATGGCAAGCGACACCAGCGCCATCGCTTCGCGCTCGCCCGCGGTGAGGAGCATGTCGAGCTCTCTTCGCTGCGGGCTGGGCGTGATGTCGTGCGCGAGCTTCGTCAGTGCGTCGGTGGTGCGGCCCATCGCCGACACAACGACCACGACCCGGTTGCCGGCATCGCGCGTTGCGACGACTCGGCGCGCGACGCGGCGTATCCGCTCGATGTCCGCGACCGAGCTCCCGCCGTACTTCTGAACGACTAGGGGCATTGCCGATTTGCCGGGCTTGGGACGCGATCCGAAATGCAGGACATTTCGGTCATGTCCCCGCCCTCAGGCATTCGACACTCGACAATCGACACTCGTCATTCATCATTTACCGCCAGCCAGCGGCCGATGCGGCGCGCCGCTTCCTTGAGTTGTTGCTCGCGCGCGACGAGAGCAAACCGGACGTACCCTTCGCCGTACTGCCCGAAACCGACGCCGGGCGCGCACATCACCCGGCAGTTGGAAAGCAGCTTGCGGGAGAAGATAAGCGACGCCGACTCGCCCGCGGTCACAGTCTCGTGGCCCGGCGGGACTCGGGTCCAGACGTAGAAGGTTGCTTCCGGCAGGCCGACGTTCCATCCGTGGCCGACCAGTTCGCCGCAGAACGCGTCCCGGCGGCGACGGTACATCAGTCGGTTGACCCCGGCAAACCTGGCGCCGGACTGAAGCGCGTAGATGGCCGCGTCCTGGATGGCCCCGAACGGCCCGGAATCGGTATTCTGCTTGATCTTCAGCAGCGCCGTGATGAGCCGCGCGTTGCCGACCGCCATACCGATGCGCCACCCTGCCATGTTAAATGTCTTGGAAAGTGAGTGGAACTCGATGCAGCGCTCTTTTGCGCCGCGCACCTCGAGAATGGACGGCGGCTTCACCTTGCCGAAGTAAAGCTCGGAATAGACGTTGTCGTTCACAACGAAGAACCCGTATCGCTCGGCCAGGGCGACGACTTGGCCGTAGAACTCAGTCGTAGCGACCGCGGCGGTCGGGTTGCTGGGGAAGTTGAGGCAGAGCAGCTTGATGCGCGGGGCGACACGGGACAGCCAGTCGAGGTCGACGAGGAAGTCATTCTTCTCCTCAAGCGGAACCGGAATGGGGGTGGCCCCGGAAAGGCGCGTCTGATTCTGATACACGGGATAGCCCGGGTCAGCGACAGCGACCGCGTCGCCCGGACCACACGTTCCCCAAATCAGATGGGCGACTCCTTCCTTGGACCCGACCAGCATCGAGACTTCGGTCTCCGGGTCGAGCTCGACGTGAAAGCGGCGGCGATACCACGAAGCCACCGCCGCCCGTGCCGCGATTTTGCCCGGATAGCTGGGGTAGCGGTGGTTCTCGGTGTTCCCGAGAGCTCTGGTGAGCGCGGCGGATACCGGCTTCGGTGCGGGCTGGTCAGGGCTGCCCTCGCCAAGGTCAATCAGGTCGCGTCCGGCGCGGGCTTTCAGGTCATCCAGTTCCTGGAATAGGTACGGTGGAATCCAGCCGAGTCTGGCCGCGGACGGCTCGTGCATCTGGTATCATTATCCGTCAAAAGCACTATTTGTCAAGCTCTTGGCGAGCCGTATCCCTATTATTCAGTCCTTGCGGTGTCAAGCGGCTCATGGACCACCTCTACCTCTGCCTTTGCCCTTACCTTTGTCTACCTTTGTCTATTGACAGTCTCCAGACCGAAGGTAGAATCTACCCCGGAGGCACCGATGATCAGAACCCTGTCCTGCCTGCTTTTCGCGGCAGCGGCAGTTGCTGCCAATCCCTACGTTCTCACTGTGCTGAACGAGGTGAGCGTGGACTCCGCACGTCCGTTTGTCGAACTCCACGGCGCGCCGGACAACCAGTCGATTGACCTCAATGGCTGGCAGCTTGTCACGACAATGTCGGCCTGCACCCTGACACACTATCTGGAATACAACGAGTTTCTTGTCATCGACTCCGAGGCGCTGGCCCTCGGAGAAGTCGCACACGGCTCCCTGCTCCTCAATCCGCTTGAAGATAGCGTGTTCCTGCTCGACGACACGGGCCGGGTCGCGGACTGGGTCAGCTATCCCAGATATCCACCGGGGCGCGGTAAGGCTCCGGTGCCGCCAATACCGGGCAGCATCGCGTTCTGGAACTACGCCGGCGGCGGTGACCAGTCAATGAACTGGTACATCGACTCCACGCCGACACCAGGCTCGGAGAACGGTGATTTCGGGATGATCGGAGGGGCTATCACCGGGGCCGGAGGTGTCACGCTCGATGAGGGCGAGGTCATTGCCTGCGGCCAAAGCGGGCGCTGCCATCGTTGGTTCAGCCATATGACCGGCTACATCATATGCGGCCTTGGCGCCGGGACCTATCAGGTGAGCGGAAGTGGCATCTACAACGGTCAGTCCTACGTTGGAGTCTACCCTGAATCGGTGACCGTGGGCTATTCCCAACTAGTCGGCTGGATAGACCTCGTCCTTACCCCGACTGGCGTGGCCGAGTTGCCGTCTGCTCAGGCCCTGCCGGTGATGCGCGTTTCAGGCCGAACTCTGCTCCTATCCGGCGATGGCACTGCGCCGGTGGAGGCGGACCTCTACGACCAGCTCGGCTCTCGCATCAGCAAGTTCCACGTCGGTCCATTCACAGGCGAGAAGCGACTGGAGCTTCCGGCGACGCTTCCGCCCGGCATCTACTTCGCAGCAGCACAGAAAGGAACGTACAGAACTACTGTCAAAGTAGTACTCTGGTAAGGAGGTCCTCATGAACAGGGCCCTAGCCCTGCTGATAGTCCTTACGGCCGTCCTATCGGCCAATCCAACGATGGAGTACTTCATCAGCGAAGTGCAGGTCGCGCCAGACTCGTTCGAACGTGTGGAACTCCACATGTATTCCCATGAGCGGCAGTACCCGGTCGACCTCTCCGGATGGCAGATAGTGACGAATGCCGGGGTCGCCACCATTGACAGCGGTGTGGTGCTGGAGGATTCCAGCTCCTTCGCGGTCATCAGCCACGAGAACACGACCGGTACGTTTTCGCTTGGCGACAGCGCAGATTCCATTTCGCTGACGGGCGGGGATTGCGAACCGTACGTCTACGGCAACGACGGGTGGACGCCGCCGGCTGGGATGTCAGCGTCAGCTTACACATTCTGGGCAGGCATGTATCCGGACCTGTATCTGGTCTGCGAATGGTATCTCGACGCGACCCCAACATTCGGTGCGCCGAACGACAACCACGACGGCGGCATCGCGGGCCGGGTCCTTGACCGGTTCGGCCAACCGCTGCCCTGGTGCACGGTGACGTTCAGGAACCAGAACGGACACGCCTCGGTTGGTTGCGACTCAACCGACGGGCACTACTACACATACCCGCTCGGGCCCGGAACCTATCAGGTCAGCGCCCGCAGCGATTCGACCTACCTGCCGACTGACTACCCTGATTCGGTCACGATCGTCGCGGACGAATGGCGCGACAGCATCAACATGACGATGTATCCCGCAGGCGTCGCTGACGAGCGGCACGGGCCAGGGCACAGGACCCTCCTTCGCCAACGCGGGCGAACGCTGGTCTTGAACGCGGACCGGCCCGGAACAGCGCTCGTGAGAGTCTACGACAATCTCGGTCGGGTCAGGATGTCCGAGAAGGTCACGTTCAGCTCCGGCAGCAATGAAGTGGCGCTAACTGACCTGAAGAGCGGCGTCTACTTCGCCAGTTGCCGGCTCGGAGGCAGGACGTTGAATACGAAGTTCGTGCTCTACTGACCGCACTTCGTCATTCGGCCTTCGAACTTCGGGATTGTAGCTTGGCGCTGTTAGCGCCACGTAACCGTCACGTCTCTATCCGGGTAGAACCGCTTCCTTGTGAAGAAGTACGATACCGTGCTGTCTGACTTGGCGACGCTATCCGTCTTGAACGTCAGCCTCACGTCCTTGAAGCTCGCCGGCACGGTGATGAGGAACCGGGCCAGGTCTATCGGCCGCTTCCACTTGCGGGTAGTAGTGACGATGTAGGTCGCGGAGTTCGTCCTGAGCGGCTGGCGATAGTACGCGAAGAACGAATCCTCCGCTTCGGGCCGGAACCGGATCCGGAATGCGACGCCGGAATCTTGCCGTTGGAACCCGTGCTCCGTGATTTCGATTGAGTCCGGGTAGGGATGGGTCGAGTCGAGCGGGAACGGATAGAACACCGACGCCACGAGCGGCTCCTTCGCCGAACTCTGGAAGTGATACATCCCGCGCACTTCCAGCGTTCCCGGCCTCACGTCCATGGCTATTTCCTCCCGCGCGAAGTGCACCGGCGATATGGGCCCAGCCTTCCGGCAGGACGATAGGGTACACCAGGCGCACAGAAGGCATGCGCCGACGACCCGCCGCCGTCTGCGAGTGATACTCACGGTTTGCTCTTCTGCGATTCGGCTGAGCGTCTCTTCCATTCAGCTACCTCGGCCTTGACGCGCGCTTCAAGCGGGTCAGGTCCGTGTCTCCCACCGAACCGGAGCAGCCTCCGGTACTTGGCCGGGAACATGTCCTCGACGTAGACGTTTTGTTTTTCCCGCCATGACCCTGCCGCGACCCAGCGGCCACGCAGGTGTAGCAGATAGAGCAGGCAGGGCCTCGACTCACTGACTCTGTACTTTGGGCCGCCTGCGTAGCACTCGACGTGACGTTCTCGTCCATATGCCGTGAGCCACTTCCCCCTGCTGGCTGTGCCGAATAGCTCGAAGGCCGCAAACGTGCGAGCTGCAAGCGTATCGACGGTTTCGCGCTCGCTAAGCTCAATCCAATCCTCGACCGCTCTGACAACACCTGAGTCACCCGCAGTTGCATCGCGTACTGGGACCCGCCAGCGAGGCTCGGGCTTCATCTTCCCTAGGACCAAGAGAAGGGGCGACGGCAGCACAAGCTGCGTGTTGATATCGACAACTGCGCTCTCGCCCGGGGCGACAAAAGTGTCTATGTGCGCCCTCCTGTCGCCATGCAGCACCCACAGGTGATGGCGGCTTCCGGGCAGAACCAACCGAAAGTGGCCGAGTGAGTCGGACCTGACCGGCTGCCTGTAGTCGGCTCTAACGGTGACGCCCGCCATCGGCCGCCCGGTGTTGCCGGCGGTGACCGTGCCTTTGATGATGGCACGCTGCTCTGCCGGGACGAGTCGCGACTGCTGGCCCGGCCCGGGCAGGTTCACAAGGACGTGCATCAGCGTATCAGGGATGACCTGGATTGCGGTCTCGACCTTCGCATTGTAGCTCGTGTCGAACAGCACCAGGACGTTCTCCCCCGCGGGCAGAACCAGCCTTCGGGTCTTGTCGGTTCCAGGCTCGCGCGTGTGTATTTCAGCACCTCCGAACGAGCTGTCAGGAAGGACGGCCCTGTCGCCCCTCGGTTTCCAGCCACAGCCCATAACACAGGCAACGACGAAGAGGGCCGGGAGCAAGTTCCGCAGTGACAACCTAACCTGCATCGTTCAGGGACTTGCTCTTGATTCGCGAGATGAAGACCCAAGGGATGCCCACCGCGCACAAGAAGGCTCGTACAGCCACCTCGATTCCGCACGCGCGAATGTAGTCCGACAGCGCTACGGGGTAGTAGGGCAAGCCGACGTT
>Ga0172366_10001589_pt1 | contig 17678 bp, 21 predicted proteins | sample LakKivSesite69cm_FD_114533 | JGI IMG/M metagenome (GOLD analysis project Ga0172366, IMG submission 114533) | Sediment microbial communities from Lake Kivu, Rwanda - Sediment site 69cm | ecosystem: Environmental > Aquatic > Freshwater > Lake > Sediment | place: Rwanda: Western Province, Lake... | reverse complement strand
TGGCATTAAGCGTTGTGAACTCGTAATCAGCTGTTTTTGATTTAGCACTGGTAAGAGCATTAAGCAAAGTTGATTTGCCGACACTCGGGAAACCAACAAGCACGACAGTAGCGTCACCGCTCTTCTTAACAGCGTAACCAGTACCTGCAGCGCCGCTGGAATTCTTCTTATCAAGCAAAGCCTCAAGCTTTGATAGCCTGGCTTTCATCGTACCAATGTTATGCTCAGTAGCTTTGTTAAGCTTAGACTTGCCAAGCAATTCCTTTAACTCAGTTATCTTCTCCTCAACAGACGGCATAGCATATGATAGTTGTTCTGTATTTTAAAAATTTATTTAAATGATTAAAGCGCAATAATACCTTGTGAAAGGGGGTATAATAAGACAAGTTTACCCAAAGAAGTTAGAGTACGCTTACATTGTTCTATCAGCTATACTTGATATCATAAATAATAAGGATTTTTATACTAATAAGTACGTATTCCCAGAAAAGCTTAACATCGCTAAGTGGAATGAACTTGAAGATTTACTAAGGGGTGAGAGGCCTGAGATAACAAATAATATGATTAATTACTTCATCAAGAAAGATTGCATAAGAATCAGTTTTAACGGCAATAAAATAATTAACGTAGCTGTTTTGCATGATATTATTAAATCTGAAAAAGACCATGATGATTTGATAATAAAACTTAATAGGAGGAATATTGACAGGTTTTACTCAAGCCTATTTAAAGGCATAAAGGATTGTGAGAAGGAATTAGGAATACTAGAAGAAAGTGCAAAAAGTTTATAAAGCTCTTAATTTTTCATTTTATCCTAAGGCAGTCATTAGTTAATCAACTGGGCTGCACTTAACGGTGTTTTAAAAAAATGTCAAGACTGCACTCAAGCAATAAAGGAAGGGCTGGCAGCAAGAAGCCTGAATTAAAGATTAAGCCTGCTTGGGTTAAGTACAAGCCTGATGAAATAGAGGGTATTATTGAAAAACTGGCTAAGGAGGGAAAGCAGATGAGTATGATAGGGTTAATACTTCGTGATGTTTATGGGGTACCAAATGTTAAGACAGTTATTAATAAGAGTCTTAAGGAAGTGCTTGCTAAAAAGGGTTTTAAGCCAAAAATACCTGAGGACTTAAGCAGTTTAATCAAGAGAGCTGTTAATGTTAGGAAGCACTTAGAGAATAATAAGAAGGACTTGCACAGCACTAGGGGTTTGCAGTTAATCGAATCAAAAATTAAGAGGCTTGTTAAGTATTATAAGCGAAAGGGAGTGCTGCCAAGCGATTGGATTTACACGCCTGAGAAAGGCAAATTACTTGTTGAATGATGAATGATTCGTTCAAAGCGCTATTAACTAAAAGCGCTGACAAATTTTTAGCAGAGCTCGAATCAAGTGATTCTGTCAGGGTATTCGCTCATCATGATGCTGATGGTTTGTGCAGCGCTGCTTTGATGATTGAATTCTTAAGGTTTAAGAACAAGAAGTTTCACTTGACAATACTGCCTCAAATAGAGAGCAGGAATATCAAACAGCTAGAAGGCAAGGGTTTGTTAGTGTTGTGCGATTTCGGTTCAGGGCAGCTTAATGAATTAAAGGATGTGATCAAGTCAAGGAAAGTTTTAATACTAGACCACCACCAGTTCGATCAAGCGAATAATGATGATAACTTGATTCACGTAAACCCTTACTTAAGCGGGGTTAACGGCAACAGTGGTGTCAGCGCTTCAGGAGTTGCTTACTTATTCATTAAACACACTGGTTTTAGCCCTAACGCAGTAATTGCTCTAATAGGCGCTTCAGGGGATTACCAGGATGTTAACGGCTTCAAAGATCTTAATCAAGAGATAATTAATGAGTGCTGCGGGGTTATTGAACGAAAAGACTTAAGGATTTACGGAGCTAATACAAGACCAATTCATAAAGCACTTGAGTACTCAAGCATAATAATACCTGGTGTTAGCAGCAGCGGTTCAGGCAGCATTAACTTCCTGCAGGAATTAGGCATTGAATTAATGAAAGACGGCGAGTGGAGAACTATTAGTGACTTAACTAGCAGTGAGAAGCAGAAGTTAATCAGCGCTATAATAATAAAGCGCAACGGCGTTGATAAGCCAGAGGATATATTCACAACAGTTTACGAAGCAGTTAATGAGAATGGTTTTAGAAGGAACTTGAGGGAGTTTAGTTCATTGCTTAACGCCTGCGGCAGGCTTGGCAGAGCAAGCATTGGTATTAGCGTATTAATGAATAAAGATTATGATGAATTAGCCCTCGAGGTTAATAAGGAGTATAAGGAGTTAATAACGCAATCTCTTAATTGGTTTGAGAATAATAAGAGCAAGTGTTTGGAAACTGATAGGGTTTTTTACTTAAGAGCTGGGGATGGCATTAAACCAGCTGTTATAGGCACTATATGCTCAATATTATCAAACAGCGGGGTTATTAATAAGGACTTAATTATAGGCATGGCTTTGGATAACGGCTTGATTAAAGTATCAGCAAGGAAGGCTAGGGATAATGATTTTAACATTGGTTTGGCCTTAAAGAAAGCAATTTATGGCATAGGTGAGGGCGGCGGTCATAATGACGCTGGAGGAGCTTATATTAATAAAGAGTCAGTTGAATTGTTCATTAATAACATTGAAAAAATACTTAAAGAGTAAATTAATTTGATTTTGAAGTAATATGGCAAAGAAAAAACAATGGTATGAAATAATAAGCCCTAATGTGTTCGGCAATAAAGTAGTTGGCGAGACAATAACTGACGAGCCTAAGAGACTGATTAACAGGGTAATACCAGTAACTGGCAAGGAATTAACAGGTGATATAAAGAAGTCTTATGTTACTGTCAAGCTTAAAGTTAATTCAATAACTGGTGATAAAGCTAACACAGTAGTTAATAATTATAGCGTCCAGAGGCAGTACTTGCAGCACTTCATAAGGAAAGGCTACAGCGTTATTGACATTATTGCTGACGGCAAGACAGAGGATAATAAGAACTTAAGGTTCAAGTCATTAATAACAATTGTTGGCAGAGTTCAGACTCAGAAGAAGAAGTTAATCAGGAAGACTTTCGTATCAGAGATCATTAAAGTAATTAACAGTTCAAAATTGGATAACTTAATATTCTTAGTAATAGCAGGCAAAGTACAGCACACCTTGCTTAAGAAAGTTAGCAAAGTATTCCCAATTAAATTAGTTGAAGTAAAGAAGATTGAAATAAGAAGCGATAAGAAAACTAAAGCATAAAATAGATTAGCAAGATTAATAATAAATGAGTAAAGAGGTATTAATTAACCGGGATAATAAGATTATAATAGAAGTAAGAGCTGATCAGACAGTCATTAATGATATTAAAAAAAAAGGATATTTACTGAAGATTTTGATAAAATAAAAAAGTACTATAATCTAAACATAGCTAAATTAGATCAATATATTCATAGCATCACATTAAAAGACCTTACAGAACTAGAGGATGTATATATTGTTGATCATCCTTGCTTAAAAGCATAAGATTAGAGAACTTAAATAAATTAAATAAAGCAGATATTGGTTTTAAAACAAAATTAGTTAATAGCATTATAATAAAAGGATCACCAGCACTAGAACGCTTGGGTTTATTCGTTGATAACAAGCTTAAGTATATTAAATTAGAAGGATTACCTGGATTAAAAATACTGAACTTAGTTCAAAAAAGTAAAAAGATTGATATTAATAAATTAATAAAAAATTACCATCGCTTGAAGAATTATACTTCACCCCCACTAGTGATAAGCAAGAAATAATTAAAAATGAAAAATTAAAATTTTTAATAGTACATTTTGTAAAACCAGTTAAGTTATTAATAAAAGACTTAACCAGACTAGAATCTATTGGTTTTATTACACGTGATTGTCATAATAAAAATTTAATTAAAATATCAATACAAAAAACACCCCAATTAAAGGGGGTTATGTTAGACGGGGAGCTTAACCTACCGAGGGAGGGTGATATCATAATAATTAACAATGAACAATACGGAAGGCTTAAGCCTAGTAAAACAGCGTTGGTTGAGGAGCTAATTGTTAATAGCCTAGATAAAGATTTAATAACAATCCTTAATGAATTTATTGATAAGAAAATTGACTTATCAAAAAACCCTAAGATGGTTATTGCTTTATACGAAAGTATCACTAAAACAGAATTAAGTGATGATATTAAAAAAAGCAGTAATGATGATATTATGTTCTTTATAGCGAGTTCAATAGAAGGTTTTACTGCAGAAGATGATGATCAAAGGAATAAACTAAACTTGTTACTGCAATTAATCGGCGGGAGTATAAAAGTTGACTGGAGAAGTACTCAACTTTATCCAGAAGACTTAGGAGCCCACTAGAATAATCTTCCTATCCTTAGAATCATTCTTAGCTAACAAGCACACCCTGCTATCCACCTTCTCATCAATTACTATCCAACCAAGCTCTCTTGCTAACTCATTAGCAAAATCCTTAATCTCATTATGCAAAGGCATCCTATCATAAGGAAGCCTATCCCTTGATGAACCAACACTCATGAACGACTTAACCTCAACCCAATCAGGCACAGCCTTACTAATAAGCTTAGCGTAACCATTGACATTAATCATGTTAAGCCCTCTGACAAGAGTTAACCTAATCACCCGCCTAGTCTTTAGTTTTGAAAGAATATCCAAGCTCTTATTAATCCTAAACCAGCCATCCTTAATTAATGGCTTGCAAGTCTTAAGATAAGTCTGCTCGTCAGGTGAAGGAAGAGTCAAGTACAACTGGGTTGGTAATGGATTAAGTGATTCGAGCTTATCAGGCTCAGTTCCATTAGTAACAACAAAAGTAGTCATCCCTCGCTTATTGAACTCATTAATTAAACCGCCAAGCTTAGGGTAAATAGTCGGCTCGCCTGAGAGGCTTAGCGCAACGTGCTTAGGGTTATTAGCTTCGGCCAATTTCTTAAGATTAATGCCTAAAGCCCCTTTGTAACCAACAAGGAACTCCTTATGAGCCTTGATCATACTATCAACTAATTCGCGAGGCTCGTCATAATCTTTTAATTCCTGGCCAATAGTGTACTCAGTAGGCCTCCAGCAGAAAAGACAAGAGTGCTCGCACCAAGCAACTGATGGAGTGCATTGAATGCACTGGTGGCTCTTAATACCGTAGAATTGCTGCTTATAACAATAACCGCGATCAAGCAGTGCTTTCCTAAGCCAAGCGCATGGCTTAACAGCACTATGACTGCCAACAAGCCGATAACCCTGACGCTTATACAAAGCCTTTAATGCATTAGGTATCATAATTTATAAAACAGAAAAGAACACCTTTTAAATATTCCCTAAAAACATTTTAAAACCAACCTTTTTCAGCCAATTAAATCAAAAAAAGCTTGACCAAAAACATTTTTAAAACAATCATTGCTTATTCATTTTGTTGCGGCTGTAATCCAACCTTTTTCAATCAAAAAAACACTAAAAAGCTTGACCAAAAAAACTTTTAAACAATTCATTATTAATTCATTTTGTTGCGACTGTAATCCAACCTTTTTCAATCAAAAAAACACTAAAAAGCTTGACCAAAAAAGCTTTTAAACAATTCATTATTAATTCATTTTGTTGCGGCTGTAGTCTAGTGGTAGGATACGCGCTTGCCAAGCGCGCGACTCGGGTTCGAAGAGCCCTTCTTCTTTACGAAAGAAGAAGCGTTTCAGCGGAAGAAGAAACCCTGAAATTTGGCTAGGAAATCCCGGCAGCCGCAGTGTAATAAAAGAGCTGCTGGACGCAAGCGCCCGACAGCCGCAGTCAATTTTTTAAATTAGCCATTACAAATAATTAATTATGGCTTCAATTGAATTAAATCCTAAACCGTATATTTACGCGCCCCCTTTTATGTTATTCGGAGGAGTTAATGTTAACTGCAGTAATAAAAATGATTCATTAATTGACGACTTGGAACATTTAACCAGCGAGCTTAATAACTCAATAATTCAGGCTTATGATATACGTTCAAGAATAAGCAAGCATGAATTTACTATTGAAAACGTGATTCAACCATTAAATAAAATGTTAGAGCGGGGTTGTAATGATTTTAGTTTTGGGGATAAATATCAAAGCTTATCTCACATATACAAAAATATTGTTGAACAAGGAAAGGAAGCCGGTATATTTATTGGAAAAGAAGATTACCCAATAACCCAAGTATACTTCTTAACATTGCTTAAAGACGAATTTAATGCTGAGATCATTAAGAATTTTATTGGGGGAATCCAAATTGTTTCAATAAGATTATCATGCAAATCGTCAAAGTTTGACAGTTCAATAAGTAATGATAAATTAAGGATAACTACTGAGGTTATCAGACAAAAAGACAAAAATTACTTTATTTAAACCTAATAATCCGACTTTTTTCACACCAAAAAAACTTTTAAACAGTTCATTATTAAGATCATTTATCGGGCTCGTGGTCTAGTTGGTTATGACGTCACTTTGACATGGTGAAGGTCGCCGGTTCAAATCCGGCCGAGCCCACTTTCTTTTGCAGTGCAATAATTGTTTTAATAGCGTGGTTGTTGATTATTAATTGAATGAGTTTGTTCATTAAGGCTTCAAAAGCCTTAGGTTTTCTAGGAGGTAATAGCAAGCCTTCAAAGGATCTTGCTTGGTCAATAAATTTTCTTGAGTGGAGCGTTAAGCCTCATGAGGTTATTGGCTTATCCAGGTTTGTTTTCATTGCTACATTAATTATTGGTTTTATTTTGTCATTATTGCTTGCTGGTTTTAGTTTATTAATACTAATCACGCTTTGCTTATCATTAATCTCCTCTTGGCTGGTCACTGAGTACCCTAAGAGCCAGGCAAGGATTAAAGCTTTAAGCGAGTTAGGTTACGCCCCTGACGTGATAACTGTGCTTGTTTCCAGTTTAGAGCTCGACCCTAACCTTGAACAAGCAGTTAAGTTAGTCAGCAAACACTGTAATGGTCTTATTGCAATTGATTTCTCAAAAGCGTATAAGGATTCTATAATTAAGGGCGTTCCGTTAAAGAATCTCTTAATGGTTATTGCTAATAAGTGGGGCAGGTTCTCAGATGGTTTTAAGCAGGCAGTATACTTAGTGATATCTAGTTTAAGCGAGCGGGGTGATGAGCGCAGAAGTTTGACTTTAGATTCTTCATTAAGCAATTACTTGCAGAGCATAATTAACGATCAGCGATCATTCCTATCAAAGGTGAGGTTTAGCACCATGGTATTGTTTAGTTTCGGCACAGTAATACCATTAGTGATAATAAGCCTGCTTCCCGTATTGACTGTGATGAGCAGCGGAGCTAATGCGCTGCAGATGTTAATGCTGCTTTCTTTCTCTTTAATAATCATTTACGCTTACTCTAATCACGTGCTTGGATCAAAACCAAGCTCATTCAGCCAAGTTTTAATAAGTGATAAGAAATCTTATCCAAGCAAGGGTGACATAAGGCTTGGCATTGGCGGGTTGGTTGTTAACGCTAATGGACTGCTTTACTGCCTTTCTTTATTCTTAATAATCAGCCTGCCTTCAATGATTTACTTGCTGTCATTGATTCTTGAATTTACTTTCATAATACCAAGTGAGTGGTCGACGCTTCCTTTAGTTATTGGTTTTGGAGTTAGTTTGAGCGTTTACTTCCACGGCTCGTCAGCTTACAAAGTTAGTGATATGCGAAGGGCTTTAAGCCTTGAATCTGAAGTGCTTGATGTTATTTACAATCTTGGTTCAAGAGTTAATGAGGGCAGGAGTGTTGAGGACGCTTTTAAGCAAGTTACTAGAATGAGTAAAGGCAAAACAATCCATGATTATTTGATGAACAGTTACTTGAGGAGCAGGGAGTTAAGCAATCCAATCGAGTCTTCATTAAACAAATCACTAAGGCGTGTTGATTCAGCAAGGGTTAAATCAATTTTTAGTTTATTCTTCAACACATTAAAGCGCGGGGTTAAGGGCTCTTCAAGGGTTATTTACAGGTTTTATAATTACTTCCAAAAACTAGTTCAAGCTGAGGCTGACTCGACCAGCATGATCAAGCAATTGTTATCAACAATGAACATGACTGCTGTAGTAATAACTCCTTTGATAAGCGCTATGATTATTGTTATGCAGCAGGTTATTCAATCAGTTATTAACCAATCAATGAAGGGCTTGAAGTTAATAGGCCTTAACTTGTTCGAAAACCCTGATTTGAGCTTTGAATTAACGCAATTATTGCTTGGTTTGTACATGATAGTATTATTAATAATACTAGTGAGGTATGTTGTTATTATTCAGGGAGGAAATCAAGTAAGCCTTCGAATTACGCTTAGCAAGTCAATAATTATTGCATTAATTGTTTACGCAGCCACTTTAATAACTGCTAGTGTGTTTACATAAAACTTATAAGATTAGAAAAACAATTATTTCATTATGAACCGTGATGGTATTGAAGGGCTTCCTTTTAAGTACATAATAATAGCAGTTATTGCAGCTCTTGTTCTCGGGATATTGGTTAACGTGACTCAATTGCTTGGTGATAGCGTGATAAGCGGTGCTGCATCGCTTAATGAGACGCTGGCTCAAGCCCTTAACGGCAGCTTGGGTTAATATTGATTGAATCATCTTTTAGCTTAATAACTGCTTTAATACTGATTGTTTTAGTGACTGGTTTTTGTATTTACGAGATTCAATTGTTTAATTATAGGAAAGCAGTCATTCAGTTCAGCAGTGACCTTGATGGTTTGGTTAAGGCTTTTGATTTACTGCCAAGGCTAAGTGATGAAGGAAGCTTTACGTCAATTAAGATTAGCGTTCCCAAGGATTATAATCTTACTTTCTCAAGCCAGGCTGATGCTTTGCTAATTAACGGCAAGGAAAACTTGACTATTAATTTGTCGAGGGATTTGATTAATGACTTAGTATTAAGTTCAGGAACTTATGATTTAGAGCTTTATTACGGCGGCAACAGCACTGGGCCTTACGTGGTGTCATTTAAATGAACCCAATTGATTACACAGTGATATTCATCTCAGGTTTATTAATAACTGGAGTGCTCATTAACTTGATTAATTACGAGCAGGGTTTGAACTCAAGAAGCAGTTTAGGCCAGGAATTAATTAATATCATATTAATTGTTAATAACCTTAAGTCAGTTGATTATGACTTTCAAATAAATTACTCGCTAAGCCCTGGCAGGCTTTTAATCAGCAATGAATCAATAACAATTGTAAGGGATGGTTCTTACTCAGCAAGTAATCCAGGGGTTAAGGCTGTTGACTGCTATTTTAATAATTCATTAATTATAAGCAGGGAGTTGATTAATTGTGCTTGAGCGTTTGATTAACTTATTATTTTTCTCAATATTATTAACTGGTTTGTTCATAACTTATTTCAACACAACCAGCGCTCTTGCTTATAGTATTGAGAGTCTTAATTCTCACAGGCGCGCTATGCAGGTTTTGCTAAACTTGTCAAGAGTTAATCTAACTGGTTCTGCCAATAGTTTAATAGAAGAGCCTTTGATTAATCAACCTGGGTTCAGGGTTGAAGTCACTGACTTGGAGGATAACATAACTTGGTTTTATGGCGAAGTTAAGCCTTCATTTTCTGTTGGCGCTCCTTTAATTGTCAATAATCATTTGGGCAGGGTGATTGTTTCTTGCGGGCTCAATTCTCAATGATTGAATTATTACTAATAGTAATCGCTTTAATAATCTGTATTAGTTTGATTAATTTCAGCGTTAACAGCTCATTAAGTCTTGAGGCTGAGAGAGCTGAATTATTCTACAGGGAGTCATTGCTTAATTCTTTTCTTTCTTATTACTCAAAATCTTATAACGAAACATTTATGACTTTGATTATTCACTACTTATGCAGTGAACCATTTAACTTGACTGAGGCTTTAGACGTGCTAAACCAACTTAATTACAGGAATAATAGTTTCATACTTTACGCTAGGTTGAATAATGAGCTTCGCTTGTTTAATCACCAGTCTTCAGTCTGCCTTGACAAGCTTACTTTATCAAGCGTTAGTCTTGCCACTTATTGCGGCAACACGAACCTTTTATTCGGGGTCTGGGATGGGGAGGCGCCGCAATCATGCTGAATAAGTCTAAGTTCTTAGAGGAGATGGTTAAGTCATTGAGCATTAGCGTTAATGATTTGACTATTCAGGTTGAAATGCTAAGGAAGGAATTAGAAGACCTTAAAAAGAGGCTTAAAACACCATAAAGCTTAAAAAGCAGCCAAAATAAAAAAAGATGATAAGCGTATGAGCCTAGACGAGCGTGTTAAAAAGGAAATAGAGCCATTAAAAGAACTTTACAGCCCTACTATTGCAAAAATCTTAAGGGAGATATTAGAATCTAAGAATAACCTGGAGATTAAGAGATTAAAAAACAATGTTGCTGATTTTAAAGAAGAGAAAATTATTGATTCAATATTAAGGTATTTTAGGAGTGTTAAAAGTTACTTAGACACTTCACAGGAGTTCGTTAAATTTTTTGGGTTAGAGGATGAAGTTAAAGGCACTATAATGCTTGATATATTTGACCAATTAGAGCAGGGTATCAAAGAAGTAACTATTGAAGAGATAAGCAATATTGATAGTGGTTTAATAAGTTTTAATATATTAAAGGACATTGAGCGAAAGCATAATGATGTCTTAACTGACAAACTTAAACAAGCATTGCCGTTAATATTAGAGCCGATAATTAATAGTTTAATTGAAGTAAAAGAAGGTGATAATAACTTCTCTTATGATATAGAATCACAATTCGAGAAATTCATTTACGAAACAGTATTAGATAAAATTATCAACAAAGATCTTCAGGATAGGATAAATAAGGATCAAAACCCAAGCATTTACTTTGAAGGCAGGTTATTAGACGAGATGATTAAAAAAGAGGACAACCTGTTAATTATGGATTGGTTTAAATTCTTTAAGGATAATTTTAAACAATTATTAAAAGAATCTTATGATAAAGATCAAGAAACAGGCATTAGCAAAGAAGGTTTATTAGAAGAAGGATTAATAAGTTCGCTGCAAAGCTTAGCTGACAAGGATTATAGAGATAATACAGCACTTAATAAAAATCTGGCGCTTTTTGAAGCAGGTTGGTTAACAAAAGAAAGATTTTACGAATTATCAGAACTAGTTTTAAAAATTTTGTTTAATGAACAATTTGAAGTGCTGTTTGATAAAAAAAGCAATGAAAAAGTTGTTATTAAAGATTTTGAGATAACGCCTAAAGATGACTTCAGCATTTATAGAGAAGCTTTATTAAAATTGAGGGATGAGTATAATATCACGAGCAATCTTGATAACTTCAAATTATTCTTAGTTAGCGCTTCAAAACTTTTTGAAAAACAATACAGGAAGTACATAACTAAATGCTTTAGGGAATTCCAGGAAGAAGAAGGGTTATTTAATTCATTCACTGGTTACGGCAATCTAATAAAGAATTTTAAAACGAGATTAGAAAGCAGAATAGCCGAATTAGGAATTGATTGGAAGATGGGCCTAATCGATAACCTACCCGAGATTATAATAAACTCAATTAATGACGGGACAAAGAACAGCGAACAGCATAATGAATTAGTAATGTTTAACAGGATTAACCGCAGGAATTTGATTACAACAATAAATAATTTTCTTTTATATAAGGGTAAGGGCAGGGTCAATGAACAGACAAGCAGTTTATTTGAAAAGTTAGAAAACATGCTTAAATTTAATGACACAATGCATAATAATTATTCAAAAGTTTCAAGCATAATTAATGATTATCAATTAATGCACAATAATCTTGGTATTAAGAATTTTAAACTAGCTAATAGCGGAGTAGCGTCATTCATAGATAATGATATTCAGAAGACTATTTTTAATTTCTTGATTAAGTATGAAGAGATAAAAAACGCAAAACCAGATAGCAGAGCAGTTATGATCTCAGATTTGCTTTTAGATTACCAATTAGACGTCTTCTTATTATACAAAAAAGGTGATTTAAATGAATGAATTATTTAAACTGCTAGTCTACACTGATGTTAAAACCACTAATATGGAATTAACAAGCCCTTGCTTAACCAGCGAATTAAGAGGCGCTTTACCTAAATTAGGAAGCAACTTAACTATGTGGCGAGATAAAAGAGGAGAGTTGATATTCTCTGATTCCTTAGATGCTGTTATAAAAGCAACTGAACGTTTGAAAATAGATATTTTTCTTAATCCTCGGTATAAAGAAAAAAAATTAATAATAAAATCAATAAAGTTCAGCCCATTTTTATTAGACAGCAAATTAAATCAGAATAAAAAAGCAGATTTAAAAACAATGATTTACAAAGCAAATTTGGATTATAAACCAATAATATTAACACAGAGTATAATACTAAGTGATAATGATGTTGATGAAAAAACAAGCGAATTGCTGGTCGAGCGTTTAGCAAGCCAAGTTAAGAGTGTCTACAATACATTTATACAGAATTTTATGCAGAATCCTGGTTGCTTGGCAGATAAGATATCTCAATTTGAGAATATAGTAATCCCAACTCTAATAGAACCATCAACAAGAGAATTATTTAGCGAGGTTTACAAATCAATTAATAAAAAACAAGAAGCAAAACAAGATAAGTGGGTTATAAATAATATGGGCTACTTAAAATTTGAATTAAAAAGAAATATTACTTGCATCAAATCACTAGATGAGCCTGAAGAATCAAAAAGGCACAAGATAAACTTAGTTAATATAGCAAGAAAGGATTATGGAGCGGATAGTTTCTACGATATAAGCAATAAAATAATAAAACAGCATAATACCACAATAGATAAACAAATTAAAATAATAGATGATATGATTAAGAACACTGGTGGTTCTGAAGAGCTTAATGCTATGAAAGCTAAATTAATGCTTGATAAAATTTTGTGCAGTCAATGTTCAAGTGAATTGCTTTTAAGCCCCCCTAAATTAGAGATAACTAAAGGCTACTTAATGGGTGATGTAAGTAATTTTAAGGCAGGCAATGAAAATCTAATAATGAAAATACTAGAAAGCAGCAAGAGTGTTGGTGATAGTATCATCAGTAGTTTGTATAGAATAACAGAAAAACTTGAGGAAGGTAATTATAACATTGACTCAACACTTCCTTTTGTTCATGAAATTAATTTTTCAATTAATGACAAGGATTACCTTATAAGTATAGGAAAACCAGCTAATTGGCACTTGCAGAAAGGTTCTTTTATGATGCCTATAATAATCTTAGAAAAGTCAGATTCTGGCGCTTTAAAAGAAGAAATTTATAGTAAAGGCAATGAATACAAAAACGAAAATATAGTTTTGATGATAGAAAATCTTAAAAAGGGACTTAGCGATAAAATTGTTAACATAAAAACTAATATAAAAACTAACTTAAAAAGATGATCAAAAAATGCCTCAAAGAAAATTACCTTATTTCCCTGGTAAAATGGCCAGAGTAGGGCCAGGAGGGGTTGGTAAAAGTAAAGGTTACCGTATGTTCGGTGCTTCTGCTGACGTACCTGAAGAAGTGTTAGCTAATTTAGACAGAGCTATTGATTCTAGAACAACTGGCAAAGAGTTTTACTTTTCAGGAGTAATGTACATCCCATTTACAGGAGTATTCCCTGTTAACCACACTGGATTAAGGGATGGTGCTGGAAGCATAAAACAAGATTTTAAAATGACGTTTCAAGATAAGAATGATGATAAACCAAGATCATACCCTCTTCATGTTTCAGGAAGTGACGTAGCAGGACAGCAAATAGATGATTTTGATACAATGGCAAATAATATGTTAATGAAAGGCTGCTGTGTTTTTGATGTTGTAATTGACCCTACAAGAAAGGGAATCATTGAAAATGATTTGCCTTACTGGTTCGATTTAATTTCGAAGACTAAAGATTCTCAATACAACAAAAAACCAACAATTGTAGCTACAGTTACAAAAGCGGAATTAGCGAATTCGGGGATATCATTAAGAGAAGTTAATAGCGGCGTGTATAATTCTATTACAGAATTCTTAAGATTCGCTCTTGAACCGCACAACGCTAATAATAAAACATTCAATATATATGCTCTTACTGTAGGGGATAATGTAACAGGTGAGATGTATCTTGTTTGCTTAAATGGAAAAGTGCTTAAGAAACCAGTCAGGACTAATGTATTAGGCGCTTCGCTAACCGGATTATTATATTACTTTAGCGACACTAAAGAAACTAATTTAACACCTCAATCAAAAAAGGTTTTAGATGATTTACTAAGCAGAGAAACACTCCCTGAAGATAAATTAAAAAGTCTTAAGATAATCCAATAATTGGGGGCAATTACTAGAATGGCTAAATATTACGCGACTGTTTTAGGGGATGGTGGGGTTGGTAAAACTTTTAGATTTAAATCAATAATTAGAACAATTAATAAAAACGTAATTCTTGAGGACACTAACCCAACTATATCTTATGATATACACACGTTTAATTTATTTAACCCGTTTGCTGATTCAGGCAATTTACTAATACAAAATAAGCCAGTGCAAGTAATAGTTTATGATGTTGGGGCCCAAAATAGGAGTGAGCTTGACGAGGAACAGCTTAAGGATTTTATAGGTTCTTCAAGAATAATAGAAGTGCTTGTTGACAGCACTAATAAGGGATCAATAAAATCAGTAGAGGAGTACTACAGTAGATTAATAAAAGAAAATTACAAACCAAAACAAGAACCATTAGATAGTTGTAAACCAAAACTAGAATCATTAATAATATTACACGCAACTAAGATGAACTTAACAAGTTCAACCATAGATAAAAGATCTGTTGTTAGCGGCAACCTTCAGAGTATTGACGATATTTTAAACTTAGGCCAATTAATTGATGCTAAGATCATAAGTATTGGCGACTCAAAGGATAATGAAGAGTACGTTATAGCAGGGCCTAAAGGCATTATAAAGAACCCGTCTAACGATAAACCAAAACCAGTTAAAGTTGAGAGAGCAGGCAGCGGAATACCAATATTAGTTGGTTATAGCATAATAAACGAGGGTTACAGTGATGAGGCAGGCTGGCTTACCAAGGATTTTGCAAAAGCTTTAAAAGATAAGATTTTAACATAATTTTTATGATTTATGAAAATCACCCCTCAATAGATTCGAGGAGAACAGCAATAAAAGTGGTTAGTGCGAATAATTTTTTTGATAGTTTTAAAAAGTTAGTTTACATTGACCCTGAAGGTTTAATAGATTGGTCAAATAAGTTCTTACACACTTATTGGAATATCTTTGGCATAGTCGACAAAGATGAGGGGCATATAAGCTGGTTTACAAAGGCGAAGATATTTGATGATAAAAACAAAACCAACACTATAGAGAATGAAGATAGGATAATTAATCAATTCAAAGAAATATTTGGAACAGATTCTAGTAATCTAAAGTTTGTGGGTATGTATGCTAGTGGAACTAATTATAATGATTACAAAAAATCTTTTAATGAATTCACTGAAGAAGAGTTTAGATTAATGCTTAGAGTTCATAGGCACAAGATTAGTACTACGGGCAGAGATATAGGTTTTTTCAAATTATCTAAACCAATAAAGAGCCCTTTAAGCAATGCACTAAAAATACTTGATGCATTAAGAGGAACTGGCAATAATGAAGTTAAGAAATTAGAATCATTAATATTAAACGCTGTTGGTTTTAATGAAAACGAAAAGAAAGAGCTTATTAACTATGAAGCTAAGTTTAAATATTTAAATGATCAGGTAACAGAGCAGAATGTAGAAGGGCAAATTGCTGTTTTGCAAGAGCCAATAAACCAACTTCTTAATAATAATGGTTTGGATTATGCAATCAATTTTTGTATTAAGCATAAAACAGGCTTTAGGATGATGGAGTTAGATTCGGATGTTTACAAAGAAAAGAAAGTAAGTGAACAGATATTAAAGTTTTATAGCGATAAACTTCAAGAACTGATTAACAAATTAGCTAAAAAGGGAGAGGATATGAAATCGTCACTTAACATACTGCTTGGTGATGATAAGGCTGAATTTAAAGAAATAATGAATGACAATACTAAATTAGAGGAATTTTTGAATAAAAGAATAGATGAGATGTTTAGCAGCGGCGAATTAAAGGAAAACTTGAAAGACCAAAAGAAGAATTTTGAGAATGATAAAATAGAATATGACAATTGTAAAAGTGAAATTGACGAGATTAAGGAAAATGCTCGAAGAGAAGTGTCAATATTAACATTCTTAGAAGAATTATTATTCTTTAAGCCAAGAGTTTTATTAAGCGCTGGCACTATTGATAAATTAATAAGCGTTTACAAAGCAGTTGACAGCATAATTAATAATTCTTTGATTGATCCGGGCAATGTTGAAAAGTATGTAATCGATGGATTAAGCGGTTTGGGAATAAAAGTCAGCGACAATGAAGCAGTAACTAAACAATTAAAACAACTAGAGGACCGAAGGAAGTATTTGATAGACAATCCATTAGATGATGCGGTATTAGATAATCAGATGAAGCAGTCAATTGATGATAGGATAATTGAATTAAACAGCCAATTAAACAAGGGATTAATAGACGAGATCAAAGCAGAAGTTTTTAAAATAAAACAACCAATAGATAGGGGTGAGGCATACAAAGCATTAAACAATTTATTAATACAAGCTGACCCTTCAAGGGTTAATGAATTAATAGACGATAAATTCAAGCTTAAAGGTCTCAAACTAATACAAGATGACGGCGAAAATAATGAAAACTTAAGGCAGGGTTTCAAGGGATTACTGCCAGACGGGATTCCTGAACAAGCAGTTGATACAGCAATAAAAGAAGTTAAGGACTACTTAGCAATGATGAAACTGCCAATAAACTCGCTTATTAAATTATTAAGTCTGGCTGTTTAATCATAATGGCGCAGCGTCATAACCCTCAAGCCTTAATAACTCAGCAAACTCGCCTGCAAAACCATGATGAGTGAAAACCCTCTTAGGATTGCATTGCTTAACAACTTTAAGCAAATCCTTAAAATCAGCGTGATCACTCAATGGAAAGCACTCGTCAAAACCACCCCAATTGTTCAAAGCCCAGCCAGTGAAACCAACATTCTTAGCTTTCAAGTCACGCCTAGGTTCAGGGCTTATTAGTATGAACCTGCCTTTAAGCCGGCCGGTCTTAAAAAAGGGCAAGTCAGCGCCGCAAGACCTGCACAAGTCATTAAAAACTAGGACTCTATTATCAACGTAAACATTATCACAACCCTCAACTAACTTGCTTATTAACTGAGCCTTGCCAAGAGCGTAACCTTTAAGAACCAAGTTATTGCCTCTGGCGAACTCATCAACAATGTAATCACGAGCCTCTTTAATCACTTGCTTAGTGTCAGGGAATGAGTAATTAGGGTTTCCGTAAGTAGTTTCAATAATAAGGTTATCGCACTTAATTGGCTTAAAACCATTAAGGAAGAACCTTGAGCGGGTGCTGAAATCACCAGTGTAAAGAACACTCTCAGTTCCTTGAATGAACAACGCTCTTGATCCGAAGATGTGGCCGTTATCAATCAATTTGAAATTCAAACCATTAAAAGTATTATTAGAATAGTGATTTAATTTAAAACCAGTCCGGTACTCGCTGAGAATTTTAGTTTCATTAGAAGTGATGAACTTATGAT
>Ga0172366_10001588_pt1 | contig 17682 bp, 9 predicted proteins | sample LakKivSesite69cm_FD_114533 | JGI IMG/M metagenome (GOLD analysis project Ga0172366, IMG submission 114533) | Sediment microbial communities from Lake Kivu, Rwanda - Sediment site 69cm | ecosystem: Environmental > Aquatic > Freshwater > Lake > Sediment | place: Rwanda: Western Province, Lake Kivu... | reverse complement strand
ATAGGAATTTAATATGGTGTGAAGGTAATCCTCAGTGTGATATTTGTGCTAACGGCCCGGCGGTATAATTTCGTAAGCGTTACTCGACGAAGCATCCGGGCAGAGTCCTGGTACCCCACGCCAGCGGGGCCGAAAAGTTGTCACGGTGCGAGGAGAGTACGGCGCGGTTTTTGCCGTCCGGGTACAAGTTTTGTTGCCTATACGAGTGTCGCGGTACAGGGCTGATAGAGAGCAGGTAACAAGTCAAGATACACAAAGTTTAATAGCGGCAATGGAGCGAGCGCGGTATAAATTATTACAAAATTGTCTTAGGTGCAGGAGCAAAAGCAAAAACCGTGACGAGCTTATGAATTATACCGTCCGTGTTATGGGCCAGGCCTTATTTATTTGTCTAGGTATTAGAAAATTGTCAAGGTGCACAAGTAATATTTTTTTTCTTGTTAGTCCTGGTGCAGAAATTTCATTGCGACGGCGCGAGGGAGAAAAATTTTAAAACTCCTGGTATGATTCGATTTGCAAGCTCTTTGCCAAAGCTTCGGCTTAGAATTGGCTTGTGGGGCTTTGGCAATGTGCTTGCAAAACAATGTTTTGTTTTAAACCATTTGTAACTTCTGCTTGATTAAGAAAAAATCATATTAATACCTTGTTTGTCAGTTTTTTAAACTTCTGTTGAATTATCTTTTTGCATTCTTTAAGGCCTCATCCAGTGCTGCCTGAAAAATATTATACGACCAGGTAGCACCAGTAATACAGTCTACTTTACCTGGATTCTGTTTTCTGAGTAATTTTTTTGGGTAAGTCTGTATTCCATGCCAGTCATTAATAACCTGCTGAATATACACGGGATTCCCTTCATAATGTTTTTTATATTCATCTGTGAAGGTTTCATGCAGACTGGAGTCTCTGATGACAAAACTTATTGAAGTGAATGATCCGTTTTCGATTGTCAGATAGACTTTCCCCCAGAAAGGCTCTGAGATATATGATGAACGTGAAGTTCCAATATAAATACCGTCCTTATAGATAGCCGGAAGTCCAGGCTCAGGCTTGGAATCATCATCACTATGTTTTTTCAATACTGAACATGCAATGACAACAACCATAATAGTAACTGTCAGAAAGGCAAGTTTTATTCTCTTCATGTTAACCGGTTTTTGGAGACACCAATTTTCGTTACTAAGTAAGGCTTTAAAAATTCCCGGAACTGATCTTTATTTCAGAAGGAACAAGTCCGTCAGATGTCACTTTCAGATTGATTTCCCCGGAGTAAGTTTCTGATTTAATGATTACCAGGCACCTTCCCTGCCAGGCTTTTCGCTGAGGCAACTGATAGCTTTCGAGGCTTACAGGATTAGCATTACCGACTCCAATTATGGTACCGGGTCCTTCAATTTCAAAGTTAAGGAGGTTTGCAGCCTTCGGATTTCGAATACCATTGGTATCTGTAAGTTCCACGGTTATATAGCTCAAGTCCTGTCCATCAGATTTAATCAATGTTCTATCAGCTGTAAGTTTAATTTGCGCGACTGTGTTTGCAGTCTGAAGAGTTGCGGAGTTAACCTGTTTCTTACCTTTATACCCAATTGCTTTCAGAACCCCAGGCTTATAAGGGACATCCCATATCGCCATAAATTCTGTTGATCGGTCGGTTTTCTTTTTGCCCAGGGACTTATTATTCAGGAAAAGTTCTACCTCATCGCATGAAGAATATACACTTACCTGCAGAGGATTATTTTCGTAACCTGTCCAGTTCCAGTCAGACACAGCGTCCACCCAGTGCCATTTGCTCCAGAACATGCGATCCGGATTTTCCTTAAATGATGGTATGGGTGGTTTGACAAAAATTGATAACTGGTCTGGCATCCAAAGGGCATCCCGATAATACGATTGCGGACGCTTCCACCCGCAGATATCGATATCGCCGCAGAAGGCCAGGTTCCATGGATAAAAACTCTGTTTCTGCCAGTATCCTAGCCATCCTATGCTTGCTTCACCAATATAATCGATGGCTGTCCAAACAAAGTCACCAAGTAGCCATGGATGATCAAGTACATCCATCCAGCTCTGAAATGCTTCGAATGGATATGATTCTGTCTGAATCATTATCCTGGAAGGAACACGATCATGGTCTGTCTTAAAAATATTCTCTTTAAGATGATCACCTCCGGATCCATAATTATAGCCGGCAATATCAAGTGTGGCAAAATAGGGGTCTTTTTTCGGATTAAGATTATTCACTGCCGCAGTAACAAGGCGTGTAGGATCTGTTTTCCTTACAAATTCCGCAAGCATCGATGCAGTTTCAACAACCTCCTGCGAATCCATCCCCGGGATCTCATTTCCGATACTCCATAATATTACAGATGGGTGATTCCTGTCGCGTGATATCATGCTTTCAATATCTTTCTTCCACCAGTTACCAAAATAGAGGTTGTAGTCAGCCGGATTTTTCGGATACTGCCACATATCAAACGCCTCATCAATTACAAGCAACCCCAGGCGGTCGCAGGCATCAAGAAAGGCTGGTGAAGGGGGATTATGTGAGCACCTGATTGTATTGAATCCGCTGGATTTCAATAATTCAACACGACGTTCTTCTGCCCTGTCATAGGATTTTGCTCCAAGTGGCCCATTATCATGATGAAAACAACCACCTTTCAGTTTCATCGGTTTGCCATTCAACTGAAATCCATTTACCGGATCAAGCCGGATTGTCCGAATCCCAAATTTGGTTTCAGCCTTATCCGCTATTCTGCCTTCTGTATAAATTTCATTAACAGCTGTATAAAGAACCGGATTGTCAGTTGACCACATCACGGGATTCTCTACCGCCACATTCTGGTCAAATACGTATACCCCGTCACTCTCAATTGTTTGTTCAGCATCAGCTTTATTTACTTCATTTCCTTCTAAGTCAAGAACGCGCGTGGTAATCCTGACTTTTAATGTATTGTCTGACTTGTTAGTTACACTGGTTCTGATATTTACCTTAGAAGAAGTTGCAGTGACTTCAGGAGTTGTTATACTGATTCCCCACTGAGATATATGAACAGTGTCAAGTGTTTTTAACCAGACATGCCTGTAGAGACCGGAACCGGAGTACCACCGGCTGTTTTCTCCCTCATTCCTTACCTTTACTGCAAGTATATTCTCATTTCCAAACTTAACCTTGTCGGTAATATCAAACCAGAAGGAAGTGTATCCGTAAGGGTGGCTACCAAGTGATACACCATTGAGCCATATCTCAGAATTCATGTAAATGCCTTCGAAAAGAATCACAATGCGCTTATTCTTTTGTTCTTCAGGAATGGCAAATGTCTTTCTGTACCAGCCTGTGCCTCCCGTGGTAAATCCACCGCTCACCTGACTTATGGCATCCCGGTTGAAAGGAGAGGTGGTTCCCGGCAGATCTTCGATACTCCAGTCGTGTGGAAGATCCAACTTTCGCCATGATGAATCATCGAAACCAGGTTGTTCGGCATATTGTGCACCGCCGCGATGAAATTTCCAGTCAGAGTCAAATAAAACCGTCTGACCATGGATTTGCAGATTAAACATTACAAAAGTGCCGAATAGTAAATGGGATATTAATTTAGTCATCATGTTTTTTTAGTTTTATTAATATTTATCATCGGTAACTCCTTTCCAGTTATCGGTTCTGAAAGGTGATGCAGGAAGTCCTTCCCTGTTTTTAAGATTAGCCAAAGGACTATTTGCCCATGCATATCTCACTGCAACCGGGGAGGATACTTCCGCAGATAAAACCACCACTTCATTTTCAGCAATAGATGCATTAGCTTTATAAAACTTCATATCTTCTCCGGTAATCTCAAAACCTTGTAATGGTTGGTTGTTTTTTGAAACCAATCCACTGCCTGTATTTGTGAAACTTATCCGAATAGCTCTCCCTTCAATTTGCATGGATTCATAAATGGGCCCTGAATATACAACATCCTCGTTGTATGCGATTTTTCTTGCAGCCAGGGCAAGTCGGTCCCCAACTTCTTTTTTATTGGTTGGATGAAGGTTATCTGTTTCATCGAGATCGATAGTAACAGCCATCCCGGTATTAGGGTGTGAAAGAGTAAGTAGTTGTGCTTCCCGGAGTTCTGCCCATTCATAATCATTCTGATACTGATCGCTGGAATAGCCAGGCAACTGAACAAATAGAAAAGGGAAGTATCCCTGGCGCCAACGGATTCTCCAATCCTCAATCATAAGCGGGAACAATGTTCTGTATTGGTATGCTCTTCCTGCATTGCCCTCCCCCTGATACCAGATTACGCCTTTAATGCCATATGGTATTATGGGAGCAATCTTAGCATTATAGATCAATCCTGGTACCCTGTTGAAGTTTTTAACTTCAGTAAATGCAGGCTCAAGTGTATTGTTATATTTCCATTCACCTGCCAGTGAAATCTGAACCTTTTCTCCTGGCAGGTTAAGTCTGATAAACATGCTGTCGGCCGGGCCAAGCAATCCACCTTTCCCCCATGAATCCAGAAGCCTTATCACTATTAGATTCTGACCTTTTCTAACAAATATACCCGGGACTGTCAGGATTCTGTATTCATCATAATTCCAGCTCGTCTCACCGATTTTTTCACCATTAAAATAGAAAGTTCCTGCTAAATCGATTTTCCCCATATTAATCTGAAGATCTTTCCCTTCAAAGCTGGCGGGCAATTCAATTACCTTCCGGAACCATATTATTCCATTATAGGAACCAACTTCGCTGTCGGTAATGGCTTTGGGTACCTTCATGGTTTTCCAGTCCCTGTCGGAATATTTATTAGCCTGGACATTCTTCTTCAACCCTTCAAATGAGTTTGCAGCCAGAACCCAGTTGTTATTATCTTTCTCAACGTTTGAATTGATAGAATCATTTGTGATGCTTCTTTCATAAAAATCAGTAATTCTTTGTTTCATAACCGGCACAGTATTCAGCATTTCCTGGCTTATCCAGGCTTCGCAATTTGTACCACTCCATGAATCCTGAATTAATCCGATTGGCACTTTCTGATTCTGATGTACTTCACGGCCAAAATAATAGGCAACTGCCGAAAAGTTTTTTACACTAATGCTGTCACAAATGTTCCATGGTCCGCCTGAAACTTCTGTTTTGGGATATACAGACAGTTCATTTTCTACATAAAAAAACCTGATATCAGGAAAATCAGCGGTTGCAATATCGTTTTCACCGTTCTTTGCTTCCTTTAAGGCAAAATTCATATTTGACTGCCCGCTGGCAAGCCAAACGTCGCCAATCATAACATCGGTAAATGTTATAGACTGATCACCAGAAACTTTCATTTCATATGGCCCACCTGCTTTCATATTGGGAAGATATCCCATCCATCTCCCATTATCATCAGCGTGAGCCACTGCAATATTCCCGGCAATTTCAACTGTGACTTTGCTTCCTGCTTTTGCTGTTCCCCAAACCGGAAGATTTATTTCCCTTTGCAATACCATATGGTCAGAGAATATGGCCGGCATGCTGATCTGTCCACGCAATTCTTCAAAATTGAAAAAGACCAGGATAAGTAAAAGAATAATAAATGACCTATTCATCTAATCCGATTTATTGAGGGAGTTCAACCATAACTTCATACTGTTGGTCCAGGAAGCGACATGCTCATTATTAACTGCCAATCCGAAACCATGTCCTCCCTCTGAAAGAATATGCAGCTCAGCTGGTATTTTCTTCTTTCTCAGCGCCTTATACATTAATAAAGTGTTCTCAACCGGGACACCTTCATCATTATCTGCGTGAACAAAAAATGCCGGAGGCGTATCATCCTTTACCTGTAATTCGTTGGAATACATTAATATTAACTCTTTGTCAGGATTCTCTCCCAGTAAATTCTTTCTTGAACCGGAATGTTTTACGGTATCTGTGAAAGAAATAACAGGATACATCAGGATCATAAAATCCGGTCGGCAGCTCTGTTTTTCAACAGAATCAGCCGAAGAACTGTTTCCATAATCAAAATGTGTCCCCAGGGTTGAAGCAAGATGACCTCCGGCTGAAAAACCCATGATTCCGATTTTTCCCGGGTCGATATGCCATTCCGGAGCGTTAAACCGAACCAGACGCATAGCCCGCTGAGCATCCATCAGAGGTGCTTTATGTGGTTCAATACAATAATCCTTCGATGGTAACCGGTATTTTAGAACAACGGCAGCTATCCCGATTGAATTTAAATATCTGGCAATGTCAGTCCCCTCCAGATCATATGAAAGCTGCCAGTATCCACCGCCCGGACAAATGACCACGCATTGTCCGGTTGAGAACCTTTTAGTTGGAAGATATACAGCAATTTCCGGAATCTGAACATTACGAAATATTGTGATTTCAGTCTTTTCCATTATCTCTCCGGAATCTGAATGTCTGGAGTTTGGAATAAAATCGTCATATAATGGGAGCCGGAATTCCTGGCTGAATAAACCGATATTATTTAACATCAAAATCAGAAAAGCAAGGGAAAAGGTTTGTCTCATAATCGTATCAATAAAACTATTAAAAGATATTTCGGATCAGATTGTACATTTTTACGGGTGAATGAATTCCTTAATTAAACTTACCCACAACTGATAACCTTCTTCATTCAGATGATATCCATCAGTTGTATAATTACTCTTCATTAAGTCATTCTCGTCTGCGAATGAATCATGAAGGTCAATGAGAAAATACCCATGTAGATCAGCGCTATCCTTCAGGGCCTTATTGACCTTCGCAATCTTATCCACTACATTCTTATTACTGGTAGGCAATATTGTCTGAATAAATACCCTGGTTTCCGGTGACCCATATTGAATGGTTATTGCAATCTTCAAAATACCTGACCGGGTTTCATCCGCTGCTTTATTACATCCATCCAGGTCATTAATGCCTATCATGATAAATACAGCCTCTGGTTCGGCATAACAGACCTCACCCAGCCGGTTTAATACACCATCAGTAACATCTCCGGAAATCCCTCTGTTTTTAACCCTGTTATTATTGAGCCTTTTCCCCCAATCTTTGCCCCCTTCAGTTATACTGTTTCCTATGAAAACAATATCTTTCTTTTGCAACGGATCATTCTTAAACTCCCGTATCCTTTCCTTGTAATGTCTTTTTGACCAATCGATAACACAGTCAGGAGCATAGTAAGCAGGAGGATATAGAGAATCAGCCAACTTTGAAATCTGAAATTTACTTTCAATTAATAATTCACCTGAATCAATGCCGTCAGCTGTAGCGGATATTTTAATAATACCCGGCTTTTTACCAGATCTAAGGAGAATGGTTGAAGTGCCCGCTTCGGCCTTTCGCGGATTGTCTCCTACAAGTTCGGCATCCCCCTCCACATAATAGCTAATTGCTCTAATGTCATTGGGAATTACTGTACCCTCTGCATCTGTAACCGAAGCATAAACAAAAACAATATCATTTTTATCAGCTTCAAATGCTTTACCACTAAGATCCAGCGACAGGATAATTTTAGCAGGAGCACCTGGAGTTTTGCGTTCAGTTTTAACAATCTCTTTTCCGGCAATATACCCTTTGGCTTCAAGTGTTCCGGCAACAAAATCAGGAACTTTAAAAGAAAACGGAGGATGTATGAGATTTGTGGAATTCTTGTCCTTATCATGTTTCTGGCGTGAAATGAGTTTGCCATTTAAGGACAGTTCCACTTCATCACAGTTGCTGTACACCTTAACATCTTTAAAATCCGGATCGTTCCAGTAGTTGGCAATATAGATCATGGGCTCAGTATCTTCTGCCTGACTTTTATAAAAAAAATAAGCAAACTTCGGTAACCTGAAAATATCCATGATCCCCGACGATTCAATATCGGGTGCATAGCCGCGTTTATAATCGAAGATCAGCCAGTTGGCATCTCCTGCAGCCGGTCCTTTGAGGTTGTCGTTGTGTGCCTCCTGGTAGTTTAGTGCCTGCTGGGCAAGCCGTTTTTGTCCAAAACCTCTTAATTGACGTGAGGTACGTTCTTCAGGTTTCAGTCCTGCAAAGGCTGTCTGGTTGAAACCCGCATCCTGGGCATAGTACTCCCAGTCTCCATATTCAGCAATAAAAAGTGGTTTGTCTTTCGGATACTTATTCCAGTAATCAGGCGGTTTGGCATGCTGGCGTGCAGGGATAAAAACATCATATACTTCATCAATCCAGCCGCAGGTATAGACATCTCCCACAGGCAGTTCTTCCTTGACAGCCCTGTTTCCACGCTCCATAAACTCCTTCGACATATTGGATTCGTTGAGAGAGGATTCCCAGAGAATGATGGAAGGATGGTTCCGGTCGCGCCTTACCATCTGGCGGATATTTTCAATCGCATTATTTTGGAATTCCTCATTCCCGAAAAACTGCCATCCGGGAACAGGATCCATTACAAGGATACCCAGTTCGTCGCAGGCAGCCAGAAAGGAAGGAGATTGAGGATAATGAGAACAGCGTACAAAATTGAAACCTGCCTGTTTGATCTTCCATGCATCGCGATACTGGGCATTATCCGAAAGGGCATAACCTATATAAGGATACTCCTGGTGACGGTTTGTGCCACGGATCCTGATCTTTTGTCCGTTCAATGTAAAACCGTCCGTTGAGGAAAATGAGAAAGTCCGTATTCCAATGGTTTCTGAAACTGAATCAACTGGCTGATCATTGCTGATTACTCTGACGTTCAAGCTGTAAAGCTCAGGATTGTCAGGTGACCATAATCGTGGATTTTCAATAATAAATTGCTTTTTGAACCTGCTGTATCCCCGAGCTGGGGTTACCTGTTCTGAATCACTTTTAGAAATTACAGTCTTTCCATCTGGATCAAGCAGAATGTATAGGAGTGAAGCATTCTTATCTTTTTCATATTCATTTTCCACATCAACCTGAACATTTATTTCAGCGGACTGCTGAGTCACATTGCTGTATGTGACCAGCAATCCTCCTCCGGCAACCCGGTTGGCTTCAACAGGATCAGAAATATGCAGTTTGTCTTTTATATCAAGGGTAACATTGCGATATAGTCCGCTGTAATAATTAAAGTCCATTTCTCCCAACGGCTTGCCCGGAGAAAAAAGAGGATTATCGCGGTTATCCAGCTCAATAAGAATGCAGTTCTGTTTTCCAAACTTTATCCTGCCATCAAGTTTAACAAGGAATGGAAGATAACCTCCAAGATGAGTCTCAATCAATTCTCCGTTAAGATAGATTTTAGCGACCTGCATTGCTGCCCCAAAACGGAGCGTTACTGATCTGCCCTCATACTTTTTTGCAATTGAGAAAAACTTCCTGTACCTGGAAATTCCCTGCCACTGTTTTTCAGGAGAGTCGACCGGTTCTATGTTTGCAGTATGGGGCTGACTGACTTTTTCCCAGCCAGTTGGCAATTGACCGGTTTCATTGAAAAGATCCAAAGAGATTGTGTCATTGGGATCTTTTGTAAATTCCCAGCCTTCATTAAAATTTCCTTCTCCCGGAGAATAGGTAATTGTTCCCCGTTCCCCACACGAGTTAATCAGCAGCCCTATGAATGATAGTATAAGTATTTTATGCAAACTCATATATACAAGTATTACTTATTTTCAAATCAATTGTTATTTCCCCTCCCATGCTCCGATATTCGGTTTACTTCCTGCTAAAAGTTTATTTTTCCAGAAATCTATTTCTCCGTTATCAGGTATTATATTACCTGCTTTTAAACAAGCTGACCCAACCTGCAAATCAAAAAACTCTAAATCCGGCGGATAAAGTGGATCAGCAAGCAGAACTGAACCGATAGGCAAATTCAATTCAGGATTGGAGTATAATGCATTTTTATCCAAAGTTACGACAGGCTGAAGTTTCACATTTTCTTCATTAAAAACGGACCAGTAAAGATTTCTTTCGAAATAGGCAAGTGAGAAAGTCCCTGCTATGAACTTCTCTGTAGCAGCAGTAATGAGAAAAATATTATTCTCAAAAAGGAAATCCTTGTAAGCGCCTGGTTCAAAACCTATTCCGTAGGCAAAACTATTTACAATGGTATTATTATATGCATGAAAGCCGGTCATAGGAACCGCAGAAGGATCGCACCATACAAGGATACCGCTTTGTCCGTTCTTTGAACCATCGTTATAGCTTATATTATAACGGGTAATGTTGTCCTTCCATTCACCTGCACCGGCATACTGAAATATCCCATAACCTGCCCCCTCATTGAAAGCAGAAAGATTGTATTGCATGACCGAGTATCTCACACCGCCGTCGAAGTCAAATCCGCCTCCGTCTTTGCCCTTTGCAGAGGTTTTGTTGTGATGAGAATAACAATGTTGTATTGTAATGCTGTCGCACATATATGCCCAGATTCCTACAGGTCCGTTGCCATCGCGCGGCATATCCCATCCGTTATTCATTGCTTCGCAATACTCAATAAGTCCGTTTGTTACGCCACCGATAAGAATTCCATTACCGCTATGATTATTCTTTATTGCAGGGCATCCCGGATTATCTTCTGCGATACAATATCCTATGTACAGGCGCTTCATGGTTTTATATGCTGAGCCATCAGAACCTTGTTCTGTTGCTCCGGACTCCACATTTATCCCGCAAAAGCCATTATCATATGCATATGAGTTGGTGATTCGAATATCATTGCCACCCGTTACCCGGATGCCGCTGTATAAATATCCATTTGCTTTTACACTATCGATCTCACTGAATCTACAGTTTCTCAGCTCAATACCATTGGCTGTATTTCCATTTAATCTCCCGGAACCCGAAACTTGTATGTTCTTAATTTTTAAGTATTTACAGTTTTGAGCCAAAACAGCAAAAGAATTCCCTGATTCAATAACAGCGCTACCCCCTTCATATGAAGAAATTACAACGGGAGACTCTTTTGTTCCTTCGATACCGGATAATTTTAAATTTCCCTTAAAATGACTGTCCCCTGATAAAAAGACCTGGTCACCTGCTTTAAGCTTTGCCTGAGAAAGGCGCTCCAGACTTTTCCATGCTTTTTTCGACGTGGTTCCATTGTAATTGTCATCTCCTGCCTGAGAATCCACATAATACAGTGAGAATTCCGCACCTTGTTTTATCTCTTCTTTGCATCCTACTAGAAGAAGCAGAATTGAAATAGGAAGATAGATTATCTTATTCATAATTATGGTCCTTACCTAATTTCTGTTAGTCTTAAGTCTGATAACAGATATTGAAGTGCCGGGCAATTCCAGTTTACGAAGATTGTCTTTTGAAAGAATCAGGTTATCATTCCATACAGGATCCGTATCAGCCGGCCCATTACTTGTCAACTGTCCGGCTTTTTCAATCGTTTCAATTTTGTAACCATCAATTTTTAGTTTTATCTGGAAAGGTTCCTCGTCCTTGTTAAGCAGATAAACATAAAGAACATCCTCATCGGGGCTAAAGCTGGCAAAAGATCTGACATGCACTGTACCGGTTGCAGTAACCATTTTCTTACCAAGCCAGTTTCCCCAGATCATCAGTCCAAGTCCGTTTGCATTAAAATTCCCATTTTTATCAAGGGCATCATAAACACTGTTTTCTATTGAATCATTATCAATCCACCGTGTATTCCAGAAACAGGAAGATTCAATCCTTGGCTCTTTTAACTGTTCACCCAACATTTCGAAATTGCACAAATTATGACCCATATCATTGATCATTGGCCATTTATATGCCCAGTCAAATGGCCCGTATTCCACTACTAACAATTTCAACTTTTCCTTATCCTCTTTTGTTGCATAATTGTCAATTGCAGTCAAAGCTCTTTTAACCGGGCCCATCAGGTCCTTCAAAGTATCTCTGTATGAAACATAGCCAGCAGTATAATTCCAGACCGGGTAATTACTCAGGCAGAGATAGTCGATATGACCTGCGGCAATTGAAAGCACATCTTTAAAGAATTCAACTGAGTTACCATTTGGGATGATATAAATAGATGGATCAATCGCCTTCATTGCCTTTGAAAAGTCCACTACATCTTTTGCATAAATCTCTGCAGTTGAATTCTTGTTTTCCTTATGCCAGCTCTCATTCCCTATCATCCAGTATTTAACATTATATTTCTTCTTTATGTTGGAATAACGGACCCATTCTACTGCATGGTCTATCAGTTGCTTCCGGGTAGAAAATGTGTTGCCGGCAGGGTAATCCACCAGGTACTCATCGGCAGCCACTACTAAAACCGGTTCAGCTCCAACCTCACGACACATTGAAATGAACTCATCAAAATCCAGAATATCATATTTAAAATCTTTATATTCCTTTAACATTTTCCCTCTGCCACCAACTGCCTCAGGTCCTGTACGGGCAAGTGTCGGTTCTGATTTTTCATAAGGAGGCTTTGAAAAAAAATAAAAATCAGATTTGTTACCTCCGGGGTATCGCAGATATCTCACACCTATGGCTTTCAGAGCATCGATGGTGCTCCTGGAAGGTTTAAGGTAATTATCATCATCCATAAAATAATCGACATTAATTCCAACCGGGTGATTTGAGACATCATTCAGAACAGAATCAGGATAAATGACTATGGAATAAGCCCCTTCTTTCTCAGCGCATCTATTGAAGAGGAGAAGTGAAAAAAAAAAGACTATTATTGTCAACCAGAAATTCTTTTTCATAGTCGTAAGAATTACAAAAAGATCAAAATTCTGCAATATGCCTGATTAAGGGATAGATCCATGGAGAAACATTAATTGATCAGGTTTGCCAATGTTAGGCAATCACCCTTCTATTGAAGATAGTTCTTATAAGAATAGTATAAAAGAAAGGTGAGACAGACTCAGTTGCTCATATCATCTTTCACTATTTGATGATTCATTGCCTGACTCACACTTTTGAAACTAACTAACCCAACATAACCTAACCAACCTTAATCTAAGAAACCAAAAGAAAATCCTCTATCCAAATCACCAGTCCGGATTCTGGACAAGATAAAGCATATCTATTTTCCTAACCCCGGCATCAAAACAGTTTCTGAATAAGGAATATCCAGGTAATAGTTATCAGTTGCTGTTGAGCCTACTATCTGATGATCGTTAGGATCTTTATTAGCATTAGCTTCAGCAACTTTTTCCAAACGGATCAGATCGAACCATCGTGTTGTTCCTTCTCCGGCAAACTCCCATTTACGTTCATTAATTACAGCATCAATAAACTGTTGTATTGATAAACCACTTAAGTCGGCTAAACCTGCCCTAAGTCTTACAGCATTTATTGCAGCATAAGATTCTGCTGAAACAGTATTGTTTGCTCTTGCTGAAGCCTCGGCGTATATTAACAACACATGGGCATATCTTATCATCATGTGAGATGCACTTGTTACCCAACCTCTCGATGCATCGGCAAATTTTTTGTACCCCGGATGTCCGTTCCAATGATCTTGCCAGGGTGCCCCATTAATGACAGTCATAAATGTTGCATCATGTCTTGCACCTGCAGGAAAACTGTTGAAGAAATAAAGTTCGGGAAAAGCATCAGTCCATCCACCCGCATTTAAATCATTTGATTGCCCGTAAAGCGAACTTCCTGTTGTCCAGTCTGCAGCACCATTAAAATGAAATGCAAATACTTCCTCAGGACTTCCTACTGAATTCGCACCATTTACCCAAAGGCTGGCAAAATCAGCAACTAAATCAAATCCATAAGCACCTTTTTCTGCCATTATCTCAGAGGCAAGACTTGCTGCTTCAGATAAGTGCGAATTGTCCTTCAAGGGCCATCCCGCCATTGTTAAATAGACATCTGCCAAAAGTGCTTTGGCAGAACCTTTATTTGGCCTGCCCGGGTCACGTTTTGAGTTTGGTAACTTACTAATCGCCATTTCTAAATCTGACACAATAACGTTATATACTTCGGCTGGTGAACTTTTTGTAATAGTTTTCGGATCTACTTGATAGTCTGTTATAGTTTCAAACAAAGGGATATTTCCCCATAACCTAACTAACCAATAGTAGCTAAAAGCCCTTAAGAAATGTGCTTCACCTGCAATGGGATCAACATTTATTGCTGCGTCTTTTGATGAAGGATAATTAGCAATAACAAGTGTTGTGCTTTGTATAGCTCCATAGCAGCCTCTCCAAATTTGATCCATTCTGCCTTGGGTGTTAGTTCTTGAAAGTTTATCAAAAGCCATATTGTCAGCATCCCATGTATTGGTAGTTATATCATCGGCTCCCATACCTACTGATTGTTGCGCCATGGTATTAAATCCACTACTCCAATTCTGTCCGGTCAAATGAACATAAGCACCATTAAGAGCTAAATCAAGGCCTTCTGCTGAATTTTGCAAGATTTCGTTACCTGCTAATTTCCCTTTAGGTTCCTCTAATAGAAAATCTTCACAAGAAACAAGAACCGTGGCCGTCATTAATATTAATAATATCTTTTTCATTACATTAGTCTTTTAGTTTTAAATATAATTCTACCATCAAGTTCTAAAATTTAAGAACTAAACCACCATAAAAACTGCGAGTGTTTGGATATACACCATAATCAATACCCTGACTGACATCACTTCCTGATGTAGAACTTGACGCTTCAGGATCAATTCCTTTATATTTTGTTATTGTAAGCAGATTGGTTGATCCAACATATACACTCACTCCAATATTACTTGAAGAATGAATTGGTAGTTCATAAGTAAGGTTGAGATTTTTCAAACGTACAAAATCACCTTTTTCTAAAAATCGCGTTGATGATATATAGATTTCATTTGTTGAGCTAAAAGCAGGTATGTCAGAAGTTTCATTTACTCCAGGGATGTATCTGTCATATATTTCAGTACTTGTAAATTGTCTTGCATCAAAGGCTCCTCTAAGAGTTGCACCACGGGCTACATTAAGTTTATCGAATCCAAGAACACCCTGCATGAAAATGTTAAGACTAAATCCCTTATATTTAAGTGTATTGTTCCATCCTAAAATTGTTTTTGGCATACCATTGCCAATTATTTTTGCATCATTCCCATCAATCAGGTGATTCCCATCCAGGTCTTCGTATTTTGAATCACCCGGAACTTTACCAAAAAGAGCAGCTTCAACAACTTCACCTGGTTTCCATGTTCCCAAATAATTTAGCCCCCAGAAAGAACCAAGACCATAACCGGGTTTTAATACAAATTCAGGATCTAAAGTCATAGCAGCTCCAACATCTGATGCATCGGCAATCATATCGTCTTCGCCTTCCAGCCCTTTAATGGATATTACTTCATTGTGATTAAATGTGGCATTAAACGAACTTTCCCATCGCAATCCGGAATCATCTCCAACAATCCCGCTAACCGCGACCTCAAAACCGCTATTTTCCATTGTTCCAACATTGTCAATTTTAACACCTCCACCAAGGATACCAGGCACAGGAACACCCATAAGCAGATCATTTGTCTCTTTCTTATAGTAGTCAGCAGTTATACTCAATCTGTTCTTAAAAATTCCGATATCAATTCCAAAATCGATAGCTGTTGTTTCTTCCCATTTTAAATCAGGATTAGTTGCAAAAGTTGCCAATATGGCCGGAACTACTCCCCCAGTAGTTGAGATACTTCCATATGCAGTTCCTCCATAAACATTTTCAGTATTGTATGTTGCCAAAGTACCATAAGGAGGGACGGCCTGATTACCTGTTATACCCCAGCTTGCCCTTAATTTTAATTGATCAAAAAGGTTCATATTTTTTATAAATGACTCTTCCGAAAGCCTCCAGGCAAAAGCCGCTGAAGGGAAAGTACTCCACTTGTTTCCTTCGGCAAATACAGAAGACCCGTCTCTTCTTAAAGTAATAGTCAGCAAATATTTATCCATTAGTCCATAGTTTATCCTACCCAGATAGGACAAAATTGCGTATTTCGAATAATCTGTTGTATTGGTTTGATCGCCAGAAAGTGATAAGTTATCTGCTCCCATAGCCGGAACTAAAAGACCTGTTGATTTTGCAGTAACAGATTCAATTACAGAAGTCTGGTTTTCAAATACAGCAGTCACATTAAGTGAGTGAATATCACTAAAGTTTTTAGTGTAGTTCAGGATATTTGTATTTATTAGGTTCCTTGTTTCAACTGATCCTCGAGTAGCAGTTGGATTATTCGCTGTTGTTGCAGCATCTTCGAAAAGTCTATTTTGCCCAAATATAAAATCAGTGCCTAAACTTACATCAAGTGTTAACCCTTCAATTATTTTGTAATTGAATTTGCCAAGAGCATTCAAAGAGGTACTAGAAAATCTTCTTTCATCGTTAATAATGGCAACAGGATTATAAGCTGTAGAACCTACAGGATCACTTACAATATATTGGCCATTCTCGTCATAGACGCTGGTTGTTGGAGCCCACGATAAAGCCTGGGTTAATGGACTATTTTTACCCCGACTTCCAAAAGTGTTTAAATTTTCTCGTTGCAGGAATGACATATTTAATCCAACTGTAAGTTTTTCACTTACCTTTGAATCTAAATTAGACCTTACAGAGTATCTTTTAAAGAAAGAATTCTTTATTACTCCATCTTCATTTAAATATTGGGTAGAAAGCCTGTAGGTTGTTTTGTCATTCCCACCTGCAACAGAAAGCTGATAATCCTGAGCGATAGCAGTTCTTAAAATCTCATTTTGCCAGTTCGTTCCTCCATTGCTGGAATATTCGTCAATTTGTTCCTGAGTAAAAATTGGATTGCTACCCAGGGCAGCTTGTCTTTCATTGACTACTTTTGCGAAATCAGCAGCACCCAATATATCATATGTATTAAGCACTTTACTGGTTGAAACTCTCGAGGAAAATTCGACGACAGGTTTTTTATCACTGCCTCTTTTTGTAGTGATTAGAATAACCCCATTAGCACCACGACTGCCATAAAGTGCGGTGCCAGAAGCATCCTTTAACACCTCAATAGACTGAATATCATTAGGATTGATATCATTATAGTTTGCACCAACAAAACCATCCACGACACATAAAGGGTCATTACCACCCATTATAGAATTGGCTCCTCTAATCCTTATTGAAACATCACCGCCCGGCGAGCCAGCATTGTTCATTACCATAACTCCGGCAGCCCGCCCTTGCAAAGCCTGGTCGACCCTTATAATCGGCTGACCTTCCATGTCTTTACTTCTCACACTTGATAATGAACCGGTTAAATCACTTTTTTTCGTTGTGCCGTATCCGGTTACCACTACTTCAGCAAGACCATAGACATCTTCTTCCAAAGATAAATCAATCACTGTCTGGTCTTCTACCTTTATCTCTTTTGTTCTCATTCCTATGAATGAGACAACCAATGTGGCACCAGCCGGTACATTGAGAGAGAATTTCCCATTTGTATCGGTCGTAATTCCATTTGTGGTTCCTTTCACGATCACGCTAACTCCAGGCAACGGAGTTTTGTCAGAAGCACTTGTAATTGTTCCACTGATATTCCTCTGTGCAAATGTAAATTGCATGAGAAAAACACCCAGAAAAATAAGTAAAACACTTTTCTTCTGGTAAGTTGAAAGTTTACTGAGTTCTTTTCTCATAAATAAAAATTTAGGTTAGAAAAATCTTAATTCCTTGATATAATTGATTAGCATTATTCTAAATTATATAAGGAAAAGCATGCCAGCGATAATAAATAGAACCAGAAGCATGAAAATGATTATTTCCCAAACCTTCAACCTTTTATGATCACCATCTGTCTTTTCCCT
>Ga0172366_10001586_pt1 | contig 17693 bp, 24 predicted proteins | sample LakKivSesite69cm_FD_114533 | JGI IMG/M metagenome (GOLD analysis project Ga0172366, IMG submission 114533) | Sediment microbial communities from Lake Kivu, Rwanda - Sediment site 69cm | ecosystem: Environmental > Aquatic > Freshwater > Lake > Sediment | place: Rwanda: Western Province, Lake... | reverse complement strand
CTTGCCGTCGTCTATGAACTCGAACTCCCCGATGTAGCCGTTCTTCTGGAGCACTTGTAGTATCTTGCCGATCAGGTTGGACGCAGGCCAGAGGGTGCAGCTCTTCAGGTTCCTGGCCTCACAGTTCTGGAGCGTGGCCATCGCGTTCGAGACGGGATCCATCAGAGTCAATTCGTCATCGTCCACCTCACATGTACTTCTTGAAGCCGAGTGACTTCGCGACCTCCCTGAAGCAGGTCCTGCAATAGTTGAGGCCGTAGCTCCTTATGACCGGTCCGGTTGAACCGCACCGCACGCAGGCGTGGACCTTCTTCCCGAACCTCCTCTCCTTCGGAGGCTTGTTCTTGGCCAACCTCAGGTCACCTCAACGCCGTACTCCGAGGAGATGAACTCGGCCGCCTCCCCAGAGCTTATCGCGGCCTTCTTGCCTACCTTCGCCGGGCGTCTCTTCCTCCTGGCTACCCTGTACCCCGGCCTCTCGAGGGCGACGGCCACATCCATTCCGAAGATACCAAGCTTGGGGTCGTACTTCGCGCCGGGCAGCAGTATGTGCTCAGCGATCCCGAAAGAAAGCGCTCGGCCTGAAATGGACGAGGACCTCAGCTTCATGCCCACTGCCTTGAAGGCTCTACCCAAGAACTCGTTCGCCCTCTGGCCCCTGAGCGTCACGGCCACAGCGATCGGATCGTTCTTCCTGATACCGAAGTCCCGGATGGTCTCCCTGGCCGCTCTCTCCCAGACCTTGTCGGACCCTGTGATTGCCTTGAGCACTGCCTTTGCCTTCTCGAGCGGCTCTCCAGACTTGCCAACCCCCATGTTGACCACGACCTTCTCCAGCCTTATCTCATCCAGCCTTCCCTTGTCGACGGGCTCTTCCTGGACCTCTTGGGCAGTCATGTCAGAGTCACCCGGGGCTCCTCTACCCCAACTGCCATCACGTATGCCCTGAGCGTGGAGAAGCTGGAGCCGTCGTCGGCCCTCAGCTCGACCAATGCGCGCCTCTTGAGGCCTGAGGGGGACCCAGAGGTGAAGCGACCGAGCCTTCCGGCGGATCCTCCCCTGAACGCGAAACAGAGCGTACCCTCCTTCACCCTGATCACGTCAACGAGCTTTCTTTCGGGCAAGGACAGGACGACCGAGTCGCCGTTGCTGATCGGGATCTCTCCTGGAACCCTGATGTTTGAGCCATCGTGAAGCCTCACTGTGAGCTCCCCGCCCTTGCACGTGTACTTCGCCATGACTCGACCCACTTTGAAATTGGACTCACCCTCCGTGGCCTCAACGAGCTTGATCTTACCGTCCCTGTCAACGGTCGCCCTGTAGTGCTTCCCGACTGAAGGGAACGAGACCACGTCCATCAATCCGACGGGCCTGTTCTGCTCCCTGACCTGCTTCCCGTCGACGAAGACCTTGCCCTGCTTGATAATGGCCTTGGCTTCCTTCGCGGAGACGGTCTCGCCCAGCACGTCTCTGACTATGACACAGGCTGGAAGCGAGAGGTTGAGCGGGTGTGGGCCCGGATCAGGTTTCGCTATGAATACGTTCTTCTTCCTGCCGATCTTCCAAGTTCTAGGCGCGGCGAGGGCCTTGACGTGTCTCTTGCCTCCCATTCTGGCCATCTCATCCACCTCCCGAGGTCTTCCTCCTCTTGTCGCTCGTGTCCAACTTGGTGATGACCACGTTGTACGGCGAGATGGGTATGGGGACCACGGTTCCGTCCGCCCTCTCTCTGGTCACGCCTTCCACGAACACCTTGCCCTTCTTCCTGTTCACCCTGGTGATCAGCCCCTTGGCGCCCCTGTAATCCCCCTTGATTATGACGACCTCGTCGTTCCTCCTGATCGGAACCCGCTTCAGCTTGAGCCTCTCCACCAGTGAGTCGGTCAACGGCGCAGTCATGATCGACTTCCTTGCGTGCATCGGCAAGTTGAACAGGAGCTTCCTTTGTTTGCTGGGCTTGCGGCTGATCATCTCACTCGCCTCACGATATGACGCTCGCCATCCCGGCCAGCTTCGGCCACATGTCGGAGGCCTCCCTTGCCACTGGACCCCTTATCTCCGTTCCCTTAGTGTCGCCCTCCCTGGTCATGAGGACGGCCGCGTTGTCCTCGAAGCATATGTGGTATCCCTCGGGCCTCCTGAAGGGGAACCTCTGCCTTATTACGATGGCGGGGAACATCTGCCCCTTGAGGTCCGGCGGCCCCCTGGTGACAGCCACTGTGATCATGCTGCCCACGTTGGCGGCTGGCCTCCTTCTCAGGCGTCCGCCGAACCTGTGGACTTGAACTATCATGAGTTCCTTCGCGCCGCTGTTGTCAGCGCACACGAGCTTGGATCCCATGGGGAGCCCCCTCGCGCCCTTCAGCCTGTACTCAAGAATGCCCTTGGCGGACACAGCCCTGGACTTCCTCAAGGCCATCCGTTCAGCTCACCTTCCCCAGGACTACGAAGTGGACCGTCTTCGACAGGGGCCTGGTCTCACCGAGGAGAACCGTGTCGCCCGCCTTTACCTCGATGCACTTGGGCCTGTGGGCAGGTATCCTGGTCCTGCTCCTCGTGTACCTCATGAACTTGGGGACGAAGTGAACGTGCTGTATCTGCACGACCACCTTGCTCGGAACCTTGTCGCTGACCACGACGCCCTGCAGCGTCTTGCCCCTTACCGAAACCTTGCCGTGAAAGGGACACTTCGGGTCGTTGCAGGCTCCGCTGGGGGGAGTGACCTGTAGTTCCTTCGCTGGATTTCTCATTGTGCCTCGTACCCCCAGGTCCTCTCCTCGACCCTCTTCAGGACCTCGTCGCCGTTCAGTTCCACGACCTCTCCCGAAGCCAACCTAAGCCTGAACACGCAGCCCTTCTTGGGAACGACCTTGACGGCCGAGCTCGTCTTGATCGAGAAAGTCTTCATGGTCTCCCCGACGATCCTGCCCGAGATCCCCTCCAAGCTGGGATTCGTGGAGGACTTCACGGCGATGTCCAGCCCGAGGAACTCGTCAACGTGCTTAATCGGCATATCAGAACTCAGCCTCGTTCATCACGGTGAGCAGTCGGGCAATCTCACGCTTGAGGTCGCGTATCGCCTTGAAGTTCTCGCCGCTCCGGCCTCCCTTGGCCCTCGCCTGCGTAAGCCCCTCCCTGAGCTCCTTGAGCCTCTTCGCCCTGTCCTCGGGCTTCATCTTCCTGATCTCCTCAAGCTTCCGGCTCCCCATCGTTCTCACCCTTCTCTGGCCTTGGGCCCTCCTCGACCTTCAGATCCTGTGGCTTGATCAGCTCCACTTGGTCAGGGAACTTGGCGTCGGGTGGCAGTATCTTCACCTTTACTCCGAGCAAGCCCTGCGGCAGCAGGAAGCTCTTCGTGGCGATCCTGAGCTGTCTCTCACCTGGTTCACCAGCTGACGGTATGTAGCCAAAGGTGTACTTCTCAAACCTGGATCGGTCCGAGGTGAGCTTGCCGGCCAGTCGTATCTGGGCGCCTATGGCTCCGGCGTCCCGGATCTTCCTCATGAAGAGCCTGAGGATCCTCCTGTATCTGATGCCTCGCTCAAGGGCCTCGGCGATCCTGGTCGCCACCACGCTCGGGTCCAACATGGGGTTCTCAAGCTCGACGACAGATATCTGCGGGCTCTTCAGCCCGAACATGGCCGCGAGCTTGTCGGAGAGCTCCCTGATGTTCCTGCCTCCGGGGCCTATCACGCGGCCCGGGTGACCCACGACGAGCGTCAGGTTTGTTGTGAGGGGAGTCTCCATCAGCCTCATGCTCGAGAAGCCCGCAGGGGCAAGCTCCTTCTTGAGAAACTCCTCCACTCTGACCCTCAACTTAGCATCCGCGATTATCTCCTTGGTGGACATGCCTACGACACCTCGCTGGCGACCAACTCCAAGTGGACCAGCTCGTCGATCCTCGGCGAAGCCCTACCGTACGCTCGAGGGGTATATCTGAACATCTTCCTTCCCGGGTAGGCGGAAGCGTGCACTATCCTCAGGGCGTCGGGGTCAAAGCCCCTGTCCATTGCGTTCGCCTCAAGGGAATCCAGCAGTTCAAGGAAGTAGCCAGCTGCCTTCTTCGGATAGCGGCCCGCGTGAAACTTCTGCAGGCCCTTCCTGTGCGGGATCTTCTTGTTGTGCCGCTTGAAGGGAACCGGCGTCTCCTCTCGAACTACGCCCTCAAGCGCGGTACGGGCGTCGGAGATCTTGGAGCCCTCTATCCAATGGGCGATCTCACGAGCGTGCTTCCGCGATATTCGGACCTCCCTAAGGCTAGCTCTGACGACCCCCTTCTCTGGGGCGTGTCCTTGCCAGGAGTATCCGAATTTGGGCATTCTTGCCTACTCAGCTCGGAATCGCGTCCGCATCAACCCCCCGCTAAATAAAAGTTGTGGCCTGCAATGCGATTGAGGTGAACATTATGGCCCGTTCTCGTCCCATGATCATGAGGTTGCCCGTTCGTGAAGCCCGGTTTTCATCTGAACACGACCATGTCCTCAGTTCGCGGTCCTGTGCCGACGCAGTTCACGGGGACTCTCACTTCGCGCTCCACTTCTCGGACGAAACTCAAGCACTCGTCAGAGAGGCCATCGATGCTGCTGGCCATGGAGCACTCGGGGAAGACCACGTCGACCTTTGTCAAGGCCAAGGATGTGGCCCCGTTGACCACGGCAGCGGTCTTTGCCAGCTTCGAGTCGAAGGGGGCCGCCCTCCTCTGCCTGCCCGTGACGGTCGCGGTCTCCAACCAACCCCTACTAGCGGCTTCGTCTGAGTCGAGTTCCCCAGGCATTGGCCCCTTGCCGACCCGGGTCATGTATGACTTGAGCACTAGCACAACCTCGCTCACCCTTTTCGGCCCGACCCCCACCTCGCTGAGGACCGCCGCTGTCGACGTGTCCCTTCCGGTCACGAAGGGGTAGGTGCCGTGGTAGAGGCTGAGGTAGAACCCTTGCGATCCCTCGATGTGTACGGTCGCGCCCTCGTCCAACGCAGAGTTCACCTCCTCGGAGACGCCAGTGGTCATTGGCCTCAGCTCTTCGATGTCCCTGGCCAACCTAGCCCTCCTGAGCACCCTGTCAGCGATGGCCGGACCTACACCGGAACCAGTCGTCCCGACCAGCCCCGCGAGGTGTGGGTCCTTCCTGTCCTCAGCGATGTGGCGCTCCTCTATGATCGAGGCCATCGCGTCGACCTTGAGCCTGCCCGACAGATTGAGCGACTCAATCTCAGACCTGAGAACTGTCGGGTCGATGTTAGCGCCTGCCGCGACCCTGAGCTGCGTGTCAGGGCTGATGAAAGCGCTAGGGGTCAACCTGAGCTTGTACGTCCTGCCACCGTGGATCACGGTGTGGCCGGCGTTCACGGACCCTGTCCTGACGGACATCTTGGGGCGATCCTTCAGGGCTAGGTACGACGCAACCTTGCCCTCTTGGGGCGGCCTATCTCCGCTTTCCCTCATCGCCCCAGAAGCCGGAGACTATGACAACTAAAGCCATCCGGACTCGGTCAAAACGCCGTGTTTTTTAACCCATCTCCCCACCGCTTCTGCAGTGAACATGGGAGCCAGAGCCATCCACCCACTGGACTACAGGTACGGGGACGAGAGGGTAAGAGAGGTGTTCAGTCGGTCCGAGAGGTCCAGGCTCATGATGCTCTTGGAGGGCAGGGTCGCTCTTGCGCAGTCGGACCTGGGCGTCATACCAGACTGGGCTGGGCCGCGCATAGCGAGCGCGGCCGAATCCGGGATCCCTCTCGAGAAGATATGGGCAAGGGAGGACGAGACCAAGCACGAGGTCGCCGCTGTCGTCTCATGCCTTGGGGAGGCCTCGGGGGATGCGGGGCGCTTCGTGCACTTCGGGCTGACATCGAACGACGTGCTCGATACCGTGATGTCCATCCAGATCTCTGAAGCAGGTGGGCGGGTTCTGGAGATGACAAGGGAACTTGCAGAAGCGCTGGTGAGGAGGGCCGAGGAAACTCGGGGGCTGTTGTGCGTGGCCCGAACGCACGGGATGCACGCCGAACCCTACACGTACGGGCTGAGGTTTGCGGTCTGGCTTTCGGAGGTCGTGCGATGCTACGAACGGCTCTCGGGCGCGCTGGAGGGGGCGAGGGTCGGAAAAGTGAGCGGCGCGGTCGGAACCTATGCTGCCATGGGTGAGAAGGGTCCTGAGGTGGAGCGACGGGTGCTCGCCGATCTCAAGTTGACGCCGCTTCCGGTAACGACGCAGATAGTCCCGAGGGACATACTCGCTTCGGTGCTCATGCAGCTCGCTGGACTGAGCTCAGTATTGGACGGCATGGCCACGACGTTGAGGAACCTGCACAGAACTGAGATAGCGGAGGTCAGGGAACGAATGATGGAAGGACAGGTGGGTTCGTCAGCAATGCCTCACAAGCGAAACCCGATTGGATGCGAAAGGGTCTCTGGCCTGGCGAGGATAGTAAGGGGGCTGTCGCTCGCATCGCTGGAGAACATGGTCCTGTGGGATGAGAGGGACTTGACGAACAGCTCTACGGAAAGGGCAGTGATTCCAGAGATGTTCGGCCTAGTGTCAGAGCAACTGAAGACCATGTCCGAGGTGATCCGGCACATGGAATTGGATGAGGGAGCAATACGGAGGAACCTAAACGCCGCAGGAGGCGTGATCTTCTCCGGATTCGTGTTGGGCGACCTAGTGCGATCCGGCATGGGCAGGGGAGACGCGCACCGCCTACTGCGAAGGATCTCCGAGGAAGTCGAGAGGTCAGGCGCTGATTTCCACGAGCTCCTGTCCAGGGACGAGACGGTTTCGTCGAGGATAACGCGACCAAGGCTCAAATCTCTGTTCGACCCGGAGACGGTATTGCGGTTCTCCGACGAGATCATTGAGAGGGCCATCGAGAACGCGAGGGCAACGCTCAGCTCGTAGACGCGCGGGGGAGTGAGCGTGACAGGTCACGCAGGCCAGGGATAGGCACGCGGACAGTGCGTCACTGCATCGACCCTGAAAGTTCACTCTTGTGTTGTTCCCAGATGCGGACCAGTTCAGCCCAGTCAACTTCGAGCCCTGCCGACCTGAGCCCCATGCACTGCTGGTCCACGGAGAAGACGTAGCTCTTCCCCTGGAGACCTTCGCATGATGAGAGTCGGCCCAAGTCCGCTATGAAGCTCCTTATCGTGTCGACCAAGACGGGGAAGAAGGGATAGAGCCTACACTGGAGGGGCTTCGAGGCATGTACTGAGCATCTCCCATCAACAAGGAAGATGCACTGCATTCCATGGCCCGCGTTGACTAACAGAGAGTAGGCCTTGATCCCAGGGATCCCACAGTTCTGGCGAAGCCACTGTACCTTCGTCCTCAGGCTGGGAAAGCTCTGTTCTATCCGCTCTAGGTCTCCCTCTGTGACATACACGTCTTGGTGACAGCATGTGCCACACATCTTGCAGGAGAAGCGCGTCCCCACAGGTGCCAAGAGGTCATCGATGGCCATTGGTTGCCCAACCGAATGGACTCGGGCGTGATTCCCTCGATATAAGCAGTGGGCAATTGATGGACGCGTAGTAAGCTGAGCCTGAGGATGGGCCCAGAAGGTCATTGCAGTTGTACAATAGCGTCCACAGGACAGATGAGATCCAGCAGGTTGGTGCAGGACTCAAGGACCTCACAAGCGAACGCGACAGTTGTGGCCAAGGCTCGGGAATCCGCGCTTCTCCTGCCACGCGCGCCGCCCAGGTCTGACCGGAGCCTCTCGCGCAAAGCATCGATTGCTGACCTGGCTTCGTCAGCCTTCTCTCGATCTTGGGATATGAAGGCTTCAACGGAAGCCCCGATGACCGTCAAGCCAATCGCCGACAGGGTTTGGGAGAGCTGCCTCAGGGACTTTGCGGTCTCCGGACTTGTTCTTGCCTCCGAGGCGGAATTTGAGATCTTGTCGCCAATCGACTCGATGAGTTCGGCCGCCAATCTGTAGTCCAAGTAATCAGTGGGCGCTAGTTCCATGCTCTCAGTGAGCTGCGGCCTCCTCAGGCCGCTTCTCAACAGCCGTACCAGTAGGAAGTAGGCCCTGTCAAGGTCGTCATCCGAGGATATCACCGGCTCGAAGCCTTGGCCCTCCTTTGCGGCAACCGAGAGGTCTTGGACCATGTTGCTGGCCAAGAATCCCATCCTTCTCAGTATCATCTTTGGCTTCATGGACGAGGGGTCGATGATGCAGCCCAGGGAGATCCTGTCCTTGGCCTCGTCGATAATCTCAACCCCGGCAAGCCTCCTCGTGAGGCCCCTCACGCTCTCCCTGTCAGAAGCCGGCATGTTGCCTGTGCGCCATCTGATGTCCACCCTGTCGTAGCCCATGAGATAGAGGCCCGTCACGATGTCCGAAACGCTCAGACCTTTGACCGGGCAGACCACCGTCGCGTCGTTCTCGTGAACTCTAGGCCCCTCCGGCCCTGCTGACACGAGAATTGAGCCGTCCTGCCTCTCCTTCAGTGTTACGACCGCACCCTTGCCGAGGCCCACCCTCAAGACCCAGCTCTTGGGGAGGGAGATGAGATAGGTTCCGTTGACCTCCTGTACCTTCCTCGCTATCATTCCCCTGCTATGTCCTCCCATATGGACAATATATTGTCTATAGGGGACGTTTATTGTCACAGCCGGGATTGGAACGGATGGATAGCATGAGCGCGAGGCGCATGACTAAGTCACTCGTGGTTTCCCTCATTGCCATGAACGCCGCACTCTACGCCGTAGGTGCCTATGCGACAGCTTACATAGAGAGCCCTTGGGGAATGGGACAGTTCAGGCCCGCGATAGTGATCCCCCTTGCCTTCGCCACGCTGTTCGACCCGGTCATAGGCGCGTTGGGGGGGTCGCTCGGGACGCTGATAGCGGATTCAGTGAAGCACGGGCAGATATACGTGCCAAGCCTAGTCGCAGCTGTCCCGGGAACCCTAGTGGCGGTCCTGATGTACGGCTGGCTTACCAGAAAGTTCAGCTGGCCCAGGTTCGTCCTAGGCTGCGTCTTGAGCCTGTTCGTGGGAAACCTTGTGACTGCGACGAGCTACGTCTGGTTCGTGATGGGACAACCATATCCCGGGCTGATAATTGGCCTGACCGCGTGGTGGTACGTCACGATGCTCCCATTCGCTGTTCTGATAACACCAATCCTGACCAAGGCCGTGAGCAGCTCCCTTCGAGGCAACGTTCGCGAGGACATACAGAAGACAAGCCTAGCTGAGCTGAAGAGACCGACCGTAATCGCTCTCGCAGTATCGGGGGCGGTCATACTTGTGGCCGGCCTGGTGTTGCTGACCGTCCCGTCCTCGGTGGCGGACCTATTCGCGGTCGGGAAGTTCGCTCCCTCAAAGGAAACGCTGACTCAGGTGATAACATGGATGTCGATCGTCACTGGAATCATATTGTGCCTAACCGCTGGCACAGTCCAGCTCTGGTCGCCTAAGAAGTAGAGGCGGACTCTTCCACAGGGGTGGTCCTCATCAGTCATATATGGGGCAGAGATCATTGGCAGCGCATGGACCGTATTTCGCAGGACCGCCTTGACTACGTGAAGACCTTCCTCATTGGGCTCGGGTTCTTCGGCGTCTCGATCATCTGGAGCGTCTACAACTCGTACGTGCCGATATTCCTGAAGAAAATGGGTTGGCAACTTGGGCGGTCGGGCTTGTCATGACATTGGACAACGTGATGGGCGTGACCATTCAGCCGTACATAGGGTTTCTGAGCGACAGGACAAAGACCAGATTCGGAAGGAGGATGCCCTACATCCTGGTGGGGGCGCCGATAGCGGCCGTCCTCTTCGCGCTCGCGCCCGAGATCGTGGCGAGCGGTGTGGTGGTCCTCCTCGTCGTGTTGTTCGTGTTCAATCTAGCTATGGCGCTCTACAGAACCCCCGTGATCTCGCTCATGCCAGATGTGACCCCGAGCAAGTTCCTCAGCCCAGCGAACGGCATAATCAACTTCATGGGGGGCGTCGGCGCCATTCTGGCGTTCTTTGGGGGCGGATATGTCTACACATACTTCGGGAGGGCCAGCCCGTTCTGGTTGAGTTCGGGAATACTCGTGGCCTCTACTGCCCTCCTCTTCCTCAAGGTGAGAGAGCCAGCAATCGTAGGGGAGGGGGCCCAAGGGGGAGGTTTTGTCGAGTCGTTGCGCTCGATGTTCGCTGAACTCAGGAGGATATTCGTAGAGAGCGAGGACAAGAGCGGCGCGGCAATACTCCTTGCGATCTACTTTTGGTTCATAGGGTACAACGCAGTGGAAACGTTCTTCACGTCGTACGGGAAGTGGTACTTGGGTATCGACGAGGGATATGCTTCCTTCATACTTGGATATCTAGCGGTTGCCTTCGTGCTCTTTTCGATACCCAGCGGATATCTCGCGCTGAAGCTCAACAGGAGAAGGGTGATCATGCTGGGGTTGATCGGCGGCCTAGTGTTCCTGACGGTTCCTGTGCTGACCACGTCCGTGGCGCTGGTCTCGGCCTCGGTTGCAGTCCTGGGGATCTTTTGGGCATTCATCAACATAAGCTCGCTCCCAATAGTGGCCAATCTGGCTCCCTCGGGTCGGACCGGAGGCTACGTCGGGCTGTACTACCTGTTCTCTATGACGGCAGCCATCACGGCACCTCCCGTTGCAGGATTATTGGTCGACCTAGCCAGCACGTATGTCGTGATATTCCCCTTCGCGATCGTAGCATTCGCAGTGGCGGCGATCCTCATGTCCAAAGTGAGGAGTGGCGTCTGATCGAACTCGGTGATGGTGCCGGCGCTGCTGTTGTGTCCCTCCTGAAGGTGAAGGGTACCGTGAACAGTGCCTAGTCGCGTGGCCCGTCCGCGCGCATCCCGTATGAGACCACCGCGCACAGCGCTGCTGCGAGCGCCATTCCCAAGAAAGCTGAGGTTTGAGAACCCGTTGCGTCCATAAGGAGCCCAATGAAGGGAGGGCCCAGAGCTATCCCGGTGTTAGAGCAGACAGTCACGATCCCAAAGCCCGTACCTGCCAAGGAGGGCCCCAAGATCACGGAGGGCAACGCCAACACGATTGGGGGCACCAACGCTGCCGTTACGCCGAGGAACGCTACTGAGGCTATCATGGGCAGTCCTGAAGTGTAGCCAACGGCCAAGATCGACGCCGCCATCAATGACGCACCGACAGTCATGAACAGCTTCCGCTTTCCCGTCTTGTCGGATAGAAGGCCGATTGTCGGCGCGAGTGGAATCGACACCAACATGAGTGAGCTGGCTGAAAGGCTTGCAGAAATCGGATCCATGCCGCGCGATTCCTGGAATATCTTCGGGGTCCAGGTCGTGAATGAGATCGCTGCAACGCTGAAGAAGAACCATGCCACTCCGAGCTTCCAAATCTCAGCATTGGAGATGACCCTTCGGACGCCCTGCCTTTCCGTGGCATTGCGCATCTTGGGACCATCCCTCACTATCAAGACAAAGACGGCCATGTTCAACAGAGCCAAGAGGGCGCTGACGTGAAGAGGCGATTGCCAACCGTGGGAGATCGCTAGAGCGCTTGCCGAGAGGAACGCGGCAATCGAGGCGAGCGGCATATTCATGCCATAGATGCCCATCGCCCTGCCCAGTTGCTCGGGCGGGAACCACCGGGGGATCAAAGTCGGAACTGAGACCGATATCAGAGCACCCCCTATGCCAAGGATGAACCTGCCCGCCAACATCAAGTCAAAGGAGCTGGCCGCAGCTGTGATCACAGTCCCTATTGCAATCAGGGCGGTCGCGATAGATCCGATGCGCCTGACCCCATATCTATCAACCAGCACGCCCGCGGGCAGGGCAAGTATCACGCCTGGGACCATGACCGAAGACATGAGCAGCCCAGCCTGAGCTTGTGTCAGACCGAATTCCTGTATGATTGAATGCATCAGAGGAGGGACCAGCTGGAGCGCAAAGGCATACGTGATGAAGGCGAACGATGAGGCGAACAGCATAGGCCAGCGGCCGGACATTGGCGAGCCTCCGACTGCTCCACGGGTCACTCCGTCTTCTGAACGAGTTCGAGCAACGAGTGAAATGACTCGTCTGGGTGGATGAGGGCTCTGATCTCCTTGTCGGTTGTGAAGTCGTGTGGAGCTCTGATCAGCCTGATCCGCTTCTTGGACAATTTGTCGCACAGCTTTCGGACATCGCGCACCAAGAGGCCTATGTGGTGCAGTCCCTCTCCCCTAGTTCGTACGAACTTCGCCAGAGGGCCACATCTGCCCTTGGGTTGCATGAGCCATATTGAAGGGCGCCCGCTCTGAAATCTCAGTGAGCAGCCGTAGTAGACGTGTCCGCGCTGTTCGCCCGGATATCGTTCACCGACCGTATACACAGGGCTAACCTTGAGACCGAGCTCGCGGTAGAACCTCCTGGCCTTTCGGATGTCCCTCACCACGACCGCGACGTGGTCTATTGCAGAGACTGTGGCTTTGCGAGCCATCAGGGTCACTCAAGCCTCCTGATTATGTGCCAACCGAACTTGGTCTTCACCGGTCGAGAGATCTCTCCCTTCTTCAGAGCGAAGGACGCCAGCTCAAACGCGCGGACCATTTGGCCCCTTCCGAACGTCCCCAAGTCACCTCCCCTCTTCTTGGAGGGGCATAATGACCTCTCCATCGCCAGTTTTGAGAAGCTAGCCCCCTTGTTGAGTTGATCCAATATTGCCCTTGCCTCTCGCTCAGTCCTGACCAAGATATGCGAGCAGTGCACCCTATCAGCCATTGAGGGTCGCTCGTGTGCGAGCCGTTCTTAAGGCTTAAGAGGGTTTTTCGTGATCTTCGGGCCTGAGCAGTCTTGGGCGCAAGGCCTCCAATCAGGAAGCTCGGCACCATCGACTGCGACATGGTTGAGACCACCCCAGTAGTTTTCAACGGAAGGCTGTTCCGTTTCGAGTACGTGCGGCAGAACTACAGGCCCAACAGGTCGGGTTCGTCGTACTTCCGATTCATCGACGTGGGATCAGCCACTCCAACTCCCGGGTTCGCCGTCGGGCATCACTTCGGAAGCGCCTTCGTCGAAGGTGGGACCGTGTTCGCGTACGGCGTAGAAGTCCAGGGCGGACCGCGGCTGACTGTTTTCTGGTCTGACGACATGAGGTCTTGGGCCTCCCAAGCCGCACTCGACAACCCGGAGTGGGGCATCTACAACAACTCGGTATGCAAGGCGGGAGATCGCTATCTGATGGCAGTCGAACTTAGCAAGCCAGCTGAGGAGGTGGGCCGCCCCTTCACAATCCGTTTCGCCGAGTCGGACGACCTGCTGAACTGGAGACTGACCCCAAGGGAGTGCGTGTTCGCTAAGGACCGCTACACTGCCTGCCCAGCGCTCCGGTTCTTGGACGGCTATCACTACATGATCTACTTGGAGGAGAGACCCGGACCGACCTATGAGCCGCACATAGTGCGCTCACAGGACCTGATCAGCTGGGAGAGCAGTCCCCTCAATCCGATGATGCAGTTCTCAGATGAGGACAGGAAGATCGCGAACCCGAAGCTGACCGCCGAGCAGAGGGAGATCATAGCTGAGGCCGTCAACATCAACAACTCCGACGTTGACCTGTGCGAATATGGGGCGAGGACGGTGATATACTACAGCTGGGGGAATCAGCACGGCGTTGAGTTCCTGGCCGAAGCTGTGTACGAAGGGACTTCAGGGGGTCTCATGCGCGGCTTCTTCCCCACGGATTTGGCTGGATGAACTGCTATATACGCAACCAAAGATTCACGATCGACCTTCAATGCGTGGCACGACGAGGTTGGCGATAATCGGTTGCGGCGGCATGGCATCATATCACCTGAAGCAACTCGAGGAGGTCAGAAACAAGAAGGCCGTTGACTTTGAGATCGTGGCAGTTTGCGACCTGAAGAGAGAAAGGGCCAAGGACTTCGCGAATAGAGCCGAAAAGTTCCAGGGGAAGAGGCCGCTTGAGGTCGCCGACAGCGCCAAACTGCTCGACACAGGAGACCTAGATGCGGTCGACATAGCCACTGACCACTGTTCGCACCACGCGATCGCCATTCCGTTCCTGAAGAGTGGAGTCCACGCCATGGTCGAGAAACCACTCGCGATAACCATGAGAGCAGCGCGGAACATGATCGATGCGGCGAAAGACGGAGGGGCGACTTTGGCTGTTGCGGAGAACTACCGACGCACGGTCGCTCATAGGGCCTTGAAGTGGATAGTGGCTAACGGGCACATTGGAGAACTGCACATGATCTTCTCCGGGGGTGTGGGTGGGGCTCCGAACTGGGGCCGGGATGTCGTCATGGCCGGCACGCCGTGGAGACACGATAAACTGACCTCGGGAGCGGGACCGGTCTTGGACAACGGCGTACACGAGGCGGACCTGTTCAGGTACTTCGCCGGAGATGTCACCCAAGCGATCGGGGTGACCAAGACCTTCGAGGGAACTAGGTACCTCAGGGATCAGAAGGGTACCGTTCTCGAGTCCGTCAGAAGCACGGTTGAGGACGCGGGGTTCGCAATATTGCAGCATGAGAGCGGGTCGATAACCCTCTGGGCTCCGGCCTACTGGGCGGGGCATGGGGAGAACTCTGCGCTGGGTAAATGGCTCTATGGAAGCAAGGGGGCGGTGAAGGAGGACAACCTGATACTTGACAGCGGGTTCAGGATGAACGCCTCCAGCTTCTTCCTGCTGAACGCACCAATGGAGGAGAAGGAGCAGTACTTCCCCTTCAGGCTAACAGACTCGGTCGCGATCGAGCTGTATGACTTTCTGGTCTCGATCCAAAGGGGACGTAAGCCAGAGACGGATGGGATGGAAGGTTACAAGGCAATGGCCATCTCCTATGCAGTGATAGAGTCCTCCCATGTCAATGCCCCTGTCGACGTAAAGGAGGTTGAGGACCTCAAGGTAGAGGGCTATCAGAGGGAGATAAACGAGAAACTGGCCATAGCGTGAGGTAAATGCGCGGTAGCGTTCGTGACTCAGCCTTCGAACACATCGTTTGTCCGGTCAGCAGGGAGAACCCGCGCAACTCAGAAGGAGATGTCATTGAACTCAGAGACGGACGACTGATGCTAGCCTACACTGAGTTCCATCGCGGCAGTATCAGCGATCACGCACCAGCCCGCGTGGCCGCAAGGATTTCCTCTGACGGAGGCCGTACTTGGGGGGAGAAGTTCGCCCTGGTCGAGAACGAGGCGAAGATGAACGTGATGAGCGTGAGCCTGATCAGGCTACAGTCAGGCGGGATCGGTTTGGCGTACCTGAGGAAGAACTCGTTGTCCGATTGCCGCGCCTACTTCAGGAAGTCCAAGGACGAGGGCAAGACATGGACGGAACCCGTTTGCTGCACGCCACTCATCGCCTATAACATAGTCAACAACGCGCGGGTCGTCCAGCTGAGGACTGGTCGAATACTCGTCCCTGCCGCGCACACGCCGGATATCGGCAAGGAGGGCTTCCACCTGCTCTCTTGCTGCTACCACTCTGATGACAGCGGCTTGACATGGAGCAGGGGTGACGATGTGGACACAGCTGGCTTGGGGGCGGATGAGCCCGGAGTAGTTGAACTCAAGGACGGGTCCGTGATGATGTTCATCCGGACGAACCTCGGCCGCGTCTACAGGTCCATCTCCAGGGACGGGGGCGTGACCTTCTCAAGCGCGGAGCCCATGAGCCTCACGGCTCCCTGGTCTCCAACTTCGATCAAGAGGATTCCTAGCACAGGGGACTTGCTCGCGGTCTGGAACAATTCCTCTGGGTCGCGGGTTCCTCTGACAGCGGCCATATCGCCCGATGAGGGTAGGACATGGAGGTGCGTTAGGGACCTAGAGACTAAGCGAGTTCATCGCGAGAGCGCTCGCTGGGACGGCTATGCGTACGCGAGTATGACGTTCGTCGGGAACCGAGTGATACTGACCTACTACGTAGCCGGAGTGCCCGTCGAGGGAGTTGAGGGCAACAACACTTGGGCGCTGAAGCTGAAGAGCCTCCCGGTGTCCTGGTTCTATGAGCAGCCGTGACCCCGCGCATCACTTCCGTCTCGGGCCGGGCATTAATCATGGATCATAGCAAATGCTGTGCGCGCACGACATGCCAGGCGTTGGGTGGGATCACAGGAGTAGCTCGGTGGGAAGGCCAGAGTTAAGAAGACGCCCTTGGCCGTGGTGAGAACCATGCAGAAGATGGTTGCGGTCTGCGGACTCATCTGCACTGACTGTCGAGCGTACATCGCGACTCAGCAGGACGACGATGCGAAGAGGGCAGAGGTTGCTGAAGAATGGTCCAAGTGGGGAGAGAAGATCAGATCGGAGGACATCAATTGTGACGGATGCGTCGAGGTAGGGAAGAGATTGTTCAAGTTCTGCAACACGTGTGAGGTCAGAAGGTGTGCGCTTGAGCGAAGCGCTGAGAACTGCGCCTACTGTGATCAATATCCATGCGCCAAGCTTGACAAGCTGCTTGAGAGTATGGATGCTCAGAAGGCAAAGGACAACCTAAGTGAGATGAGGAGGAACCTCAAGCAGTAGCAGGTCAGATCTACAGATGAGGGTATCAGCCAGCCATGTCTAGTAGTAGCCGACCGTGCCCTGTCTCTTCGCCACACCTATGCCCCATCTTATCAAGAAGACCTGAGTGCCAGCTGGCGTTTCACTAGAGCCTCTCTATCGCGTGCCACTGGGCTCCGTCCTGAGGAGTTGGGAAGCATACAGCGATTCTCAATCGCATACCCTCAATGCTCCTCAGACTTCCAAGCCGAAAACCGCCCTAAGGGCCAAGCCTATCGCGAAGGATATCGCCGCAACCCCGAACGTTATCGCAACCATTTCGACCAACCTCCTCTTGAACGGTTGATCTTTCGTCACCGACACGAAGAATGTGAAGAACACTATGATCAGAAATGCGTTCAAGAGGGATACTGCCAAGGATGCGTAGATGTCCCCGAAGGTGAAGTAGGGAAAGACGAGTAACATCACCGTGATCACGTACGCGACTCCCGTGTACAGAGAGGCCCTGAACGGGTCTTTCGACCCTCCTTCCGACTTCTGAGACAGGTACTCCGAGCTAGCCATTGACAGCGAGGCGGCGATGCCGGTGATAAGAGCTGCAAGCCCCACCATATCGCTGTTCTGAAGGGCGAAAGTCAATCCCGCTATTGTCCCCGTAAGTTCGACCAGCGCGTCACTCAATCCCAAAACCATTGATCCCACGTAGTTCAGCCTCTCCTCGTCTATGAGCCCTATCAACTCGTTCTCGTGCTCGTTTTCCTCGGCGATTATCGTCTCGCCCTCCGGTAGCTCTCTGATCGTGTTCGCATAGGAAGCCTGGGCCATCTCCTCTCCCTTCTCCATCAGTTTTGTCGCGAAGGTTATGCCGAACAGCCTTGCGATCGCGAGGTACGCGGTTACCTTCAGGTCATCAGGGTGCACCTCTGTCTGCGTGTACGCCCTCCAGATGTTGTAGTGCCTCAGCTCATCCTCGGAGATCCTCAGAAGCACGTCCCTGTTCTTGCCCCTCTCAAGGTCTGAAAGGCGCTTGTAGATGCGATGCTCAGTGATCTCGTCCCTCTGAAAGCCTAGGAGGATCTTCTTAGTCTCCTCGTCGATGCTCTGGTTTCCGTTCATGGGATTAGGCTCGCCACTCTGATCTGCCGGCCACGGGTTCGTTCCTTAAAAGGTTGGTCCCAAGTAACCGCTCGGCCCGTCAGGTCAACTGTAACTCGAATAGTATCGCGCG